>WNFU01001882.1_pt1 | contig 29227 bp, 27 predicted proteins | sample 5400121 | NCBI WGS metagenome assembly WNFU01 (sample SAMN13153360, study PRJNA577476) | soil metagenome | isolation source: 100 cm soil or saprolite under grassland replicate 1 | place: USA:California | collected 2016-06-15 | reverse complement strand
GCTCCTCAAGATCATCGAGGGGACGCGCGCGAACGTCACCCCGCGCGGCGGCAAGAAGTACAACCAGCAGGAGTACATCCAGGTCGACACCTCGAACGTCCTCTTCGTCGTCGGCGGCGCGTTCTGCGGCCTCGAGCAGGTCATCCGCCGGCGCGTCGGCGTGAAGGGGCTCGGCTTCGGCGCGAAGATCGAGCGCAAGGAGGAGGCGAGCCTCGGCGAGCTCCTCGCGAAGGTGGAGCCGCAGGACCTCGTGAAGTTCGGGATGATTCCGGAGTTCGTCGGGCGTCTCCCCATCATCGCGACGCTCGCGGACCTGTCCGAGGACGACCTCGTCACGATCCTGACCCAGCCGAAGAACGCGCTCACGAAGCAGTACGTGAAGCTCTTCGACCTCGAGAAGGTGAAGCTCTCCTTCACGAAGGAGGCGCTCCGCGCGACGGCGCGCGAGGCGATGCGCCGCAAGTCCGGTGCCCGCGGTCTCCGCGCCATCCTCGAGCAGGCGATGCTCGACATCATGTACGACGTGCCGTACCGGGAAGGCGTGAAGGAGTGCAAGATCACGGAGGGCGTCATCCTGAACAAGGAGCCCCCGCTGCTCTCCTTCGAGAAGGAAAAGAAGCTCGCCTAGACGCCCCCGCCCGCCATGCCGCCCGACGAGGGCGGGTGAACGCGGCGCACAGTGTGACGGCCGTCACGCGCAGATTCGCCGGAAATGCGAGGGGTTGAGCACGGTTTCGGCCGGCACCGCCCTTGCTATATCCCGGAGCGGAGGTCCGCCATGTCGTCCCGCCACCTCGCTGCGGTCGTCGCCGTCCTCGCCGTGCCCGCCCTGTCGCTCGCCACCGACCGTTTCCAGGAGGGCGAGTGGGCCGACGGGCGCTCGTCCGGCGGCTACGACGTCTCGGTGGACCTGAACGTCCAGGGCGCCGCGACGCTCGAATCGTTCCAGGCGCCGCTGCAGCCGTACGGCGACTGGCTCGTGGTGGGAAGCTACGGCCGCGTCTGGCGTCCGCACGTCGCCTCGGGGTGGAGGCCCTACTACTACGGCCGCTGGGAGTGGACGAACGAGGGCTGGTTCTGGGTGTCCGACGAGCCTTGGGGCTGGGCCGCCTATCACTACGGGCGCTGGGCGTACGACCCGTACTACGGCTGGCTTTGGGTGCCGGGGTACGAGTGGGCGCCCGCGTGGGTCTCGTGGCGCGCCTCCGGCGAGGCGATCGGCTGGGCACCGCTCGCGCCCGGGTTCTCGGTCTACGTGTCGTCGTACCCGTTCATCGACTTCTGGTGGACCTTCGTCCCGTGCACGAGGTTCGTGTCGGTCCCGGTCCACAGCGTCGCGTACGCGCCGACCTACGCGCGCCGCTGGTTCGACGCGACGGCCCCCGCGCCCGCGCGGCCTCCGCGCGGCGGCTTCGCGCCCGCCGTCGCCGCGCCCGCGTGGGGCGGCCCCGCGCCGCGCCTCATCGAGGCGCGGATCGGCCGACCGGTGACGCCGGCGCGGATCGTCCGCGCGCCCTCGCCGGGCGAGCGCGCGCGCCCGGGCGAGATCCCGGTGTACCGGCCCGAGCGCTCCGGTCGCGAGGACCGCTTCCCCGGGCGCCCCGGCGGCGCGCCGCGGCATGACGAGCGCGCGTGGGGGCCGCCCGCAGCGAACGGCCGCGGGCCGGGTCCCGCACCCGCCCCGGCGCCGGGCTGGACGGGCCGTGGCGAAGAGCGCCCGAACGAGCGCGGCGGAGGTCAGGGTGGCGGCGCGCGCGCCGAGCCCCGGTCCGAGCCGCCGCCCACCGCGGCGCCCGGAGGGCAGGGGGGCCAGGGGCACGGCGCGCAGGGCGGCGCCGGCTGGCGTCCAGCGCCACGCGGCGAGGCCCGTCGCGGGGGCGGCGAGGCCGATCGCGGCGGCGGTCGCGGCGGCGGCGGTCGCAGCCGGGACGACGGGAACGAGCGCGAGCGCCGCTGAGCCGCAGCACGCCGCCGCGCGACCTACCGAACGCTCTGAAAGCGCCCGCTCGCCCGGAGCGTCGGGGCGCGCAGCGCCCCGGAGTCGAAGGGCGCCATGGCTGCGAGCACTCGCGGGCGGTCGTCTAGCTCGACGCGACCCGCACCGTCGTCTTCATCTGCCGGCCGGTGTCGAGGTCGCGTGCGCTCATCGTCAGGATCCCCTCGACGTTCACCTCGAAGAGGATCTCGAGGCGCGTCACGCCCGCCCGGGCCGGGCGGACGCCGCTGAAGGTGAACTCGCCCAGGATCTCGTCGCGCGCCGTGTCGGGTTGGTCCCCCTGGAAGATCCGGACGACGAGCTCGCTCTGACCGTCCACCGAGTTCGTCGCGGCGACGGTTCGCGCGTTCGGGATCGCGGCGTTCCGGGGGAAGACGACGTGCATCGTGCCGCCCGCCTGCTCGATCCCGATCGCCATCGGGATGACGTCGAGCAGCTGGAGCTTCAGGTCCGAGCTCTCCTGGAGCGACCATCCGTAGAGGGCCGCGCCGATGGCGACCGCCTCGTCGGGGTGAACCCCCTTCGACGGCGGCTTCCCGAAGAACCTCGTCAGCCGATCCTGGATGATCGGCATCCGCGTCTGGCCGCCGACGAGCATCACCTCGTCGATGTCCTGGGGGGTCATGCCGGCGTCCCCCATGACGGCGCCCATGATCTCGAGCGACCGGTCCACGTGCCGCTGCGTCAGCGTCTCGAGCAGCTTCCGGTCGAACTTCACGTCCATGTTGAGCGGCTGGCCCTGCGGCGTCATCGTGATGAACGGGATCGAGAAGGGCGCGTCGGTCCGGGCGGAGAGGTCGATCTTGGTCCGCTCCGCGAGGTCCTTGATGCGCTGCATCGCGACGGGATCGGACGAGAGGTCGATCCCGTGCTTCTTCTCGAATTCGCCGAGGACGTGCGCGATGATCGCGTTGTCGAAGTCGATGCCGCCGAGGAAGATGTCGCCGCCGGTGGCCTTCACCTCGAAGACGCGGTCGCGGATCTCGATGATCGACACGTCGAACGTGCCGCCGCCCAGATCGTAGACGAGCACGCGCTCGTCGAGCCGCTTGCCGATGCCGTAGGCGAGCGCGGCCGCGGTCGGCTCGTTGATGATCCGGACGACCTCGAGCCCCACGAGTCGACCCGCCTCCTTCACGGCCTGGCGCTGGCGGTCGGTGAAGTAGGCCGGCACGGTGACGACGGCGCGCGTCACCTGGAAGCCGAGGTGGTCGGAGGCGACGTCGCGGATCTTCGCGAGGATCTTCGAGCTGATCTCGTGGACGTGGTAGGTGCGCCCGTGACAGTCGATGGCGACGTCGTTCTCGGTGCCGGGGTGGACGCGGTACTGGACCGACCGCTGCACCGTCTCGACGACGTCGTCCTTCGGCGCCCGGCCGATGAGCCGCTTCGTCGCGTAGAGCGTGTTCCGCGGGTTGAGCTGCCACTGGCGCTTCGCCTCGTGGCCGATGAGCTCGTTTCCCTTGTCGTCCACCGCGTAGATCGACGGAATGGTGTAGTCGCCCCCCTTGTACGGGATGAGCTTCACCTGCCCGTCGCCGAACGCGACGGCTCCGCACGAGTTCGTCGTGCCGAGATCGATCCCGATGATGGTGTCCGGGGGGAGCTTCTCCACCCGTCGAGCGTACTACGGGCGGGGGCCCCGGGTGGAGTTGGTGTCGGCGGGTGATGCCTCGGCCTGCCCCACGTGCCTCGGCCAGGCGACCGACCCCACGGCCGCACGTCCATTGGAAGGGCGCTCGTGATCGTGCACCGTTAGGGAGAGACCTGGAGGTCGCCCGGATGGATGCGCGCCGATGGCTGTCGAGCGTGGGGACCGGCGTGAAGGGCGCGTTCGACGAGAACCGCTCCATCCTGTCGTTCGAGGAGTATCTGGAGTCGTTCGTCGAGGCGCCGCGCCAGCACGCGCGCTCGTCCGCGCAGTACCTCCGCGACGTCCTCGATCACTTCGGCTCGGAGGAGCGCGAGACCCCGGTCGGCAAGGTTCGTCGGTGGAAGCTCTTCGACCTTCCGTTCGAGCCGGAGGCGCGGGCGCTGCGCGTGGCGGGCCAGGAGGAGGTGCAGGCCGCCCTCTACCGCGCGCTCGGGACGTTCGTCCGCTCGGGGCGGGTCAGCAAGCTCATCATGCTGCACGGACCGAACGGCTCCGCGAAGTCGTCGATCGTGTCGGCGCTCGTGCGCGGGATGGAGGCGTACTCGCGCACGCGCGAGGGCGCCGTGTACCGGTTCCACTGGATGTTCCCGAGCGAGCGGCGGCTCAAGGGCGGAGGTGGGCTCGGGTTCGGGCCGCGCGCCGAGGCCGGCGACCTGTCGTCGTACGCGCACCTCGAGGGCGAGGCGCTCGACGCGCGCCTGTCCTGCCCGATGAAGGACCATCCGCTGCTGCTCGTCCCTCGCGAGGAGCGGCGGCGGCTGCTCGAGGAGCGCTGCCACCCGACCGCGCGCGAGGGCGCGCGAGAGTCCGACTTCGTCCTGTCGGACTACCTGCTCGACGGGGAGATCTGCCACACGTGCCGGCAGATCCACGACGCGCTCCTCGCGGCGTACCGCGGCGACTGGATGAAGGTCCTGCGCCACGTGCAGGTCGAGCGGTTCTACGTCTCCGCGCGCTACCAGCAAGCGGCGGTGACGGTCGAGCCGCAGCACTTCGCGGACGCGGGCTACCGCCAGGTGACGGCGGATCGGACCACGGCGGCGCTCCCGCCCGCGCTCCACTCCGTCGCGATCTTCGAGCCGCACGGCCCACTCGTCGCGGCGAACCGCGGGCTCATCGAGTACTCCGATCTGCTGAAGCGCGACCCGAACGCGTTCAAGTACCTGCTCGGGACGAGCGAGACGGCGCGGGTCGCGCTCGACCACTTCGTCCTGCAGCTCGATCTCGTGCTCGTGGCGAGCGCGAACGAGAAGCAGCTCTCTGCGTTCAAGGAGTCGCCGGAGTTCGCGTCGTTCAAGGGGCGGCTCGAGCTCGTCCGCGTCCCGTACCTCCGGCGCGCCTCGGTGGAGCGCGAGATCTACGACCGGCAGATCACGCCCGCGGCGGTGGGCAAGCACGTCGCGCCTCACGCGACCCGCGTCGCCGCCATGTGGGCGGTGCTCACGAGGCTCAAGCGGCCCATCCCGGAGCGCTACGAGGGCGAGCTGCGCGACGTCGTCGACGACCTCGCGCCGCTCGAGAAGCTCCGGCTCTACGACACGGGCATGGCGCCGGACCGGCTGTCCCTCGCGCAGGCGAAGGGCCTGCGCGCGCACGCGGCGGACCTCTTCCACGAGTCCGACGTCTACCCGAACTACGAGGGGCGGAGCGGCGCCTCCGCCCGCGAGATCAAGACGGCGCTCTTCAACGCCGCGCAGGATCCGAAGGGGCGCTGCGTGACGCCGCTCGCGGTCCTCGAGGAGCTCGACGCGCTCTGCCGCGACAAGAGCGTGTTCGACTTCCTGCAGCAGGAGGTCGTGGACGGGTACCACGATCACGAGGAGTTCGTTCGCGTCGTGGAGGCCGACTACCTCGACGTGATCGACGAGGAGATCCGCGACTCGATGGGCCTCGTCTCCGAGGGGCAGTACCGGGAGCTCTTCGGCCGCTACGTGACGCTCGTCTCCCACTGGGTGAAGGGGGAGCGGCTGCGGAACGCGCACACCGGCGAGAACGAGCTGCCCGACGAGCGCCGGATGGCTGAGCTCGAGAAGATCGTCATGCCGTCCGGCGACGACCGGCGGGACTTCCGCCGCGGCCTCATCTCGGCCATCGGCGCGTTCCGGCTCGACCACCCCGACGACGCGCCCATCGACTACGTCGCGATCTTCCCCGATCTCTTCCGACGCCTGCGCGACCACTACTTCGAGGAACGAAAGCGGCAGCTGCGCCGGAGCCGTGAGGACGTGCTTCGCTACCTCTCCGACGAGCGCGGTGCGCTCGACGACAAGGCGCGGCGCAGCGTCGAGGAGACGCTCCAGAACCTTCGGGACCGGTACGGCTACTGCGAGGCGTGCGCCCAGGACGCCGTCCTGTTCCTCCTGCGCAGGCGCTATGACGAGTAGGCGGGCGGACCTCCTGCCGGCCGGCCGCTCGAGCGCGAAGGGCGGGGCGACGAGCGGCCCCGGGAATAGGGGGACCCGGCTCCCCGTTTCGAGCGACGTGCCCACGACCCGTCAGCTGTCGAGCCTCGGCGGCGCCTTCGTCGCCGCGGTCCTCCTCGTCGCCGTCGCGCCACTCCTCGGCGGAAGCTCGTCCTCGCGGGGTCCGAACCCGCGGTCTGCCACCGTCCAGAAGGTCTTCCCGTCGGCGGTCCGCATCCAGCTCGCCGCGGGCGGCGTCGTCGTCCGGAGCGCGTCCGGGATCGCGTTCGCGCGCCGGGGCGGCCGCACGTACGTCCTCACGAATGCGCACGTCGTCGAGCCGGCGCGCGACTGGGCCGAACCGGTCGAGCTGCGCGTCCTCCCGAGCGGCGGCCAGACGTCCGCCGGGAAGGTGGTCGCGCGCGGCCGCATGCCCGACGTCGACCTCGCGGTCATCGAGATCTCCGGCGACCTCCCGGTGACGCCGCTCGCGCCCGACGACGCGCTCGACCTCGGCGACGACCTCGTCGTCATCGGCGCGCCGTTCGGGAAGGGGCTCTCGGCGCGGCCGCGTTCTCGGCGTGCTCGTACTCGACCTGCGAGACGATGCCGGCCGAGAACGCGGCCGCGCCGAGCATTCCCACCGCGATGAAGACCGACGCTGCGATCGGCTACGGGAGCTCCGGCGGCGGCGTGTTCGACGTCGGTGGAGCGCGGCTCATCGGGCTCGTCGAGGGGTACCGCACCGCGCGCGTCGCGTTCGGCAAGAACGCGGAGGAGTACGCGTTCGACGTGCCGATGCCCGGCGAGACGTTCGTCGCGCCCGCCGCGAAGATCCGCCGCTTCCTCCGCGACAACGGCCTCGACGGTCTCGCGCCGGATCGGGTCGGCGGCACGCGCGGCGCGGTCGCCGCACCCGCGGCGCCGCGCTTCTAGCGGCGCGTCACGGCCCGGGCGCGGCGCCCGGTCCCGGGGTCGCGGGCGACGCGCCCCCCGTGCCGGGCGACACGCCGCCCGGCGCGCCGCCCCGCGGCTCGCTCGCGGGCGAGCTCGACCCTCCTGCGGGCCCGGTGCCCTGGCCCGGCGGCGGCGACGGCTCGCCCTTGCCCGCGGGCTGGCGCACCTGCACCCAGTACGCGAGGAAGTCCGCGTTCCGGCCCACGCGCACCTGCGCGCCGGGGACGACGTCGAGGACGGTCCCGAGCCCGCTCGGCGTGTAGACCATCGTGTTCCGGTCGAGGGAGAGCGTGACCACCCCTCCGTCCGCCTCGATCGCGATCTGGTGGGCCTTGCGGTCCACCTCCCGCACGTTCCCGGAGACCTCGGCCAGGACGGAGCCCCGCTGCGGCGGGGGCGCGGGCGACTCCGTGGGGGCGTCCTTCGGGGGCGGCGGCGGCGCGGCGGGGCCCGGCGGCACGGGCGGAAGGCGGCCCGAGGGCCCGAGGGGCCCCTGGGCGCGCGCGGAGGCGGCGGCGAGGGCGAGCAGGAGGGCGGCGGTCGTGCGGGACATGCGCGGATGTTAATGCGTCCAGGGCTGCGAGCGTCGGCCCCGTGCGGTACCATCTCGGGCCCACCGGAGGGATCGATGGACACACGCGTCAGCTGGGACGAGTACTTCATGAACGTGGCCCGCGTCGTCGCGACCCGCGCGACCTGCGATCGCAAGCACGTCGGCGCCGTGCTCGTCCGAGACCGGACGATCCTCTCGACGGGCTACAACGGGTCGATCCGTGGCCTGCCGCACTGCACCGAGGCGGGCCACATGATGGAGGACGGCCACTGCGTCGCGACGGTTCACGCCGAGGCGAACGCGATCATCCAGGCGGCGAAGAACGGCGTCGCCATCGAGGGGGCCACGATCTACACGACCGCTTCGCCGTGCTGGCCGTGCTTCAAGCTCGTCGTGAACGCCGGGTGCCGGCGGATCGTGTTCGGCGAGTTCTACCGGGACAACCGCATCTTCGACTTCGCGCAGAAGGCGAACATCGAGCTCGTCGAGCTCGAGGTCCCGTCGGCGCCGGACGTCCAGCCCGCCGACACGGGCCACGCCCGGCCGGTCACCGCCCCGCGGTAGCCGGGGGCAGGGCGGGGAGCGTCCGTACGAGGTCCTCGCCGAGCAGCGCCGCGATCGCGGTGCGCCGCGAGGCGAGGAGCGCCTCCCTGCGCCGGAGCGCCACGAACCGGTCCTGGTCGGCGGTCGGGACGGGGTCAGCGAACCGGGCGAGCTGGGCGCGGACGTCGGCGAGCGCGCGGTCGATCGCGACGACGCGGATGGCGGGTCGGCGCTGGGGCTCGCGCGTCCGGTCGATCTCGGCGGTGTCGTTCTCGGTCCAGAGCGGGACGAAGTCCGCGCCGTCCACCTCGACGCGGACGACGCCGCCGCCGTAGTCCCGGCGGGCGAGTGCGATCCGGACGAGGGCGCCGTCGCGCGTCGCGGCCACGTTCTCGGGCGTGACGCCGTGGACGTAGTTGCGCGACTGGTTCGACACGAAGTTCCCGAGCGAGTAGGCGACGACGCCGACGCGCCCGTCCGCCCGGCGGTGGAGCTCGATCGGCTGCAGCACGTGTGGGTGGTGGCCGAGCACCACGAGCGCGCCCGCCTCGACGAGCTCGTGCGCGAGTGCGACGTCCTCCGGACGCGGCTGCGCGTCGTACTCGACGCCCCAGTGGAGCGACACGACGACCGCGTCGGCCTGGGCCGCGGCGGCGCGGACGTCGGCGACGATCCGCGCGCGGTCGAGCTGGCCGGCCTGGACGCAGGGCTGCGATCCGGGTCGCGGGGGAGGGCAGGCGTTCCCGTCCTGGTTGAAGAAGTGGGCGTAGCCGAGGAACGCGAGCGAGAGGCCTCCCACGTCGATCCGGACCGGGCCCGCGGCGCGCCCGTCGGGCCCCGCCCCGATCGTCTTCAGCCCGGCCTGCTCGACCCGCCGCACGGTCTCCTCGAACCCGGCCCGCCCCTGATCGAAAGCGTGATTGTTCGCGACGGCCACCGCGTCGAAGCCCGCGTGCACGAGCGCGGCGACCGCCTCGGGCGGCGCGTTGAACACGAACTCGCGCGTGCCCGCGGACGCGTCCGGCGCGATCGGCGTCTCGAGGTTCGCGACCATCACGTCGGGCGCGGCGAGCAGATCCGCGATCTGCGCGTACAGCCAGGGGTAACCGCCGTCCGGCAGGCCGCGGCCGTGCGTCCCGGCGCTCCGCTTCACCGACTCGTGCATGAGGACGTCGCCCACGGCGCCGATCGTCGCGCGCGCGGTCGTCCTCACCGGTGGTGGCGCGCCGGCGGTCGGGGCGAGGGCGCCGCCGTGCGGGGGCAGCGCCGCGGGGCCCTCGGGAGGGGCGGGTGGCGGCGTCCCGCCTGGCGAGGACGGCCCGCGCAGGGTGGGTGCGCACCCCACGAGGAGGGCGACGATCAGCGTGAAGGCGGTTCGAGAGCGCACGGTTCCACCGCAGTGTAGGGCATGATCCGTCCGAGCTTGAAATGGAAGGGCCGGCGACGCATCTCAGGCCCGGTCCCGGAGCCACCCCATGTCCCTCCACGCGGCAGGCGCAGCCTTCGTCGATCGCTCCGGGGCGGTTCTCGCCGCCGACGCCTCCTTCCGCGCGCGGCTCGGCGTGGGCGACGGCGATCCCGCAGCCGCCCTCCGCGCGCGCGCCGAGGCGAGCCCGGCGCTCCGCGCGCTCCTCGCCGGAGACGGGCCCGCCGTCGCGAGGGTCCCTGGCGCGGACGGGCCGATCGACGTCGAGCGCGTGGCGGCGCGGGGCGGCCTGCTCCTCGTGCTCCGCGACCCGCTCGCGGACGAGCGGGTCGAGCACGCGCTGCGCTCACAGGTGCTCGGCCGCGTCGTTGCCGGCGTCACGCACGATATCAAGAACCCGCTCAACGCGATGTCGCTCCAGCTCGCGCTGCTCGGGGACAAGCTCGAGGTCGCGGGCGACGCGAGCCAGGCCGCCGCCGGCCATCTCGGGGCGTTGCGCGACCAGATCGGCCGGGTCAACGAGGTGCTGCGCCGGCTCGTGGACGCGGTCGATCCCGCCGCGCCGCTCGGGTACACCGACCTCGGCGCCCTCGTCGCGGACATCGCGTCCCTGCTCGCGTACGAGGCGCGACGCCGCGGGGTCGAGCTGTCGATCGACGCGCATCCGGGCGGCGCGCGGACGCCGACCGATCCCGCCCGCGTGGGGCGTCTCGTGCTCGCGCTGTTCGGGCGCGCGCTCGCCCGGACGCCGGACGGCGGCCGCTTCGCCGCCCGCGCGGTGGCGCGTGGCGTCGACACCATCGTCGAGGTCGAGCACACGACGGGTGATCCGGACGTAGACCTCGGATATGAAGTGGAGGTGCTCGCGGCAGGGGCCGCGGCGCTCGGAGGCCGATTCGAGCGCGCGGAGGCCGGGCAGGGCACGGAGCGACTGACGTTGGCGGTGCCGAGGAACGAGCGCGAATGAGATACCGCGTCCTCATCGTCGACGACGAGGCGGACAGCCGCGATGCGCTCGCGGAGCTCACGCAGCGCTGGGGCTACGACGTCCAGACCGCGAGCGACGGCACCGAGGCGCTGCGGCGCGCGATCGAGGGACATCCCGACGTGATCCTGTCGGACCTCGTGATGCCCAACATGGACGGGCTGTGGCTCCTGCGCGCCCTGCGCGCCGAGCTCCCCGACTGCCCGGTCGTCCTCCTCACGGGGCGCGGGACGATCCAGACCGCCGTCCAGGCCATCAAGGAAGGCGCCTACGACTTCATCGAGAAGCCGCTCGAGGTGCCGCGGCTCCGCATCGTCCTCGAGCGCGCGCTCGAGAAGAAGGAGACGATGCGCGAGGTGCAGCTCCTCCGGCGGCGGCTCGCCGCGCTCGCGCCCGGCACCGACATGATCGGCTCGGGCCCGGCGATGCAGCGCGTGTTCGAGCTCGTGAACAAGGTCGCGCCCTCGTACGCGAGCGTCGTCATCGCCGGCGAGAGCGGCACGGGCAAGGAGGTGGTCGCGCGCGCGATCCACAACCTCTCGCCTCGCAAGGACAAGCCGTTCGTCGCGCTCAACTGCTCCGCGATCCCGGCGACGCTCATCGAGTCGGAGCTGTTCGGGTACGAGCGCGGCGCGTTCACCGGCGCCGAGCAGCGGCGGATGGGCAACTTCGAGCTCGCGCACAACGGCACGCTGTTCCTCGACGAGATCAGCGAGCTCCCCCTCGAGCTGCAGGCGAAGTTCCTGCGCGTCCTCGAGGACCGGAAGTTCAGGCGGCTCGGCGGGCGCGTCGAGGTGGAGGTCGACGTGCGCGTCATCTGCGCGACGAACCGCGACCTCAAGGATGAGATCCGTCGCGGCCGCTTCCGCGAAGACCTCTACTTCCGGCTCCACGTCTTCACGATCGGGCTGCCGACCCTCAAGGAGCGGTGCGAGGATGTCCCGCTCCTCGTCCACCACTTCATCGAGAAGTTCAACGCCGAGACCGGCAAGCGGGTGCAGGGCGTCACGCCCGCCGCGCTCGGCATGCTCCAGGGCTACGCCTGGCCGGGGAACATCCGCGAGCTCAGGAACACCGTCGAGCGGGCGATGATCCTCGTCGACGGCGACGTCATCGGGGAGGAGCAGCTCCCGCCCGACATGCAGTCGTCGCGGCCGGAGGCGGCGACCTTGCGCGTCCCCCTCGGCATCCCGATCGACAAGGTCGAGAAGGAGTACATCCTCGCGTCCTTGCAGAAGAACGGCGGGAACAAGGCGAGGACCGCGGAGATCCTCGGGATCAGCGAGAAGACGCTCTACAACAAGCTGAACCGGTACGCTGCGGAGGCGAGGCAGCGCGCGGGCGAGGGCGGCGCCGAGGGGCCCGCCGAGGAGCCCGCCGCCGGCGCGAAGGCGTGAGACGCGCCCCGCGTCAGGCGTGCTCTCGCGGACCCTTGGCGTCGTCCGGCGTCGCGACCGCGACGCGCCCGCGTCCGGCGCGCTTCGCGCGATAGAGCGCCGTGTCGGCGGCGCGAACGAGCGCGTCGCCGGCCCCGTCCCCCCCCACCTCGTCGAGCGACGCGACGCCGAAGGACGCGCCGATCTGGACGTGCCGCCCCGCGATCTCGAGCGCGGATTCGCGCAGCCGGGAGCAGATGCGCTCGGCGAGGACGCGCCCCTCCTCCGCGTCGGTGTGGGGGAGCAGCAGCACGAACTCGTCCCCGCCATACCGTGCGCCGAAGTCGGTCTCGCGCAGCTCCCCTCGGATGACGCCCGCGACCGCGGCGATGGCGCGGTCCCCCGCCGCGTGGCCGAGCCCGTCGTTCACGGGCTTCAGGTGGTCCATGTCCGCCATGATGCAGGTGAGCGCGGTCCGGTAGCGCCGCGCCCGCTTGACCTCCTCCTCGAGGCGGGCGCGGAACGCGCGAAGGTTCGCGAGCCCCGTGAGCGTGTCCGTCTGCGCGAGCTCGCGCAGCGCCGTCTGGCTCTGCGAGAGCCGGAGGTGGCGCTCGACGCGCGCGCGCAGCTCGCGGCCGGAGAAGGGCTTCTGGAGGTAGTCCACCGCGCCGAGGTCGAGCGCCCGCGCCTTCACCGAGTCGTCGCCGCGCGCCGACACGAAGATCACCGGGACGTCCCTCGTGACCGCGTCGCCGCGGAGCCGCTCGAGCGCCTGCATGCCGTCGACCCGCGGCATGAACAGGTCCATCAACACGAGATCCGGGTGCTCGGCGCGCGCGAGCTGCACCGCCTCCTCGCCGTCCGCCGCCGTCGTGACCTCGCACTCGGGCTCGAGCAGCGCCGCGAGCGCGCTGCGCGCGTCCTCCTCGTCGTCCGCGACGAGCACTCGGGGGCGGGGTCCCGCCTGTGCCGCGGGCCGCGGCGCGACATCAGCGTCGCCCGCCGGCAGCAGGGAGCGTTCCAGGTCTTCGGCGAGCCGGCGCAGCCGGACCGCCTCGACGCCGGCGAGCTCGGCGGTGTCCGCCGCGGCGCGCAGCTCCGCCGCCGCCTCCTCGACGAGCGCCTCGCGGCGGTGGCTCGTCTCCCGCAGCCGCCGGTTCGACTCGGCGATCTCCGCGATCGCGGACGGGAGCACCTCGCGCACCCGGCGCGCGAGCTCGCCGGCGGGCAACCCGGCGGCGGCGAGCAGGGTCGCGACGAGCGGCGCGAGCGGATCGGACGGCGCGTCGTCCGCGGTGCGGATCGGGTCGCGCTCGTAGTGGTCGATCGCGTCGGACATCATTCGAGGCCGCGGGGGGCCGGCAGCGCTTGGACGCATGCGTCGCGCGGTCGGGGCCCGGCCGCCCCCCGGGAACGGTCGGACGCCCGCCCGTGTGTCCGGGACGAGCTCAGCTCATCCAAGCGTATAGCGCCGCAACGAGGGGGATCCAAGGGATCCCCACCAGGGCTGCGAGGGCGATGCGGAGGGTGCGGCGGCGGGCGCGGGACATGGCCGGCTCTTCCTGTGCGTGAACGAACCGTGACGTCCATGAGCAAGCGCGGTGCCGCACGCCGGCGTGGGAAAGGGGGTGGGCGCGGCCCCGCGGGCTGGAGGAATTCCGTGCACGTCCGGGACGGGCTCGGAATATCGTTCAGCCAGGAGCGACCCCATGTCCGAGACCGTCCGGATCTACGGCAAGGCTACCTGACCCTACACCACCGCCGCCCGTGAGGACTTCGGCGCCAGAGGAGCTCGGGTCGAGTACTTCGACGTGAAGAAGGACGCGGAGGCGCTGAAGCGCTTCCTGCAGCTGTCCGGCGGAGAACGGCGCGTTCCGCTCATCGTGGAGCGAGGCCGCGTCACCGTCGGATTCGGCGGGACGTGAGGAGTGTGACGCCCCCGGTCGGGGGATCTCGGCGGCGTCTAGCCGCGGTAGATCGCGCGGCGTCCGCCGCGGAAGCCGGCGCCGGCGAACTCGGGCGGCGGCCGCTCGAGCATGAACTGGAACCACTGCTCGGCGTACAGCTTTCCGAGCTTCAGCTTCTTCCCGTTCTGCAGCGCCTGCAGCGATGTCTTGAGCTTCTCGTCGGAAGGGTTCGCCGCGACCCCGCGGCCGAGCACCGCGATCGCCTGCTCGTGCCGGTCCTCCTTCTCGAGGACCCAGGCGTAGAGCGACCAGAGGACGCCCTCCTTCTTGTTCGACCGGACCGCGTCCTCGAGGACCCGGTTCGTCGCCTCGAGGTCGTGCTTGCGGTAGCGCGCGGCGCCGAGCATCCCCCGCGCCACCCAATTCTTCGAGAAGCTCTTCTCGAGGTGCGGGAGCGCGGCGTCCATCTCCGATTTCAGATAATGGAGGATGCCGATGTTGGAGTGGAGCTGCGAGGCGACGAGGAACTGCCAGGGCGCGAGCGCGAACCCGCCCTGGAGCGTCTGGATCGCGCGGTCGAACTTCTGCGCCTGCACCTCGCGCTGCATCGCCTCGAAGACCGCCTCGAGCTTCTTCCACGACCGCCGCATCAGGACGAAGTAGGCGATCGCGGTGGTGAGCACGCCCGGGAAGACGGCGGCGACGACCCCGAGCTCGGTCCCGATGGCGAGCGCGACGGAGACGGCGACACCGGCGGCGATTGCGATGAAGAGGTTGTACATGCTCGATCTTCCGGCGGGGCGAGGGGGGTACGGGATACACGCGCGCGCCCGGCCGCCGCAAGGGAAAACGCGCGCCGGCGCACGCCGGGCAATGGCCCTCCCCGGACTCGAACCGGGACGGGGGTGACCCCACTCGATTTTGAGTCGAGCGCGTCTACCATTTCGCCAGAGGGCCGCGGGCGGACCGTACCAGAAAAAGGCGCTTTGCGCAGCGCACAGCCGATATGATGTGGGGCGAATGCCCGGGACGCGCGCGCGCAATCGGGCCAATCCCAACCAGGAGAGCCGATGCCCCGCCCCGCCGCAACCCGCTCCATCGACGCGCTCGTGAGGGTCGCACTGGACGGCGCCGTCGAGCAAGCGTCCGCGACGATCGCCCGGATGCTCGCCGAGCTCACCGCGGAGCGGCTCGAGCAGGAGCTCCGGAACGAGGTCGCGCGCGCGGGCCGTGGACGCGTGCGGCGCCGGGCCCGGGCCGCGAGGGGGGAGATGAGCCGCTGGGCGGCGGACCGCCGGGCGCGCCGCGTCCCGAACTTCGTCATCGCCATGACGGGGATGAAGACGAAGAAGCAGATCGTCGCGAAGTTCGGCGAAGGCGTCGTCTTCGAGAAGGGCAAGCCGCTCCCGAAGACGAAGCGGTAGCGACGCGTCATCCCGGGCGGGGGCCGCGCGGCGCGCGCCGCGGTGCGCCGGGGCGGGCGCCGCCGCGCTCGGGGCGCGGTCCTCGGGGCGGCCCCGCGCTTCCGGTGCGCCGCCCGTTCGATGCTCCGGGCCCGCGAGCGGCGCCCGGTCCGCGACCGGCGCCGGGTGCGCGCGGGCCGCCGGGTGCGCGCGGCGCCGTCGACCCCCGAGAACCGCCGGGTCTGCCCGGCGCGCCCGCACCGCGAGGCCCACCGGGTCTTCCCGGCGCGCCCGCACCGCGAGGCCCACCGGGTCTTCCCGGCGCGCCCGCACCGCGAGGCCCACCGGGTCTTCCCGACGCGCCCGCACCGCGCGGGCCACCGGGTCCGCGTGCGGCACCCGGTGCACGTGGCGGCGTCGATCCGCGCGCGCCGCCGGGTCCGCGACGCCCTCCGAGATCCTTGCCGCGGGCGTGCTGCGGCGCGCGCGGGCGGGCGAGCCCGGGTGGCCGGCCCCGGGCGTTCGCCGCGGCCTGCGCGGGCGCGCCCAACGCGGGACGAGCGAGCCCGAACCGCTCGACGATCCCCTGGGCGTCCGGAGGCGTGAGCGTGAGGCTGCGGGAGAGGGCGAGCGCGAGCGGCGCTCCGCCGGGCAGCGCGCGCACGTGCTCGGGGAGCCTGCGCCGAAGGTCGTCCTCGACCTCCGCGAGCATCCCGAGATCCTCCAGCCGGGCCGCGTCGACGAGCAGCAGGTGGACCCGCTCCGAGATCGTGGCGCGCGCGCGGAGCTCGGCCCGGCGCTCATCGCGGATCCGCTCCGCGTCGGCGGTCGCGCCGAGACGGGCGAGCGCCGCCTCGAGGGCCGGCGCGTCCACGCCGAGCCGCTGCGCGGCCTGGGTCCGGACGCCACCCGCAGCGCGGAGCGCGTGCAGGAGCTCGTCGCGCTCACGGCGCGCGAACGCGTGCGCGAGGCCGTGGTGGTCGAGGAGGCGCGACAGGTCTTCGTCGTCGGGCGGGCCGCCGTCGGGCCGCGTCCAGGAAGCGGCGAGGGCGGCGAGGAGCGCGGGGCGCCGCGCGCCGTTGCGGCGGAGGAGCCGCTCGAGCACGGCGCGCCCCTCCGGCAGGAGGAGCGCGTCGACGAGCGGCGTCGAGGGGGCGGGCGGCTGCGAGGGGGGAACGGCGTCGCGTGCGCGGCGGATCACGATCGCGCGCCCCTTCTTGGCGCGCTTCCTCGACGGCGGGCGCCCCGCGGTGGGGATCGGCGGGGGCGGCTCGGCGTGCGTCCCGTCGTCGAACGTGGACGGGTAGCGCCCCCCGCGCTCACGCTCCGCCGCCACGTCAGCCGGGCTCCCCCGCGCGAGATCGGCGAGCGCGTAAGGACCGAGGGGCCGGGTCGGCGGCGGATCGGCGAGCAGCGCGCGGAGGGCGAGGAGCTCGTCCCACGAGAGCGGCGCGAGCGCGCGCCGGATCCCGGCCGCGCCGGCCTGGCGTCCGGCCTCGGCGCACCACCGCGCAACCCGCTCGAGGAGCTCCGGATCGAGGTCGGCCATCGGGCGCAACCTGCGCCGAGGGGCGGCGCGCCGTCAAGGCGCGAGTGGCGTCGCGACTCCGGTTGCCGGCGCGGGGGCACGCGTGCTTCACTCGCGCGCATTGCGCTCGGAGGAATCGAGGCGGCGAGGTCGCGGACGCCGCGCGCGGTGCGGGTCGCACGGTGGGTGCTCTTCGTCCTCCTTCTCGTGTCCGCTTCGCTCACGCTGTTCGGCCTCCCCGAGCTGAGGCGGGCCGTCGACGCCGGGCGCTGGCCGCCCGCGACGCTCGCCGTCCCGCCGGCGCTGCTCGGCGTCTTCATCGTCGGGTACGCCGCGTACCGGCTCGTGCTCGTCCGCGCCGGGCGGTACACGGCCGGCAAGGCCCTCGTCCAGGTCGCGGTCATGCTCCTCGTGCTCGGGGTCGTCGCCGGCATCGCGCTGCGCCCCTCCGATGTCGGAGCACCGGGCCAGGCCCCCGTGCCGCTCGCCCGTCCGCTCGCCTCTTCCGATCCGGACGTGCGGGCGCTCGCCGCCGAGGTCGCGCGGCACCGTCCGCGCGAGCAGGCGCTCGAGGTCGCACCGCGCCTCGCGGACCTCGTCGACGATCCTGCGCCCGAGGTCCGGCGCCAGGCGCACGCCGCGCTCGTCGCCCTCGCGGGCGCGGATGTCGGCGGGGAAGGGCGGGGGGCGGCCGCGCGTTGGCGCGCGTGGATCCGCGAGACCGCGCGCCGCTGACGTTCGGGCGACACCGCTTGCCCGCCCGGCGGCTCCGGCGGGGGGTTGCCATTCGCCGGGCCCGCGTGATAGTGATAATCGTTATCAGGATTCCACGATGACCGACACCGATCACGACCGCACGAAAGACCCCCGCCAGGGGCGGGGCGGCGAGAGCGCCTTCGACGCGCTCGGCGAGTACATCGCGGAGCACGGCCTCAAGCACTCGCGCCAGCGCGAGCGGATCGCGGAGACGTTCCTCGCGATGGGCGGCCACGTCAGCGTCGAGGAGCTCGTCGCCCGCGTCCGGCGGCTCGACCCGCACATCTCGGTCGCCACGGTGTACCGGACGATGAAGCTGCTCGCCGACTCCGGCCTCGCCATCCCGCGGCAGTTCGGGGGCGGCCAGACCCGCTACGAGGCCGCCGCCGGCCGGCCGCACCACGACCACCTCATCTGCACGACCTGCGGGGAGATCGTGGAGTTCGCGAACGAGCGGATCGAGTCGCTGCAGGAGCTCGTGGCGCGCCGCCACGGGTTCGAGGTTGAGAGCCACAAGCTCGAGCTCTACGGGCGATGCGCGCGGTGCCGCCGCGAGCAGGAGGCGACGCCGTGACCCCTCCGCGCCCCGCCGCCGCGCGCGACGCCGACCTCGACGCGAAGGAGGTCGTCGTCGCCGCCCGCACGGTGATCCTCGTCGGCAACCCCAACGTCGGGAAGAGCGTCCTCTTCGGCGCGCTCACCGGCAAGTACGTCACCGTCTCGAACTACCCGGGCACGACCGTCGAGGTCACCCGCGGCTCGGCGACGATCGACGGCCACCCCTGGCACGTCATGGACACGCCGGGGACGAACAACCTGCTCCCCATGTCCGAGGACGAGCAGGTGACGCGCGACATCCTGCTCGTCGAGCGCGGCTACGTCGCGCTCCAGGTCTGCGACGCGAAGAACCTGCGGCGCGGGCTGCTCATGGCGCTCCAGCTCGCGGAGGCCGAGGTCCCCTTCGCCCTCGCGCTCAACATGGCGGACGAGGCGGCGAGCCGCGGCATCGCCATCGACGCCGAGCGGCTCTCGCGCGAGCTCGGCGTCGACGTCGTCCCCACCGTGGCGGTCGAGCGCAAGGGCGTCGCGACGCTCCAGTCGCGCCTCGCGTCCGCACGCAGCTCGCCGCTCCGGCCGCGCTACGACGTCGCCATCGAGGCGGCGATCGCCGAGGTCGAGCCGGTCATGCCGGCGGGCGGGATCGGCCGCCGCGCGCTCGCCGTGATGGCGCTCGCCGGCGACGAGTCGCTCCGCCCCCACCTCGCGACCCACCTCGGCGCGCCGGAGCTCGCGCGCATCGACGGGATCCGCAGGGCGCTCGCCGCCCGGTACCCCGAGTCGCTCCGCTACGTCGTCGCGCGCCAGCGGCTCGCCGCGGCGGACCGGCTCCACGACAGCGTCGTCACCCACAGCGGAGCGTCGGTCGCGAGCGGGGTAGCCCGGAGGATCGGCGGCTGGTCCACCCACCCGCTCTGGGGAATCCCCGTGCTCGGCGTGGTGCTGCTCGTCGCCTACCAGTTCGTCGGCGTGCTCGGCGCGAAGACGCTCGTCGACTTCATGGAGAACACCGTCTTCGCCGAGTGGATCGTCCCGTGGGCGGATCGCGCGCTGCGCTGGGCGATCCCGTGGGACGGGCTCGAGCGGTTCCTCGTGGGCCCCGCAGGCGTCCCGTACCGCGACCACGGCGGCTTCATCATCGGGAAGTACGGCCTGCTCTCGATGGGCCTCGCCTACGGCGTCGCCATCGTGCTGCCGATCGTCACGACGTTCTTCATCGCGTTCAGCGTGCTCGAGGACTCGGGCTACCTCCCGCGCCTCGCGGTGATGGTGAACAAGGTCTTCAAGCGGATGGGGCTGAACGGCAAGGCCGTCCTCCCGATGGTGCTCGGCCTCGGCTGCGACACGATGGCGACCATGACCGCCCGGATCATGGAGACCCGCAAGGAGCGGGTGATCGTGACGCTCCTGCTCGCGCTCGCCGTCCCGTGCAGCGCGCAGATCGCGGTCATCCTCGCGATGATGGCGGGCCTCTCGCACGTCGCGATGTTCTGGTTCACCGGGTCGATCGTCCTCGTCATGTTCCTCGTCGGCTGGCTCGCGGCGAAGGTGCTCCCGGGGCGCGGCTCCGACTTCATGCTGGAGCTGCCTCCGCTGCGGGTTCCCCAGGCGTCGAACATCGCGGTGAAGACGCTCGCCCGGATCGAGTGGTACCTGCGCGAGGCGCTGCCGCTCTTCGTCGTCGGGACGCTCATCCTCTGGTGCCTCGACCGGTTCGGCGGGCTCGCCGTGCTCGAGCGCGCGGCCGCGCCGGTGGTGGTCGGCCTGCTCGGCCTGCCGAAGGACGCGGCCGCCGCGTTCATCCTCGGCTTCCTGCGGCGCGACTACGCCGCCGCGGGGCTGTTCCAGCACTTCAAGCCGTTCATGGACGCCGGCACCATGACCTGGGACATGGAGGTGCAGGTCACGGTCGCGCTCGTCACGATCACGCTCTTCATCCCCTGCATCGCGAACTTCTTCATGATCCTGAAGGAGCGCGGGTGGAAGACCGGCGTCGGGATGGTGGCGTTCATCCTCCCGTTCTCGTTCGGCGTCGGCGCGGGCGTGAACCAGCTCATGCGCCTGTTCCACGGCTAGGAGCCCGCGTGCCCGCCGCCGCCCCGCGCCAGGAGAGCTGCCCGCTGTGCGGGACGGCGTTCGATGCGGAGGGGCAGGGCTGCCGCCCGAGCTGCCCCATGTCGAAGGGCTGCAGCGTCGTGTGCTGCCCGTCGTGCGGGTACTCGTTCCCCCAGGAGACGGGGCTCGCGGGCGGCCTGCGCCGGCTGCTCGATCGCTGGAAGAAGGAAGGGAAGGGGAGCACACCTTGAACGGACCCGATGCCCGGCGGCTGGAGGAGATCCTCGAGCATGTCTTCACGGAGCGCGAGGAGGGCAGGGACGCCGCGCAAGGCATCCTCGCCGCGTCCGCGACCGATCACGCCCCGGACGCGCGCGCCGTCGACCTCGCGGAGCTCGCGTCGGGCGGGCTCGTCCGCCTCGACGGCGATCACGTGAGCCTCACCGAGAAGGGCGAGACCCGCGCGCGCGACGTCGTGCGGCGCCACCGGTTGACCGAGCGGCTCTTCCGCGACCTGCTCGATCTCGGGGAGCGCACGATGGAGGCCCAGGCGTGCGAGTTCGAGCACATCCTCTCCCGCGAGGCGACGGACTCGGTGTGCACGCTGCTCGGCCACCCGCCGACCTGCCCGCACGGAAAGCCGATCCCGCCCGGCGAGTGCTGCGGCGCATTCCAGCGGACGGTCCGGTCGCTCGTCACCGGGCTGCGCACCTTCGACGTCGGCGCGACGGGACGGATCGTCTTCATCGCCCCGAAGTTCCACGACCGCATGGACCGGCTCGCCGCGCTCGGGGTAATCCCGGGCAGCACGCTCCGCCTCCACCAGCGCTCGCCGTCGTACGTCATCGAGGTGGGCGAGACCACGATCGCCCTCGATCCCGAGATCGCGGGCGAGATCTACGTGAAGCCCGTCGAGGCTCGCCCCCGGTAGTCCCTCCCCGACCGCCGCCCGCGCCGGAGCGAGCGACGCGCCCACCCCCGAAGGAGACCGGCCGATGATCGTGTGTATCTGCCACAGGGTGTCGGACGGAGCCGTCGCGGGCGCGGTCGACTCGGGCGCGCGCAATCTCGAGGAGATCGCGCACGCGACCGGAGCGGGCACCGCGTGCGGCTGCTGCGTCGAGGCCGTGGAGGCGCTCGTCCGGGAGCGCGCCCCCTGCGCGAGCCCACCTTGCCCAGGGTGCCCGCGCGCCCACGCCGCGTAGGCGCGGCCCCTTGCGGGCCGGGGCGCACGTGCCGGTTGCGCTCGGCGTGCCCCACGGCTTACCGAAGAGAGCCACCCTGGCTCCGAGGTGCCGATGAAGGGCGATCCCGCAATCCTCGACCTGCTGAACGAGGTCCTCACGAACGAGCTCACCGCCGTGAACCAGTACTTCCTCCACGCGCGCATGGTGGAGAACTGGGGGTACGAGCGGCTCTACCGGAAGTTCCGCGAGGAGTCGATGGGCGAGATGAAGGACGCCGACGAGCTCATCGAGCGGATCCTCTTCCTCGAGGGGCTCCCGAACCTCCAGCGGCTCGGGAAGGTGAACGTGGGCGAGAACGTCCCCGAGATGTTCCGGCTCGACCTCGAGCTCGAGCGGAACGCCATCGCGGTCCTGAACCGGGGGATCGAGCAGTGCCGGCGCGCCGGCGACAACGGCTCGGCCGACCTGCTCGAGGACATCCTCGAGGGCGAGGAGGAGCACGCGAACTGGATCGAGGCGCAGATCACGCTCCTCGGGCAGGTCGGCGTCGCGCCCTACCTGTCGGAGCAGATCAAGGGCGAGAAGTAGCCCGCAATCGGTCGATTTCTGGACGGCTCGACCTCCGCTGCTACGTTGGGGGCAGGCGGAGACATGCCGGGAACGGGCGGGCGAAGGGCGAGGTGGTGGGTCGTCGGCGCCGTGGCGCTCGCCGCGGCGGCCGCGGCCTACGATCCCGACGGCGTCCGGAAGTTCGTGCGCCTCCGCGCCGAGGTCCGGCGAATGGCAGCCGAGAACGCCCGGCTCACGACCGAGAACGGGGCGCTCGCCCGCGAGGCGCGGGCGCTGCGCGGCGATCCGGCCGCCCTCGAGCGCGCGGCGCGCGAGGAGCTCCGGTTCATCCGCCCCGGCGAGCGCGTCTACTGGCTCGGCGGCGACGGAGGCGCGCCGTGATGCCCGCGGTGCCGATGCCGCGGGCGCCGGTCGGGTCCGTCGCGGACGTGCACGGCCGGCTCGCGCGGCAGCGCCCGCGGCCGCTCCTCGTCAGGCTCTACGCCGCCGTGTTCTCGGAGGCCGGGCTCGCTGGCCGGATCGCTCGTCGGCGGGCGCGGCGCTTCGTGCTGCGCAGCCTGCCGCCGGCGGTGGCGGTCGCCGCCGGAGCGCTCGTCGTCCTCGGTGTGTTCGACGGGCTGGCCCTCGGCTGGGGTCAGGCCGCCGCGCTGCTCGGGCTCGTCGCGGCGCTCGGTGGGACGATCGCGCGGCGGCTGCTCCGCGCGGGCGCGGGGGAGCCGGCGACCTGGCGCGAGCAGCTCGAGATCGGCGCGCTCCTGGTCGTCGCGGCGTACGCGGTGGCCCGTAGCGGCGTCGCGGGTGAGGCGGAGTCGGCGTTCCAGCCGTTCGTCTACCTCGTGATGGCGTTCCTCGTGGCGTTCCTCGCCCGCGGGGTCGGGTTCGCGCTCGTCGGGGTGGCTGTGGCGCTCGAGCTGCTCGTGTGGGCCGCGCGCGGCGCGTCGGCGTGGGCGCTGCCGCCGGTCGCCGTCCACGCCGCCTTCGTCACGCTCTTCGCGGTGCTCTACCACGCGGTGCTCGCCGCGCGGATGGCCTCGGCCGGGCAGGCGGAGCGCGCGGCGATCCGCCGCCGGCTGCGCGACATCGCGGAGCGGGCGCGCGAGCTGCGCCTGCTCGCGCCGGGCGCCGCCGCCGAGCAGGATCCCGTCGAGCGGGAGCGCCGCTGGACCGAGTCCGCCGTCGTCGAGGTGGAGGGCGCGGTGCGCGGCGCGCTCGAGATCGCCGAGGTCGCGCTGCGCGCCCACACGGTCGCGGTGTTCACGCTCTCGGCCGACGATCGCGAGCTGCGGCTCCGCGAGTGCCGCTCGGCGAGCGAGTCCGTCGCCCGGGAGCCGATCCCGGCGGGCGAGGGCGCGCTCGGAGGCGCGGTGCGCCGCCGCGCGCCGGTCCGCCTGCACGGTGAGCTGAAGGCGCTGAGCTACTACCGTGACGCGACTGCGCCGAAGGCGCTCCTCGTGGTGCCCCTCGTCGAGCGGCGGGGCGGCCACGTCCGCGGCGTCCTCGTCGCGGATCGCGTCGCGCCGCTCCCCTTCAGCGACGATGACGAGCGGCTCCTCGTGACGCTCTCCGCGGAGATCCTGCGGGCGATGGACGCCGAGCGGCTCATGATCGCGATGCGGCGCGCGCGCGACGAGAAGGAGCGCTTCTACGACTCCATCGAGCGGCTCAACCGCACGACGAAGCCGCTCGAGGTGTTCGACGCGACGCTCGAGGTCGCCCGCGGCATGGTCGACGTCGACTTCGGCGCGGTGACGCTCGCGGACGAGGTCGACGGGCGGATCGTCCACCGCGTCACGCGCGTGCTCGGGGGCGAGGACGGCCGCCCCGGCGGCCGGCTCGAGGGGCTCGAGTTCCGCGACGACACCGGGCTCGTCGCGTCCGCGGTGCGGCTCGGCTCCTCCCTGCCCGGCAAAGAGCTCGACCTCTCCCGAGCGCCCGTGTTCGACGCGGCGACCCGCCTCAAGGGCCTCGCCTCGCTGAAGGTCATCCCGCTGCGCACGGCGCAGAAGGTGCTCGGGACCGTCGTGCTCGGCTCGCGGCGGCCGAACGCGTACGGTCCGGAGGCGGTCCGGCAGCTCGAGGTGGTCGCGATGCAGGCGGCGGAGTCCATCTACCGCGCCCGGCTCTTCGAGCAGACCGAGCGGCTCGCGACGACCGACGGGCTCACCGGCCTCACGAACCACCGGACGTTCCAGGTCCGGCTCGACGAGCAGCTCGCGCAGGCCCAGCGGTACGGGAAGAAGCTCTCGCTCATCCTCTGCGACATCGACCACTTCAAGAACGTGAACGACACCTACGGCCACCCGGTCGGCGACGTCGTCCTGCGCGGCGTCGCGAAGACGCTCCTCAAGGACGCGCGCGCGACGGACATCGTCGCCCGCTACGGCGGCGAGGAGTTCGCGGTCGTCATGCCGGAGACCGACGCCGCCGGCGCGCTCGTCATCGCGGAGCGGATCCGGGAGCGCGTGAAGGCGCTCGCCTTCGAGACGGCGCAGGGGACGCTGCGGGTGACGCTCTCGCTCGGCGTCGCCGCGGTCCCGGACCACGCGACGCGCAAGCCCGAGCTCGTCGAGCGGGCAGACGCCTGTCTCTACCACGCCAAGCGGAACGGCCGGGATCGCAGCGTCTCGGCGTCCTCGCTGCGCGCGCCGCCCCCTGCTACACTCGGCCGCGCCGCGGCCGGCGCGGCCAACTCCCCGGAGCCTCACGGGCCTTGAAAAAGAACTTCGTCCTCGACACGAACGTCCTGCTCCACGATCCCCGCAGCATCTTCGGGTTCGAAGACAACGACGTCGTCATCCCGATCTACGTGATCGAGGAGATCGACAACTTCAAGCGCGATCTCTCGACGCTCGGGCGGAACGCGCGCCAGGCCGCGCGCTACCTCGACGAGTTCCGGGTCCAGGGGAAGCTCGGTGAGGGTGTCCCCATCGGCCCCGAGAAGGGGAAGATCCGGGTCCTGCTCGCCACCCGCAAGCTGCCGCACGGCACGGGCGACGGGCACTCCACGGACGACAAGATCCTCGCGGTCGCCCTCGACCTGCTCGAGCGGGACAAGGCGAACCCGACCGTCTTCGTCACGAAGGACACGAACCTCCGCATCCGGGCCGACGCGCTCGGCCTCCACTCGGAGGACTACGACATCGAGGGGCTCGCCGCGCTCGACGAGCTCTGGAGCGGCGTGTCGGTGCTCGATGTCGCGCCGGAGCAGGTGAACGACTTCTACGCGAACGGCGGCATCCCGTTCGCGCCCGAGCGCGGCGACCCGCCCTCGCCGAACGCGTTCGTCGTGCTGCGCGATCGCACGAACCCGCAGCACTCCGCCGTCGGGAAGTACAGCGCCGCGAAGCAGGCGTTCGCGCAGCTCATCAAGACGCCGAAGGAAGGGATCTGGGGGGTCCGGCCCCGCAACAAGGAGCAGTCCTTCGCGCTCGACCTCCTCCTGAACGACGAGGTCCGCCTCGTCACGATCGTCGGCAAGGCGGGCACCGGCAAGACGCTGCTCGCGATCGCCGCGGGGTTGCAGAAGACGATGGAGGACGGCGTCTACCAGAAGCTGCTCGTCTCCCGGCCGATCTTCCCGCTCGGCCGCGACATCGGCTACCTGCCGGGGAGCGTCGAGGAGAAGCTCAACCCCTGGATGCAGCCGATCTTCGACAACGTCGAGTACCTCATGAACCTCTCGCGCTCGGAGAAGAAGGCGGGGCGCGGCTACCACGAGCTCCTCGACCTCGGGATCCTCGAGATCGAGCCGCTCACCTACATCCGCGGGCGCTCCATCCCGAACCAGTTCATCATCGTGGACGAGGCGCAGAACCTGACGCCGCACGAGGTGAAGACGATCATCACGCGCGTCGGCGACGGGACGAAGATCGTGCTCACCGGCGACCCGTACCAGATCGACAATCCGTACGTGGACCAGACGAACAACGGCCTCATCCACGTCGTGAACCGCTTCAGGAACGAGCGGCTCGCCGGGCACATCACCATGTCGAAGGGGGAGCGCTCGCCGCTCGCGGAGCTCGCGGCGAACCTCCTGTAGCGGTTGGCCGGGGCGCCGCCCCGACGTTAGGGTGAGCACGTGACCGCAACGTCCGACGGCAACGGGCTCCCGCTCGCCCCGACGCTCGAGTACCCGCTCGACTACACGTTCAAGGTGATGGGGCTCGCCGCTGACGACTTCCCCGAGCACGCCCGCCGGCTCGTCGCGGCGATCGTCGGGGAGGCGCCGCCCGAGCGGGTGACCGTCCGGGCAAGCGCGCAGGGGAAGTACCACTCGGTGTCTGTGGGCGTGACGCTCGGGTCGGAGGCGCAGCGCCGTGCGGTGTACCAGGCGCTCCACGACGACGCGCGCGTCGTCTACTACCTCTGAGCTCTACGCCGCTGCCGGGCGGCCGAAGTCCACGATCTCGACGGGGTTCGCCGCCATCCCGAAGGTCACCTCGTCGCGCCAGCCCTCGGCGTCGCCACCGACCTGCAGCGGCATTGGGCGCTCGAACCGGAGCGCGACTCGATCGACGTGGAAGTCGAGGAGCCCCTCGTGCGAGAAGGACCCGGCCCAGATCTTCTGGACGTTGAGGAGGAGCGTCGGGAGACCGATCGAGGTCGCGACGCGCAGCTGCATGACGCCGTGCTCCGCTCCGGCGAAGGGGAACGCCCGCAGGCCGAGACCGTAGTAGGGGACCGTGCTCGCGGCGGCGAGCATGCACGGGCCGGCGTAGAGGAGCTCCCCGTGGGCGATCGGGCGGCCGATGCGCGCGCCGTTCCTGTCGAGGCGCCAGGCCGGACGGCCGACGTTCACGATCTCGCCGTAGGAGGAGCGCCGCTCCATGAGCACGCGCGGCGCCGAGCGGAGCGCGAGCGCGAGCCCGTAGCCCGCGGCGCCGAGCCCGAGCCGCGCGAGCGGCGTCCCGGCGAGCTGCTCCTTCAGCCAGACGTAGTCGTTCACCACCGCGGCGTCGATGCCGACGCCGGCGAACGGCGTCCTCCGGCCCGCGCAGGTGAGGAGATCGAGGCGGCGGACCTTCTCCACCTCTCCGCGCACGTAGCGGGCGAGGTCCTGGGCGTGCCGGCGCGGGCTCGCGCCGACCATCTCTGCGACTGCGTTCCCGGTCCCGAGCGCGAGGACGCCGAACCGGGGCGGACGCGCCGAGCGCCGCTCCGCGCACTCGAGGATGCGGTTCACCCAGCCGACGAAGGTGCCGTCGCCGCCGCCCGTGAAGACGGTGCCGTATCCCCGCGCGACCACCTCCTCCGCGATGACCGCGGCCTCCTCGTGGCTGCTCGAGAGGAAGAGGTGCTCGTCGGGGAGGACGACGGAGAGCGCGCGGCGGACGGAGGGGTTCACGGCCTTGGCGTTCGCGTTGAGGAGCACCGCGACCTCGGGGCCCGAGCAGGCGAGGGCCTCCTCGAACGGGATCGGGTGCTTCGCGGCGGCGACCGTCTGGAGCATCTTGTCCCCAATCGAGGCTGTGACGCGCGTGCCCTGGTTTTGAGCAAGCGTGATGCCACGGCGCGTTACCGTCACGGAACCGAAACAATTCGAGCGATTGCCTCGATGCCTCCCGGGTGGGGGCGAGGCGGAACGACGCGTCGCCGAGGTGGCAGCGCGTAGCGCGCTACGCACCCCGCAGGGGTTTCACCCTGCCCGCAGGGCCGTCCCTGGCAAAGGGCATCGCGTCGCGTTTGACACGCGACGACGCCGACTTACGTTGGGCCCCGTCCAGGAGGAACACGAGACCATGGCGAAGATCATCGGCATCGACCTCGGCACCACGAACTCCGTGGTCGCGGTGATGGAGGGGAAGGACGCAGTCGTCATCACGAACGAGGAGGGTTCGCGGCTGACGCCGAGCGTCGTCGGCTACACGAAGGACGGCGAGCGGCTCGTCGGGCAGGTCGCGAAGCGGCAGGCGATCACGAACCCGGAGAAGACCGTCTACTCCATCAAGCGGTTCATGGGCCGGCGCTTCGGCGAGGTCGCGGACGAGATGAAGCGCGTCCCGTACCACGTCGTCGAGGGGTCGAACGGCGACGCGCGCGTCGACGTCGACGGCAAGAAGAACAGCGCCCCCGAGATCGCGGCCCAGATCCTGCTGAAGCTCAAGCGCGCCGCGGAGAACTACCTCGGCGAGAAGGTGACGGACGCCGTCATCACCGTCCCAGCCTACTTCAACGATGCGCAGCGCCAGGCGACGAAGGACGCCGGCGAGATCGCCGGCCTGAACGTCCGCCGCATCGTGAACGAGCCCACCGCGGCGGCGCTCGCGTACGGCCTCGACAAGAAGAAGAACGAGAAGATCGCGGTGTACGACTTCGGCGGCGGCACGTTCGACATCTCGATCCTCGAGGTGGGCGAGAACGTCGTCGAGGTGCTCGCGACGAACGGCGACACGCACCTCGGTGGCGACAACATCGACCAGCGGGTCATCGACTGGCTCATCGCCGAGTTCAAGAAGGACACGGGCATCGACGTCTCGAAGGACAAGATGGTGCTGCAGCGCCTCAAGGAGGCGGCGGAGAAGGCGAAGATCGAGCTCTCCTCGATGGCGGAGACCGAGATCAACCTGCCGTTCCTCACCGCCGACCAGACCGGCCCCAAGCACCTCTCGATCAAGCTCTCGCGCGCGAAGCTCGAGCAGCTCGTCGAGGATCTCATCGAGCGCTCGATCGAGCCGACCCGCAAGTGCCTCGCGGACGCGAAGCTCCAGCCGTCGCAGATCGACGAGATCGTCCTCGTCGGCGGCCAGACCCGCATGCCGCGGATCATCGAGACGGTGAAGAAGTTCTTCGGGAAGGACCCGAACCGCACGGTGAACCCGGACGAGGTCGTCGCGGTCGGCGCCGCGGTCCAGGCGGGCGTGCTCTCCGGCGAGGTGAAGGACATCCTCCTCCTCGACGTGACGCCGCTGTCGCTCGGCGTCGAGACGCTCGGCGGGGTGATGACGAAGCTCATCGAGCGGAACACCACGATCCCGGCGAAGCGGTCGGAGGTCTTCTCGACGGCGTCGGAGAGCCAGACCTCCGTCGAGATCCACGTGCTCCAGGGCGAGCGCGAGATGGCGCGGGACAACCGGACTCTCGGACGCTTCCACCTCGAGGGGATCCCGCCCGCGCCGCGCGGCGTCCCGCAGATCGAGGTCACCTTCGACATCGACGCGAACGGCATCCTCAACGTCTTCGCGAAGGACAAGGGCACGAGCAAGGAGACCCGGATCACCATCAGCCACTCGTCCGGCCTCTCGAAGGCCGAGGTCGAGAAGATGGTGACCGACGCGAGCGCGCACGAGGCGGAGGACAAGGCGCGCCGCGAGGAGATCGAGCTGCGGAACCGGGCCGAGAACCTCGCGTACCAGATGGAGAAGCTCCTCAAGG
>WNFU01001880.1_pt1 | contig 29230 bp, 28 predicted proteins | sample 5400121 | NCBI WGS metagenome assembly WNFU01 (sample SAMN13153360, study PRJNA577476) | soil metagenome | isolation source: 100 cm soil or saprolite under grassland replicate 1 | place: USA:California | collected 2016-06-15 | reverse complement strand
GCCGAGCGACACGCCGAGTTGCTTCTCGAATCCCATTTCGCCTTCGAAAATCGGCGCGGGCCCGGTCATACCCTGGCGGGCAAGTAGCGCGGAGAAAATGCCGTGGCGCGCCGCGGTGGCAAACGCTACGCCTTTCCAATGCGAGAGTTCACCTGCGCGGGCCTGGCGCATGGCCGCGCCGGCCACGCCGGCAATATTCACCGCGTGCCGAGTGTTTGCCGGGTCAAGTTTCATCAACTTCGCGGACGCCAGCGCAGTCGAGAACGTCCCGTAAGTCACATGATCCCAGCCTCGCGCACGAATGCTCGCCGCGTCGCACAGGCGGCACTGCACTTCGTATGCGAGTGCGATGGCCGTAATCAATTCATGTCCACCGGCGTCCACGCTTTCCGCGACGGCCAGCGCGGCCGAAATGTTGTCGCTGGGATGCGCCGGCTCTTTCGACAGATACGTGTCGTTAAAATCGAAATAGCGAATGCCGCAGCCGTTGGCGAATGCCGCCCAGTCCGGCGGCGCCTTGTGATCGGTGCCAAAGATTGTGGATCCGTGTTTCGCCGAGAAATCTCCCGCTATTCTTCTCGCAATCACAAACGGTTCTTCCTTCCATGCGCCGAGCGCGCAGCCCAAAGAATCGATTACGCGCCGTTTCACTTCGTGCACGACTTCCTTCGAAAGATCCTCAAATCGCAGCGCGCACGCGTAATCAGCAAGTTGATGAGCAAGCGTTGTTTTCATTCAAAAATTGGGATTCCAATCTGCCGATGATTTACGCAGGAGCAAGAGAGCGGGCCATTTGCGCCCACTCAACCTCCGGCAACGACAGACTGGACGCCGATCAACGCGGCGGGTTCGCCGGAGCCACAGCCTCGGCCATCGATTTCAGCATCCGGCCAAGATCGCTGTTGGTCGACAGGACCGCCGTCGTGTCCTTTTCAAACGCGGCGCGCATGACATCGAGGCTGCGCAAAAACGAATAGAGTTCCTGCTGGTCAGGCGCGCCAAAAGCTGCGGCGTAAATCCCCGCGGCTTCGGCGTCGGCTTTGCCTTCAATCTCAAGCGCATTCTTTGTGGCGGTGGAACTGATCGAGGCGACATCGCTTTCCTTTTGGCCGCTAATATTCGCCGCTTCGCCGCGGCCTTCGGAACGAAAACGCGCCGCGATTTGGTGCCGCTCGCTCGACATGCGTTCGATGATCTTCTCGGCCACCGCAGGATTGTATTTGCTGCGCTTGAAACGTTCATCCAGCAGTTCGATTCCAAAGTCGGCGATCTTTTGACGCGTGCGCTCGGTGATCTGTTTCTCAATTTCGCCACGCCCGTACTCAATATCGGGAATTGTGGTTGGCAGAACGGTCCCGGTCTTTTCCAACTCTTCGTCGCGCACCGGTTTTCGCCCCTTGGTTACGCGAATGATTTCGACCAGATCATGCGTGGCGACAGCGCTGCGCGTTTCGCTGCCGAGGATGTCGTCGAGACGCGAAAGAGCGCTCCGCTCGTCATTCAGCCGATTGTAATAAAGCGTCGGATCGCTGATTCGCCATCGGGCGAAACAATCGACGATAATGTACAGCTTGTCCTTGGTCGGACATTCGGTCGGCGGCCCGTCCCAGGCGAGAATGCGCTTGTCGAACCGTTGCACCTTATCGAGGACTGGCAGTTTAACCTTCAATCCAGGCGTGGTGATGCTACGAACGATTTTGCCGAACCGCGTGATGATCACGGTCTCATACTGGTGCACGACGAAGAGCAAAGTTCCCCATTTCAATGCGGTCAGAATGAAAACAATACCCAGGATCGACATGAAGGGGCTTTGCAAAAAACGGACCGCAGCAGACACGGCAGCGGGTCGCGGAGTCACATCGATCACATTCATGGCGAGCCCCTCGATTCGCCGGGCACCTGAAGCGGCAGCGTCTGGAGAATATTCTTCAGGCTGTCATCCACGATGATTTTCTTTTGCAAACTCGGCAGGATGGCTTGCATCGCCTCGAGATAAAGGCGTCGGCGCGTCACTTCCGGCGCTTTGCGATACTCAGCGAGCAACAACGAAAACTTTTGAGCTTGGCCTTTGGCTTCATTCACCCGTCGAAACGCGTAAGCTTCTGCCTGTTTCTCGCGCTCTTTTGCCTGGCCGCGCGCATTTGGAACAGCATCGTTATAGACGGCCCATGCCTGGTTGATCGCGGTCTGCTTTTCCTGTTGCGCCTGATTGACATCATTGAACGCCGCCTGCACAGCCGGCGGCGGACGAACGCTGGTGAGTTGAACCTGTTGAATCTGGATTCCCAAATCGTACTGGGAACTGAGATCGGCCAAACGTTTCAACGTTGAGGTCTCGATGTCGTGGCGTCCGATCGTCAGCACTTCATCCACCGTGCGGTCGCCGATAACTTCGCGCATGACGCTCTCCGAAAGGTCCCGCAACGTCTTTTCCGGCTCGCGCGCCCCGAACAAATACATTTTTGGATCGGTAATCCGATACTGTACCACCCAAGGCACGAGCGCGGTGTTCAGATCGCCCGTGATCATCGTCTCAGTTTCTTGTGGCTCGATGTCACCCTGATAAATATTCGTCGAGCCTGGCGTGGAAAACCCGAACTCGAGCTTTAGCAAACGTTGCGTAGGAACGACGTGAATTTCATCGACGTACGGAATCGCGTAGGTCAGACCCGGGTTCACGTTGTCGTGATACGCGCCGAACCGCGTCTTCACCCCAAGCGAGTTTGCCGGAATCGTGGTGAACCCGAACAGCAGCGTGAAGAGTGTGACTGCAATCCCGACGCAGGCGATCACACCCAGAAGCAGCCGCAAGGGTTTAATGGGAAGATGTTCGGCAACGTCCGGCCTTGGCATAAAGTGCTGTTATTGACTCAAAGCTCTCACGCAAGCGCAAGCTTTCATTCTGGGGAGCGCACGCGAGGCGCGTGCGGTCCCCAGACTTTCTTGACTCGCCGCCTGCGCACTCGAAAACTGAGGCATGAATATCAAAAACACGACCTTGTCAGCGATCATAGGTCTTGCGACGTTCACATCCATGGCGGCAACAGAATCTCAAACGCAGCCCGAAGTCGGCAAGCCCGCGCCGGATTTTAGTCTCACCACCGGAGACGGTTCGCGGGTAAGCTTGAAAGATTATCGCGGTAAATGGGTGGTTCTTTATTTCTATCCCAAAGATTTCACCAGCGGTTGCACGATGGAGGCGCGCAATTTCCAGCGAGACATCGCGAAATATGGTGATGCAGGCGCAGTCATTCTCGGAGTGAGTGTCGACACTGCGCAGTCTCACAAAGATTTTTGCGCGAAGGAAGGTCTCAATTTCAAATTGCTGGCTGATCCCGACGCGAAAGTTTCTACCGAGTACGGTTCAGTGATGGATTACAAGGGCCAGAAGCTCGCCGCGCGCAACACGTTCATCATTAATCCTGACGGGGAGGTCGTAAAGGTGTATACCAGCGTCAAACCCGCCGAGCATAGCGACCAAGTGTTAAAAGACTTGGCGGAGCTAAAGAAGAGCTAAACTAAACTGGAGATCACCAAATGGCAGCGCAGAGAAAATCCATCGATTGCAGGGATTACCCGAGCGAAAAGAATTGCTCGCTCAAAATTTCCGGCACAGAAGAAGAAGTCCTCGACGCGGCGGTGCAGCATGCCGCTTCCGTTCACGGGCACGAGAACACGCCGGAGTTGCGAGAGCAGATTAAGCAGATGCTCAAAGACGAGCGCGACTGAAAGAAGTCGCCGCAGATCGCGATCCGCTTTTTCGGATTCGAGCCCGTTGCGTCGCTGCTTCGACGTCGAGTTCTGCAAGTAGTTGGCGCGCGATGTCGGAAAGTTTGCCGGACCACGTAACACCCACAACCACAGGCGGGAAGTTCGATAACGGAAGTGCGCGCAGTTGCGGTGATGGCTTAAAGCCGGGCACCGCGACGGTCAAACCGATACCGTAACCGCTAGCGACGTACTGCTGAATTAATCGCTCGGATGTAACTTCGATCCCGCAAAACCATTCCACCCCGAGCCGCTCAAGGCCGCGCTGAAAGTACGCATGAACGGGATCGCTGCGTGAAAAGCACACCAGTGTTTCCTCGATTTTGTCCCGTTTCCACAACTCTTCAGCACGCGTCAGCTTGGATTTCTTGTGCACCAACAGAATCAACGGCAGTTCCAATAGCGGTCGCACCTGAATTCCGGCGCGCGATTTTTTGTCGAGTAGCATGATGGCGAGATCGACGTCGCGAGCCAAAAGCAATCGTTCGGCATCAGTGCGCGTCGCCTCGTGCAGATAAAGCCGAAAAGCCGGGAATTTTGCGCGAATGCGTTGCAAGATTTGCGGCAGATAATCGTGCAGCACGATCGCAGGAGCCGCGATTCGCAATTGCGGCGAACTGTTCTGGCGCAGCCTTTCGGCGACAATATCAATGTTGTCGAAGAACGGCCGGATAAACTCAAAAAGCTCCGTGCCGGTGGGCGAGAGCGCGAATGGACGCCGCTGAAAGAGCTTGGTGCCGAGTGATTCCTCCAGTTTGGCGATTTGCCCGCTGACGGCTGGTTGCTGAATGCCGTAGGGAATATTGCGCACCGCTGCCGCGATGCCGCCGTGTTTCGCGACGAAGTAGAATAACTCCAAATGATGAATGTTCATAAAACCCATCTCGTTTTGTCATTCTGAGCGAAGCGAAGAATCTCGGACCGATTTTGGACCGATGACGCAACCGAAATAAATCAGAGATGTTTCGCTTCACTCAACATGACAGCGCTTTCATGAGACGTGGTCTAATCGAAATCGTCGATGAAATCCCTCATTTTTATCAATTCACAGTCGCCGCGCGAAACAGCTATCTTCTGTTGCAAAGCCGGAGTATCCAGCCAAACCCCAACAACGAATGGAATTTGTAGTTCTTCTTCTAATCGGACTTCTCATCGCGATTTTCGTTTTGCCGGTTGTCGCGCTAGCGAAAGCAAGCCGCGCAAAACGCGGCGTTGCCGATCTCGCCAGGCGATTGTCGTCCCTCGAAAACGAATTCCGCAACTTGCGGCCGCAAACGGTTTCGGCTGTGCAACCCGAGGCACCTGTGCTGGTGCCCGAGCCAAAAATGGAAGCCGTTCCACCGCCGGTCCCGGCGACGACACCTGCTCCGGTCGTATCCACGGCAACGCCAGAGCCGCCGCCAATCCCTCAAGAACTCCTCAAACCGAGCGCGCCGCAAATCACCAGACCATCCAAACCGCCGATCGATTGGGAGCAATTCATGGGCGCCAAATTGTTCGCGTGGATCGGCGGGCTCGCGCTTTTCCTCGGCATCGCATTTTTCGTGAAATACTCATTCGAGCACAATTTGATCCCGCCGGAGCTGCGGATTGCGATCGGGTTCGTTGTCGGCGCCGGTCTTGTTGTTGGCGGTTTGCTTCTCAAACGGAAAGAAAACGCTGTCACCGCGCAGACGCTCTGCGCGACCGGCATCCTGGTGCTATACGCGGTGACCTTTGCATGTCGAGCTTACTATCATTTCGCGTTCTTTGGTCTGATTCCAACATTTCTGTTAATGACGCTGATCACAGCAGTCGCGTTTCTGCTTTCCGTGCAGTTGAACGCTATCATCGTCGCGGTGCTCGGGATCGCGGGTGGATTTCTCACGCCGATTTTGCTCTCAACGAACCAGGACAATCCGCTTGGACTTTTCGGTTACATCGCGCTGCTCGATATCGGTCTGCTCGCGCTGGCGCAACGGCAACGTTGGAATGCGCTGCCGATCCTGGGCGCGATTGGAACGGCGCTGATGCAATTCGCCTGGGTCGGCGCGTTCTTTGTTCCTGAGAAATATTTCGGCGGCAACAAAGTTCTCATCTTCATGGCGGTGTTTGTTGGCTTTCAGGCGCTGTTCTTGGCCGCGGCCGCATGGGCAAGGCGCACCGAAAAAGCGAACAGCACACTTTTCGCGTGTACGATCGGTCTCGCCGCGGTCGCGATGTTCTCGGCGTTTTACCTGCTTGGTTTCCAGGCAGTCGCGCATCGGCCGGCGCTGTTGTTCACTTATTTGTTCGTCATCGATGTTGGCTTGCTGGCGCTAACGCTGATCGAAAGAAGGCTTGCGATTGTTCAGGTCCTGGCGGGACTCGCGGCATTCATTTTTCTCGGCGCATGGACGGGCAATTACCTGACGATCGGTCACATTTACACCGCGCTGGGATTCTATTTCGTCTTCGCGCTGTTTCATGCAGCAACGCCGATCGCGTTGCAACGCTTGCACAAGATCGAGGTTCCGCGGTGGACTCACATCTTTCCTGCGCTCGCCCTTCTGCTTGTGCTGATACCGATATTCCGACTCACGGAGCTTTCACTGCTGGTCTGGCCGTTCGTGTTAATCATCGACGTTCTCGCAATCGGTCTGGCGATAGCGACTGCGACTCTGCTGCCCGTCATTGCCGTGCTCCTGCTCACACTCGTCGCCGTCGGCGCGTGGCTGCTGCGAATTCCGGCTGAGCTCACTGGGTTGCCGATGGCGCTGCTCATACTCGCCTGCTTCGCGATCTTCTTTTTCATTGCCGTAAGTTGGGCGTGCCGGCGTTTGATTATGCCCGGAGCACGCGCGCCAAACCTGTTCGGCAACATCACCGACCCGGCGAATCTCTCGGTCCAACTTCCCGCGCTGTCCGCGACGTTGCCGTTTTTGCTACTCATCATGGTGGCGCTGCAGTTACCGCTGGCAAATCCGTCGCCTGTATTTGGTCTGGGATTGTTGCTGGTGATTTTGCTTCTCGGCATGAGCGAAATCTTTTCGCTCGATCTGCTCCCGGCAGTCGCACTCGTCTCGGTGCTCGGTCTGGCGCACGCGTGGCATTTCGAACATTTCGATCCGACCCGCGCAACGCTGCCGCTGATTTGGTATCTCGGGTTTTATGCCTTGTTCACGATCTTTCCGTTCGTTTTCCATCAACGGTTTGCCGGAAAGACGGTCCCGTGGGCGACAGCAGCGCTTGCTGGTCCATTGCACTTTTATCTTATCTACCAACTCGTTCGCACTGCGTACCCCAGCGGAGTTCCCGGTCTGGTGCCGGCGGCATTTGCGCTGCCAGCGTTACTTGGATTGTTCGTGCTGCTAAAACGCACACCGCTCACCAGCCCGGCACGCAACGCGCAACTGGCGCTCTTCGGAGGCGCGGCGCTTTTTTTCATCACACTGATTTTCCCGATCCAATTCGATCGACAATGGATCACCGTGGGTTGGGCGCTGGAAGGTGCAGCGCTGTGCTGGCTCTTTCATCGGGTGCCGCATCCCGGGCTGCGTTTGGCCGGTATTGGTTTGCTCGTCGTAGTATTCGTTCGCCTGGCGCTCAATCCAGCCGTGCTCAGTTATCATCCGCGCGCCGGGTTCCCGATTTTCAATTGGTACCTTTACACATACGGGATCGCGACGGCTTGCCTGTTCGTCGCCGCGCGATTGCTCGCGGCGCCGCGCAATCGTGTGCTCGGGCACAATGTGCGTCCGTTACTTTACACGCTGGGCACCGTGCTCGCCTTCTTCACCGTAAACATTGAAATCGCCGATTACTTCAGCACACCCGGCGTCGCTGCGTTGACATTTCAGTTCTCAGGGAATTTCGCGCGCGACATGAGCTACAGCATCGCATGGGCGTTGTTCGCTCTTCTGCTGCTCATTATCGGAATCCGAAAACGAATCGCGGCGACGCGTTACGCCGGCCTGGCGATGCTTGGCATCACAGTCGTGAAACTTTTCTTTCACGATCTTTCGCAGCTTGATCAACTCTATCGCATCGGCGCGTTCATAGCCGTCGCGGTAATCGCAATTCTCGCGTCGTTTCTCTATCAGCGGTTTCTCGCCGCAGGCACGAAAACCAATGAAACGAATACCGCGGCCTCACCCGCTCCATAACTTCTGCGTCATTGTCGCATTGACGATCCTCATCGCCGCGCAGGCGTGTCTGGCATTCGATCCTAACGAATGGCGTAACACGCAGGCGCTCGAGGTTCCAGCCAGGGGACTCGTGCGCGTGAACGTTCCGGCGGCAACGTTGGACGCAGCGCAGCCCGGGCTTGAAGACCTGCGCATCGTCGATTCTACAGGGAACCAGGTCCCTTATCTCATCGAGCGATTGCTGCCGGACCCCGAATCAACGATACCGCCAACGGAATTTCGCAGCACGATCGAGAACGGCGCGACACATCTCAACCTTAAAACAGGAACAAGCGCACCAATCATTGGTGTGAGTCTCGAAACTCCAGCGACGCACTTCATGAAAGCTGTGGACGTCGAAGGATCCAATGATGGGAGGACTTGGACCAAACTCGCCGGCGGGGATTCGTTGTTTCAGTTGCCGAACGGCGCGACGAAACTGCGCGTGTCGTTCCCTGAAGGTGTGTGGCAATTCTTGCGCATCACCATTGACGAGCTGGGGTCGCCGCCGATGCCTTTCACCGCGGCGCACCTGCGCAAGGCGCGCACAACCGCGCCTGCGGAAGCGGTGGCGGTCACAATCAAATCGCGCGACGAAAATCCCGGCACAACGAGAGTCGCTCTCGATCTTGGCGCAGCGAATCTGACTTTGGGATCTATGCGGATCGAGAGTAACGAACCGGTATTCACGCGCGCTGTTACCCTCGCCGTACCCGAGGTAGGCGAGGACGGCATTCGCGAACGCAACATCGCTGAGGCTGTCATTTATCGCGTGAATGTGAACGGCAAAAACGAAGCGCACCTGGAGATTCCGCTCGAATCCCAAATTTACACGCGAGAGTTGTTGGTGCTGATTCGAAATGAAGATAGCCCACCACTTTCGATTGATACCGTGCGCGCCGACAGACGGCTCGTGCGCCTGACCTTTTTCGCAAACCAACCCGGCCAGTATTCACTTCTCAGCGGCAACATCCAATGCGCTGCGCCGCGCTACGATCTTTCGGCACTGAGCGGGAAGCTCAGGAATGCAGCCGCAACGGACGTTGTTCCCTCAGCAATTAGTCCCAATCCAAATTACAGACCGCCCGAAGCACTCGCTGCGCTTACGTTGACCGGAGCACAAATCGACGTCGCGAATTGGAAATTCCGCAAACTTCTATCGCTCACGCAAAACGGCGTGCAACAAGTCGAGCTGGATCTCGAATTGCTGGCTCGTTCGCAACCCGACCAACGCGACATCCGCATCGTCCGCAGCGAGTATCAGCTGCCGTTCCTTTTTGAACGCACGTCGTTGTCGCGTCCAATCAGTTTAAATGCGGCAGCGGCGAATGATCCGAAGAAGCCTGCCCTTTCGCGTTGGTCGCTAAAACTCCCGCAGCCCGGCGTGCCGATCACACGGTTGGTCTGCATATCGTCCTCGCCGCTTTTCCATCGGCAAATGCGATTGTGGGAAGAAGTCACTGACGAGCGCGGCGACAAATTTGCATCTGAACTCGGTCGCGCCACGTGGGACCAAACGCCAAACTCTCCAAAACGCGATCTGGTTATCGAGCTCAACGCGCGTCCGCAAAGCGATAGGTTGTTTCTCGAAACAGATAACGGCGACAACCCCGCAATCGAGCTGCGCGACTTTCGCGGTTACTACCCGGTAACGCGTGTCGCATTCAAAGCGACGCCGGATCCCGCACAGCCGGTCTGGCTGTATTACGGCGATCTCGATGCAACCGCCCCGCGTTACGATCTCACTCTCGTTGCCGGCGAACTTCTGAAGGCTGAACGCAGCACCGTAACCGCGGGTCCGGAAGAAAACCTTTCACCGCAACCTTCGTTTGTTGGCCAAACACTAACCGGATCGACTCGCTACATTTTTTGGGGCGCGCTGGCCTTGGTTGTGATAGTGCTGCTCGCGATTATGTCGCGCTTCCTGCCCAAATCCCAGCAACAATGATCGGTGTCACTGTTGTCTTTGGCCCACGAAACACGCGAAAAGACGCGAAAAACTTTCAGTCGAAGATCGACGGAATACCTTTTCATCACCTTCTTAGTCGACTTCCTTTCGTGTACTTCGTGTTTTTCGTGGGCTAAAAGAATGTGAGGCCAAGAATTGTTCCGACGGTTTGGAAGTTGCTCTTACTTGGCCTGGCATATTTTGCTGTCATGTTCTTCGGACGTTTGCCGGACCATTTGATTCTTTTTCCGACAAGGGCATCGATCGATGCCGGTGGCGCCGTTCGGAAAAAGGTTCCATTTGAAAACGGCGAACTAGAAATCTGGACGGCGCAATCGAGACGCGCAAAGCAACAGGGCCGCGCGGATTTTTTCATTTTGCGCTTTTACGGCAACGCGGATCGCGCGGATCGCTGGCCTGCCATCGAAGCCGAGCTGTGGAAAGATCGCGCAGTGGAAATCTGGGGAATGAATTATCCCGGATTTGGCGGCAGCACGGGACCGGCGCGATTAGGACGCATCGGCCCAGCCGCGGTTGCGGCATTCGACGCATTAAGACATGAAGCGGCCGATGCGCCAATCGTCGCATACGGAGCGAGTATCGGTGCAACAACTGCGCTTCACGTCGCAGCACAACGTCCGATCGCCGGATTGATTTTGCATAATCCTGTGCCGCTGCGCGAAATCATCCTGCGTCAGTTTGGCTGGTGGAATCTGTGGTTGCTCGCCGGGCCTGTCGCGTTGCAGATCCCGCGGGACCTCGACAGCATCGGCAACGCAAGAGCGACTCGCGCGCCTGCAATTTTTTTGCTAGCGGAAAGAGATGAGATCGTGGCGCCCCGTTTTCATCAGTTGGTGGTTCAGGCATACGCCGGAGAAAAACGCGTAATCGAATTGCGCGGCGCCCATCACAACGATCCTGTCGAAGGGACTGCGCTGGCGGATTTGAATGATGCGCTCGGTTGGGTGTTAACGAAGGCGAGTTCTCCGCGAGCGCCGTAGCGGCGTATCACCGTAGCTATTTACACCTCGATTTCAGGTGGGCTCCCCTTAAGCTGAGCACGCCATGCAGAACGCTCAAAACCTGATGAGCAGTTTCGAGTTCATCGCCGCGCTCATGTCCATCATCATCGGCCTGGGCGTGACCAATCTGCTCGCGGGCGCCGGCCGTGCGTTTTATCGCCGCAAAGAAAACCCACTCGATGAAGTCCACATCGTCCTCACCATCGCGACGCTCCTGCTGCTGGTTTTGCAATGGTGGGTGACGTTTAAATGGAACACCGAGGTCACCTGGAGCTTTGACAGGTTTCTCGTGCTGATCGTTTGGACCATCACGCTTTACATGCTCACTGTTTTCCTGTACCCGCCTGACCTATCCGAAGCGGAAGAACACCAGCGCCGCTTTCAACGGAACCGTGTGGGCTATTATTCGGCGTTCATCAGCATGTGCGTGCTCGATATCGCGCAAACCGCAATCCACGGTGACCTGCTTCATCCAATTTGGTACGTGCCGTTTGTCGGTCACTACGCCGTCCTCGCAGTCATCGGTCTCCTAGCGCATCGACGGGGCTACGATCGTTTCTTTGCGTGGTACCAACTGATCACGCTCCTAATCTGGGCCCTGCTGGTGAGGAGATATCTCGTTCCGGACACGATGACGGCGTAGCATACCGGCTGGCCTCAGCTCTTGATTGCTACCCACTCGTTGCGTGCACGAGAATCGGAGACAGCTTGCACGACGCGCATGTAGCGAAGGCCGTCTTCGAAATTTGGATGGGGATGCACGCGCCCCTTTGATTTCACCGCGGCGAGAAAATCTTCTTCCACGCGCCATTCGCCTTCCAATTCCGTGGGAACGTCAACGACGTGCAACGCGCGATCGCCGACCTTTCCCGTCTGCAGGACGTCGGCCGTGAAATCATACGTCAGGGTCCCGGTGCTGCCGTAAATTTCCAGCCGATCACCTTCTGTCAGCGCATTAATTCCGCTGAACTCAAGCACGCCTTCCGCGCCACTTTCAAAACTGCATAGCACCGTGAGCAAATCGGGAACGATCACGTTATAGGCTTCGCGAAGTGGCTGAATGATTTTTCCGCGCGCGAACACACCAGTGATGTCGCCCAGCCAGCGCTGTAAAACCTCAATGTAAATCCCCAGGGTGAGCGTATTGAGTCCACTGATCTCGATCTTTTGGCGCCAATGCGGCGGCGCTTCGGGATCCAGATAATTTCCGTGGAAACTTTGCAGTCGCACGTGATGCGGCTGGCCGATGTAATTTTCGGCGAGGATTTTTTTGACCATCAAATCGCCGCGTAATCCGAAAGGCGGCGGACAGAGCATCGTCACCAACTCGGGATATCGCTTGGAAGTAGCAAGCATTTCCTCAGCCTCGGCCAGGTCCATGGACATGCGCGCCTGGCAAAAGACATGTTTGCCCGCCTCAAGCGCAGAGATTGTGACTGCCGAATGCATATACGGTGTTGTGCCGATCCAGACGATGTCGATGTCCGGCGTCGCAACCAACTCCGCCCAATCGCGGATCGGTAGCGCCGCCAGCGAATTCTCGCGGCAGAAGCGTTCCGAGCTTTCGTATGTGGAATTTGAAACGGCAACAATTTCCACGTCGGAGTTTTTTTTGAGCGCCGGCAAATGGCGGGTGCGCACGATGTTGCCGGCTCCGACGATTCCGATCCGCAATTTGTGATTATTTTTGTGCATTAGCGCTGAGCAATGATCGCTGCTGCCAAAGCGATTGGTTATGGTCGAGCTATGTTTGACCGCTGCGAGCAATGCGCGTTCAACCTCAACCGACGACGGCGGTAGGGACGGATCGCCGAGTGGTCCAGGCTAAACGTTGCTCCTTAGGGAACGCAGAGTAACGATCCGCTTGACCTCAACGCTCACAGACGGCAGGTTAGGCGGCTTTTTTCGCGACATGAAGGTTTGTCATATCACAGGATCCAGAGCGGTACGGGGCAGCGTGATTCATCGGCGCGGTTTGGCCAAGAAGAAAGGTGGCGTAGGCCGGCACATCACGAAAACGGTACCGCGCATTTTCGCGCCAAATTTGCGCCGCCAGCGTATTTGGGTGCCGGAGCTGAAGAAGTTTGTGCGTGTTCGCGTCACGGCGCGCGGTCTCAAGACAATCAACAAGCAGGGCGCTTACAAGGCGCTGAAAAAAGCCGGGGCAATTTGAAATCGACAGGGCGTCTGTTTCAGACGCCGAGGCGTCTCACAGAAACGCCCTACAGCAATTGCTAGTGTTCTCGCCAGGTAAGCTGTAGCGGCCATTGCATTGTAGTGGCGGTTGTGTCAACCGCCAAGGCGCTTGGCACAAGCGCCTCTACAGTTTTTCGCGGCTGCTTTGATTTTATCCGTGGCCGATCAAGTGAACCGTCGTTGAACTCGATCACGTAACCTTCGTTGATCAGCCAACGCAGATCGGACGCGAGCGCCAGTCTGTGCGGCTCCGCATCTTCGCTCGCCCCGTTGCCAGTCAATGTTTCGAAAAGCTGCTTCCGATTAATTCCCGCCGTCGCCGAGACTGCTTCGAGTATTGCGTTCACTAACGGAGACACGCCGGCCTGTTCATGAACAAACGCGCGGACGCGAATTGGCGAAACAAACAACATGCCACGCCGATGACGAAAAATGTGCAGGCCGTTTTGTCGGAATCGGCTCGCCAGCTCCTGCATCACGTTTGAAGGAGAGCGGGTTTCGCGAACCCACGCCTGCTCGATCGCCCGGTTCAGTATCCGATCTGGCAAGCTCCGGCTTGCCGTCCCCCCGACAGTTACGTCGTCCACGTTGCGGATGAGTGCCGGGAAATAGTGCGAACGAAAATGTCGTTCCGCTTCCGCAGCAGACGAAAACGTCAAAGGCGTTTGTTCACGCAAGGTTGAGTAAGTCGTGATCTTTCTGGCGTCCTCTTTCCAGCGCTCGACCACCGCGGGATCGCTGACGATCTCGATTTGCCGCTGATAATCATTAAAGCTCAATCGCCGGCTGAAACGTTGCTCGTATAAGCTCCGCAGTTGCGGCTGATAAGCGTGGTGATTAGTCGGGCCCAGAAGCGTGCCGCTCAACCGACATCGCGCCACATTCGAGAAACTTCCTTTTATCGGATCGCTTTCTACAACATTGACCTGGTAAAAGTTGCGTTGGGCGAGCCGGAATGCGTTACGCTCGAGGAATTCCCGGTCCATGGAGACTTCGCCGTCCTCGCCTAGTTGAAAAAGCGGCGCTTCGGCCTTTGCCGCGAGATGAACTTCATATCGCCCCGCTTTTTCCAGGAACAAACGGGCCAGAACAAACAGCGAATAGGCAATCGAGCCGGACTTGATCTGAGCAACCACATTTTCGTATACGTTCCGACGTGGGAGAAAACGAATCGTTCCCTCGAATGGCTTTGGCGGAGCCTGCGCACCGCGGTCCGACGGACGGCGATTTTTGCCTCGATCGGAATCGCGACGCCTGGCGCCTTCTGCTTTTGGCGTTTTGCCGCGATGACGCCTGTCGGGCTTGGATCCTGGGTGTCGGGTTTGTCCTCGCCGTTCGCGCGAGCGGAATACTCGATCCTTGTGTCTGCCATCACGGTCGCGGCCGCGCAGTTCAGTAGGCGCCTCTTCTCCCGTGTAATGGTCGTAATGACTCGTTGCACCGGGTTCTTTCACCCATGCAGGCAAAAACTTCAGATCAAGAAGATCGGCAGACTCGACGGGCGGAGCGCTCATCACGTTCATCTACTCGAACGGGCAAAGGGAAGCAAACGCCGAGCTGCGCCTCGTCTGCACCACTACCGGAAATTGATTGACATCCTTTTTAATTCATTTACTTGCGATGCTGTGCCCGGATTGTCCGGCAGTTGTCGGACTTACCCCCGCGCGACCAACACCAACCGAACAAATTTTATGGCGGAAAAATCGATCGAAGAGAAGGTCAAGGACATCATCGTCGAGCAACTCGGCGTGAACCCGGAACAGGTCACGCCGCAGGCATCTTTTATTGAGGATTTAGGAGCAGACTCACTGGACATCGTCGAATTGGTGATGGCTTTTGAAGAAGAATTTGGGGTCGAAGTGCCGGACGAAGACGCGGAGAAACTCCAAACCGTCGGCGACGTCATCAAATACATCGAAGAGAAGTCGTCCAAGCAGCAGTAGCGTCCCTTCGGGTCGCAAACGCATCGCTTTCGAAACTTCGGCGTTCCCGCGGCCGCACGCCTCTGCAACGCGCTGGTTGCGAAGCCCGATGACACGTTCACACTAGGACGTGGACATGACGCTTCTGCAGCAGCCCCTGTTTCACATTGGCCAGCGCCACGTAACGGTCCTTGGACTGATCGCCTTCGTCGGGTTTTTCGCCGCGGGACTGATCATTGCCCGGTTTTTGCAGAGCCAGATCGTTCGGCGTTTTTTCAGCCGGTTCAAGATCGACACAAACTTCATCGCGATCGTCACGACGATCCTGAGTCTGGCGGCGATTGTCTTTTTCACTGTCACCGCCGTGAATGCTGCGGGAATTCCGCTGGCTTGGACCGCGCCACTTCCGGCAATCAACCTGAGCCTCGTTCAAATTTTCCTGCTGATCGCGCTGTTGGTGGCGGTGTTTTGGTTTTCCTCGGGAACGAAACGTTTTCTTTTCAACCGGCTGCTTGCACAAAGCGGGCTCGATCGGTCGTTGCAGTACGCCATCGCCCAAGTCGTCAGCAACATCGTGTTGGTAGTTGGCATATTCTTTGTTCTGGAGAACGCTGGCATCCATCTCGCCGCACTGGCGGTTTTTGCTGGTGCGGTGGGCGTCGGTGTCGGGTTTGGCCTGCAAAATATCGCCAGTAATTTCATCAGCGGTCTGGTCATTCTCACCGAGAGACCGATCACGATCGGCGACCGCGTTGAAGTGGCAGGGATCGCCGGTCAAGTAGAGCACATTCGCGCACGCAGCACAGTGATTCGCACCAACGACAACATCATGATGATCGTGCCGAATACGAAATTCATCGATTCACCCGTGACCAATTGGACGTACGGCGATCGGCGTGTGCGCTTTCGCATCTCGGTAGGAGTAGCCTACGGCAGCGAGGTCAGCAAAGTTCGTGACGCGCTGCTTGCGGTCGCACACGAAAATCCTCACACCTTGAAGGAACCGGCCCCGAGTGTTTTCCTCGATCAATTCGGCGACAGCTCCATTGATTTTAAGCTGATGGTGTGGAGCAGTGAAATGAGCGCACGGCCAAGCCGTTATCGCAGCGACCTCAACTTTGCCATTGCCGAGAAGTTTCGTGAAGTCGGGATCGAGTTTCCGTTTCCCCAGCGCGACGTGCATATCAAGGACGGCGTGCTCAAAGTGGAAAATATCGAAAAAAAAGACAACGCCAACAGATCAGAGGCCTAGAATTCATCTCATCACGGGCCGTGTCATGTTGAGCGAAGCAAAACACTTCGGATTGTGCCGGTGGCAACTCGATCCAGAAGCGACCAGAGATTCTTCGCTCCGCTCAGAATGACATGTCTGAGACGGTTGCAGCTGTGGACAGTGCTTGCTCGATAGAACAACATGCCCTTCCAATGCCGCACGTTAACCGCATCCGAGTCCCGGAAGGCTCCGTGACAGTTGTGCAGTTGCCTGAGCTGCGGACTTGCGACGCTTGGAAACGAGCGCTTCAGCACAAGTGCAAAGATCATCGCTACTATGAGATCGTAGAAGAAACGCTCGAGGGTGGTTTCGACTACCACTATCTGCTGCTTGAGGATCATTCCAGCAATCCGCGCGCGCTCCAGCCTGTATTCTTTGTTCGGCAAAATCTTGTCGAAGGCGTGCCGGGTAAAATTAGATCAATTGTCAACCGTGTTCGCAGAATTTTCCCCCGCTTTCTAACGATGCGCGTTTTGATGGTTGGCTGCTCAGCCGGAACGGGTGACCTGGGCGCGTGCGATGAGAAAGACGAAACATGGGTGGCAAACGTGTTGCAGGCGACCCTTTCGACTTATGCGAGGCAAAACAAAGCTTCCCTGATCGTTTTGAAAGATTTTCCTGCGACCTATCGCTGGAAACTCGAAAGGTTTCCTTTAAATGGTTACGCGCGCATTCCGAGCATGCCGATGACGAGGCTGCCGCTCCCATACGCAAACTGGGACGAATATTTCGGCACGCTCAGCAAGGCGACCCGCAAAGATTTGCGTCGAAAGTTTCGTAAAGCGGAGCGCGCACCAAAGATCGAAATGGAGGTGGTGAACGACATCACACCTTTGGTCGATGAAATCTATCCGCTGTATCTCGCCGTCCATGAGCGTTCGCCATTAAAATTCGAGACCCTGACGAAGAATTATTTTCGCGCAATCGGACAACGGATGCCGGAACGAGCGCGCTTTTTCGTCTGGCGACAAAGCGACAAGATCGTTGCCTTCAGCTTCTGCCTCGTCTGCGGCGACGCGATCTATGATGAGTGCATCGGACTGGATTACAGCGTCGCGCTCGACCTGCACCTCTATTTTTACACGCTGCGCGACATCATCTCGTGTGCGCTGCAACAAGGATTGAAATATTACTACAGCAATCCACTCAATTATGAGCCGAAGCTGCATCTGGACTGCGAATTGGTCCCCCTCGACCTGTACGTCATGCACACGAATCCGCTGCTGAATCCGATCTTTCGCCGGGTGATAAAATACCTCGGGCCGACGCGACACGATCCAGTCTTGCAGAAGTTTCCGAACGCGGATCAGCTCTGATGGTGCAGTAATCACTTGGTAGGGCGGGCAGTCCTCTGCACGCCGAAGACCTGGCGCGCACGGAGTGACGCGCCCTACCAACCGTAATTCAAAATCGGTTGCGGTGCTTTGATCGCGCGCTAGAAAAGCGGATGCAAAATCGGCCATCCGGCTTTGGGAACCCGTGGCTGCAACTGGGCGTGAGCGTCGTGTGTGTATTCGCCTCGGAACTCCTTTTGAAACGCGGTGCAAGCGAGGTCGCCGCTCCGGACGACGCATTTTCCTGGAGCGGAATCAATGGTTTGGCGTCGCCGCTGGTGTGGTGGGCGATTGTTCTCATCATCACAAGCTTCATCAGTTGGCTTTACGTGCTTCGCTACATCCCGCTCAACTTCGCTTATCCGCTCTCGCGCGTGGTCGATATTCTTGTTCCGCTGGGCTGCTGGATTTTTCTCGGCGAACTGATTTCTACATTGCGTTGGTGCGGGATTGCGCTGGTGGTTTTCGGCCTGGCATTGGTGGCAAAGCCAATCGCAAGAATGGAAGAACGCCTGTGACTTTCCTCGCTTTCCTGTTCATCCTTATTTCGCTGGTCACGTTTGTGGCAGCGCAGCTCATCCTCAAGAAAGCGATGGATTTCTCAGCGACGAACGGTATGCGCAACTCTTATTTCATGTCGCGCGTCGTCATCGGCGTCGTTCTAATGACGATTTCCTTTTTCCTGACCTTGGGGCTGCTACAGCGCTTCGATCTGAGTTATCTTTATCCCTTCCAAGGATTGAGCGTGATCTTTATCACGATTCTCGCCGCGGTTGTGTTGAAAGAAAGACTAAGCGCGCGGCTCACCATTGGCTCGCTCCTGATCACCGCGGGCGTCGTGCTCGTTTCGATGACCTAAATTGTGACGCGGACCGCTTCGGTTGTCCTAAGCTGGCAAGCGATGCGCTTGGCCTACAACGATCCAGCTAATAATGGCCAGAGTTTTTCCAGAGTCGCCAAATTAGTCGCGCGCGCTTTTTCCAGATTTGGTGGCGCGAACTTCGGCCGGTCGAACTCAGCGGCGAAACGTTGTTTCCACCGCGCATAATGCGGCGGCGAGTACGCGCCGCAAATGTCGCCACCGATGATCCGGGAAGATTGTCGTAATTTTCCGAGCGCCCACTCAAGATCGGCAGCCGTAAATCGGCCGGCTTCCCAGTTCGTCACCGCCTCTTGTGCACACAGGCAATCAAGATCGATCGTGACGTAGACATTTTCGCCGGCAAGACCTTTCGCAAATTCTTCAAAACGATCGCGCCAACTATCACGCAGGATTGCGCCCTTACGCTGTCGATCTTTCAATGGCCGATCGTCTGCCCACGGATGGACTTCAAGAATTCCGGCACGTTCGGCCCGACGGTTGCCAAAAATTTGGTGCGGCCACCAGCACTCGAAATTTCCGCAACCCCAGACGCTCACTCGGCTTACATTTGACAGGTCCAATGCGCGATTAACCCAACCGCCGCAGGCCCACTTGGCCGGACCCACAGCCCAATCGGGATGGTTGTCGAACGAGACAAGGACGACAGGTTCGGCTACGAGACGCAACCGGAGGGCGGTTAAATGATGAAAATCGCCAGAGCCGTAGAGCAGGCACGGCACTGCGAGATTCCTCCCCCGCTCCCGATAGAATTGTTCGACCAGCCGCGGGGGCGCGGAGAAACGCAATTGCGGCCCCCAATTCCGCGCATCGGCTACAGGAAGCCCGATGAATTCGTTAGGCCACGCGTCATCGACATTGAGATGAAGCGCGCGATCGCTCAAGATCACCGGTGCGCGGCTGGGAAAAGCTCAGCATCAGCCGCCTTCGCCACGCGCAGGTTTTCCTCAGCTTCCTTGTATCCAGGGTTGCGCCGCAGCGCTTCATTGAACTGGACGACGGCTTGGGAAATCTGTCCCTGGTCCAGGTACACTCTGCCGAGATTATTGTAGGCAACGGTCAATTCCGGGTCCGCCCGAAGTGCCGCGAGGTAATGCCCTTCCGCCTCCTTCAGATTTCCTTTCGCAAAAAGTCCGTCCGCGAGGCGAAGCTCCGCGAGCGGGTAATTCGGCTTGAGCCGGAGAACTGTCCGAAGCTCGCTCACGTATTCGTCAATTTTATCCACTGCCACAAGGAAAGCTGCGTAGCTGTAGTGCGCATCAGCCGAGTTTGGTTTCAGGCGTGTGCCTGCTTCGAAGTGAAACGCGGCATCATCGTTACGTCCGATCCGTTGCAGCAAATTCGCGTACATCAGGTGAAAATCGCCGTTGTTCGGTTGAAGCCGCAGCGCTGTCTCCATGTGCGGGACCGCTGCGTCGAATTTGGCTCGTCCACTCAACGCAGCGCCAAGGTTCATGTGCGCTGAGGCGTACTTGGGATCGAACTGGACCGCGAGTTTGTACTGTTCGATGGCGTCGTCTAGTTTGCCTTCCTTTTGCAATGCGGAGCCGTAATCGAAATGCGGTTTTGCGCCGTCAGGCACATCCGCGACCACCCACGCTGTGCGTTGCACGTCGGGAACGGCAAGATGCGTTTGCCAGAACCACAGCGCTCCAAGAGGCAACACGAACACGCTCACCCATTTCAACCCGTGCCATGCCCAGCTGGGAAGCATACCGCCGAGCGATACGTCCGCGGTTCCCCCGGCCAGCCCGAGCGATTGACGCGTCGAGCGCTCCCGAACTTTCCAGATAAATCCGTCATAATAAAAATGCAGCAGCGTGGAAGCGGTCACCACGCCGGTGAGGATCCGTTTGACGGTATCCATTCCGAGATGCGCATTGATGAAGGAAACTGAGCCGTAGGCAAAGACGAGGCCGACATAAAGCCCAACCAGCGAACCGCTCCTTCGGAACACGAATCGCATAAATCCGCCGATGTTGCTGTCTTTCTCGACGCGGTTGCGATTGTAGATCCAGACTAGCGACAGGTATTGCACGTCGTGAAAGACTTCGAACAGTGCGATCCCGACGAGAATGTTTGAGACAAGATTATTGCAGTACCACCAAAACGCGATGCTGGTCGCCAGTAGTCCAAGTTTTACCGGATTTGGCCGATGCCCCGCGATCCAAGTACGAATAAAATGCGCGGCGAACAAAACTGACACAAAAATGGCTGCGCCGAGAATTATGTTTTGGCCGAGGTTTACGACGGCCGGCGGAATAAACGGCCCGCCACACAGATAGTAAGTGTCCAGCGTGTCGCTCAGCCGGTATGGCGAAAGCGCCACTGCAGTGGCAAACCAGATCACGCACATCGCGAAATCGAGCCGGCGGGTAAGCGCATCGAACGTTCCCGTCTTGGCGTCGTAGATGCGGCAAAACCCGTAGGTCTGCATCAATCCGTGCCAAACGCCCCAGAAGAAAACCACTAAGAGAATGCCTTTGAGGTCCCACCAGAAAAAAGCAACGCATACTGCGAGCAGAAACAGCGGCGCGAAAATGAAACGCCACTTAAAGCGTTCAAACAAAGCCCGATCGCCGTACGCGCGTATCATGCCCGGCAGGTGATGACCCATGGCACCGAAGGCAGCGACAAAGAGATAAATGTCCTGCGGACTCCATTTCGCCTGGGCAAGCGCGAATGCCGGGATCAGCAGCAGCGGTGTGCCGACGTACAAGATCAGGTCACGCCATGAGTTCAGAATCCATAGCTTCCGCCCGGCGGCAGCCGGCGGCTCAGATGGAACAGTTTGCAGACGTGAAAACCCTTGCAGTTGCTGCATGAATTCGGGGCCAAGTCTTCCCTAAAACAGCGCGGAAATCAATGCGGTTTCTGCCTGCCCGTTGCCAGACCAGGGCGGTGGTGCGCGCAAATTGGGAGTCACGCGCGAAAGACTATGTGACATGGCGAACAAGGCTGGGGCAGAAGAAAGAAAGAAAAACGAGGAGGAGCGCGATATCTTTTGCGTCGTCAGGGACGCGTTCCGCTGTTTTGCGCAGCGTTCATCCACCTTACTTGGCAGCGCGTGGGCGTTTTGCGGTGCCGTTCTTGTCATTCTCCTCTGGGTCGTCACCGGACCGACCTTTCATTTCTCGGACACCTGGCAACTGATCATCAACACCGCCACAACCGTCGTGACGTTCCTAATGGTATTTCTGATTCAGAACACGCAGAACCGTGACGCCAAGGCCATGCAGCTCAAGTTGGACGAGCTAATCCGCGCCGTGAAGGGCGCGCGCAATCAACTCGTCGATCTGGAAGAGCTCTCTGATGACGATCTCAAGAAACTAGACGAGCAATTTCGACGATTGCGAAAGCATTCTGAAAACAACCGAACACGTTCTGATAACAGTCAACCCGCGAAATCGCGATAGAATCAAGCCGTCTCCATTCAGGCTGGTTTATCGCGAATTGCAAAGTTACCGCCCTCGCATCTAATCTCTCGCGCATGACGTCAGTGTGGGACCTGGCCAACCCGCAGTTGCGTGATCTCGCCGTTTACGAACCGGGGAAACCGATCGAGGAAACGGCGCGCGAACTAGGCGTCGATCCGCGCACAATCATTAAGCTGGCCTCGAATGAAAATCCGCTCGGCCCTTCTTCTAAAGCATTGCAGGCGATGCGCGCCGCGCTAGAGAATGCGCATCTTTATCCTGACGGTAGCGGATTTTACCTGCGCAAAGCAATCGCAGCGAAACTTATCGTAGCGCCTGAGAACATAATTCTGGGCAATGGATCAAACGAGGTGATCGAATTTCTCGGGCACGCGTTTCTGAATCCCGGCGATGACGTAATTACCTGTCAGTATGCCTTTATCGTCTATAAAATACTCGCGACCGCTTTCGGCGTGCGCACGATTGAAACGCCGAGTCCGGACTATCAGCAGAACCTCGATGCAGCACTGGACGCGATCACCGCAAAAACCCGGATCATTTTCATTCCGAACCCAAACAATCCCACCGGCACACTGATCTCGCAGCGCGCGATCGACAGTTTCATGTCGCGAGTGCCAGACAGCATCATTGTCGTTTTTGACGAGGCGTATTTCGAATTCCTCGATGATCCGCCGGACACACTTCGATTTGTTCGCAAGGGGCGAAACGTCGTTGTGCTCCGTACGTTCTCGAAGATTCACGGTCTTGCCGGACTCCGCATCGGGTATGCCATCGCGCCGCCTGAGATGACCGAAGTGCTTCACAAGACGCGACAGCCATTCAACGTGAACAGCATCGCACACGCCGGCGCGATCGCGGCGCTCAAGGATAAAGCGCACCTGCGCGAAACCAAGCGGGTTATAGATGAAGGTCGCGCTTATTTACAGGAACAATTTGCCGAAATGCAGATTCCATTCGTGCCGGCCGCTGCAAATTTCCTCATGGTAAACTTCGGCGACGGTTGTGCGGTGTTCCAGAAACTGCTGCAACGGAAAATCATTGTGCGCCCGCTCAAAGGCTATGGTTTGCCCGAATGGGTCCGCATTTCCGTGGGCACAATGGAAGAAAATCAGCAGTTGATCGCGGCGCTGCGGGATATCATACGCTCGCACTAGAGCGGGCGAAATCTCAATCACAAATCGGCGCAGCGACGGCACATTTGGCAACCGGAGCGGTTGCCCTACAATTTGGATTCGGACTCATGACGGTTTCTGACACCATCGCCGCCATCTCGACGCCGCCTGGTGAAGGCGCGATTGCGCTCGTACGGATTTCCGGCGCGAACGCTATTCAAATAGCCGACAAGATTTTTCGGGGGAAAGAACAACCGTCGAAATTCGCGTCACACGTTCAGCATCTCGGCGAGATTTTCAGCCCGGAAAATCGGTTAATCGATCAGGCAGTAGTTTCAGTACACCGTGCGCCGGCTAGTTATACCGGCGAAGATCTGGTAGAGATCAGTTGTCACGGCGGCACACTCGTTTCCGCGAAAGTTCTGGAAGCATGTCTGCGTGCAGGGGCCCGAGCAGCGCATCCCGGCGAATTTACCGAGCGCGCATTTCTCAACGGCAAAATGGATCTCACCCAGGCTGAGGCGGTGATCGATTTGATCCGTGCCCGAACTGATCTGGCGCTACGTTCGGCCACCGAACAACTCGAAGGGCGCCTCGGGGATCAAATCCGGGAGATCCGCGAGCAATTGATCGCGCTGCTAGCGCACATCAACGCTTCGATTGATTTTCCGGAGGAAGACATTGAGCCCGACGAAGGCGAAACGCTCTGCGCCCGGCTCGATTCTGTTCGAAATGAAATCGCCGTGTTGCTCGCGACTGCCGATCAGGGTCGTGTGCTCCGCGAAGGCGTGCGCGTGGTGATTTACGGTGCGACAAACGCCGGCAAATCGAGTTTGCTCAATCGCCTGCTTGGCTACGATCGCGTGATCGTCAGCGATACGCATGGTACGACGCGCGATACGATCGAGGAAACGGTAAATTTGGAGGGTGTGCCGATCCGATTCCTCGATACTGCGGGCTTGCGCGCTTCGGAAAGCGACCTGGAGCGTGCGGGAATCGAGCGCACACAAAAGACGTTGCAACTGGCTGATTTGCGGCTGCACATCGCTGATCGCAATGCGCCGAAGCCTGCGCATTTCAACGGAGCGGCGAGCGATTCGAATGAAATCGTTGTCCTGAATAAGAGCGATTTGCCCGAGGACAATGACTGGAAGGATTTCGCGGCGTTGCGGATTTCGTGCGTCACTGGAGACGGACTGCCACAACTGAAACAGGAAATTCTGACACGCATCCGCCATCAGAATCTAAGACCGGAGAGCGCGATCGCGATTAATACTCGTCATCGCGATTGTCTCCGCCGCGCTTTGGAATCATGCGATCGCGGCCGCACGGCGCTGGGCGAGGGATTATCCGGCGAATACGTTGCGGTTGATCTTGATCAAGGGCTGCGCGCAGTCGGCGAAGTCATCGGCGTCGTGGATGTGGAACAGATTCTCGATTCGGTGTTCAGCCAGTTTTGCATCGGAAAGTGACGCTGCAATTTATCCAGACAACAGCACTGTCATGTTGAGCGAAGCGAAACATCTCGGTTTTTCTCCGTGACAATTGGCACAGAAATGATCAGAGATTCTTCGCTTCGCTCAGAATGACATGGCTGTGATGAGGACCTCCGGGCTGGAATCGTTAAGGCCGCGGTTCAAATGAAGAACGGCTACGAGCTATTCGTTAGGCCGCTGCTGTTTTCTTTGGCTGCTGAGACCGCGCATCATCTCACCATCGAATTGCTCCAAAGGGCGTCGCATTTCAATCTTGCGTTGCGCGTGCTGAGATCTTTTCAGCCGCCGTCGAAACCGACCACCTTATTTGGTCTCACCTTCCCAAATCCGATTGGACTTGCGGCTGGCTTGGACAAAAACAGTGTTGCTCTTCCTGCGTGGGCAGCGCTCGGGTTCGGTTTTATCGAGATTGGGACCGTTACCGCAAGAGCGCAGCCTGGGAACCCCAAGCCGCGCCTTTTTCGACTGCCCGAGCAACAAGCGCTGATCAATCGGCTTGGTTTTAACAACGACGGCGCCGACGCGATTGCGCAGCGATTGGCGGCGGTGCGTATAAGCGGCCGATGGCCGGCCGTTCCAGTGGGAATCAACATCGGCAAGTCGAGAGCAACGCCGCTTGAACAAGCAACAGACGATTACCTTTACTCGTTTCGCACGCTGCGGGATTTTGCCGATTACGTCACGTTGAATATCAGCTCGCCAAACACACCCGGTTTGCGCGAGTTGCAGGAGCCTGAAAAGCTCTCGGAGTTGCTGTACGCCATCGGCAATGAAGCAGGAACAACTCCAAAACCGCTGATCGTGAAAATTTCACCTGACCTGTCAGACACCGAACTGAAAGCCATTCTCACTGTATGTGAAGAGAACGGCGTCTCGGGAATCATCGCTACGAACACCACGCTGGATCATTCTTCGATTGCGCCGCAACTGGATCAAGCAGGCGGCTTGAGTGGAGCGCCACTCCGGGACAAGTCGACCGCATTGGTCCGTGAAATTAATGCTCGATCTACAATTCCAGTGATCGCTTCGGGCGGAATTTTCGATGCAGAATCGGCGCGGGAAAAATTTCAGGCGGGTTCACAACTGATTCAGCTTTACACCGGCCTGGTTTACCGCGGCCCGCAGCTTCTGCGCGAAATTATGGATAGCTTGTAGGGTGGGCGCATCGCCTGTGGCCGCAGCGGTTGGCAAGCGGAGCGGTTGCCCTACAGTTGATCGATTTTTCAGAATGAAACTGTCCCGCAAGATCCTCAAGTTCACCGAGCCACTAACCTACCGGCGCGGCTGGCGCAGGGCGCAACGCTCGATTTTTCGCGTGCCGCTCAAGCCAATGCTTGCGCAGATCGACTGGGACCGCGCACGAGAGATCCAGCAGCGATACGCCAATTCCACTGCGGGCTACGCTAAATACGCAGATATCGAGCCGTGGTTGCGATTGAATCGTGAACGCGTGCAGGATTTAAATCTTCATCGCTCGGAGCCCAAACGTATTCTCGACCTCGGTTGCGGAGGCGGATTCTTTTTGTTCATCCTGAAGAATCTTGGCCACTCCGTCATCGGCCTCGACATCAATCGTGTTCCGTTGTTCGGCGAACTACTGGAGTTGTTTGGCGTGCGCCGAGTCGTTTATAAGATCGACGCTTTCGAGCCGCTGCCGGACCTCGGTCAACAATTCGATTGGATCACGGCGTTCTCCACGAACTTTTACCTTTATCATCCGGCCAAGAAACGCTGGGGAACAGCGGAATGGGATTTCTTTCTGCGCGATTTACAGCATCACCTGACTCCGGGCGGAAAAATCTTTTTTGGACTCAATCCCTCCTACAACGGCGGCTACTACACGCCTGAAATACGCGATCTTTTTCTCACCCGCGGCGCAGACGTCGAGCGCGAACGAATTCTTTTCAAAAAGGGGCTGCGCTTTTGATCCGTAGCGTCCGCTATCGCCAGCGGAATTTTTGGGGAACGCCGCGGCCGAAGTGCGCTGAGGACACCGCACACTACACCAATTAAGGTGTGGGCGACGGGGGTTCCGCCGCAGGTTCGTAGAAGCGATGATGTCGCCAGCGCCGATGCCGCTCTTCTATTTGCTTCAGCTTTTGACGCTGTTCGTCAGTGAGCTCGACACCCATCTGGCGATGCGCGTCGCCAATGATCTGGCGAACTCGTCGACCTGTGTCTCTCCGAATATCTCGCAGTTGAGCAGTTGTGTTGTCGATGATCGGCGAAATTTTCGCGAGTTGTTCCGGGGTCAGATTGAGTTCGGCGCGAAGCCTTTCTTTCATTCGTCCGCCGATCCGCTCGGGATGATGCAGTTCAAAGAAATGATGCCGCGCATATGATCCACCAACAAACGCGCCGGTGATTCCACCCGCGACAAACACCAGGAGGAAGCCGGCGATGAGTTTCCATTGCAACGCGCGGTTCATTTCAAAACTCATCCTGGATCGCCGAATCCGCGATGGCGAATTCATTCGTGAACGATTCGCGGATTTCGCGGCTCTGATTTGCTTCGCGAATTGCCGCGATTGTTGATATGACGATTACGGCTATCGACAACACGGCCACGCGTCGAAGCAGCTGCATCACGCCGTTCGCCTTTGGCACACCAGCGCGCCAGAGCGCGACCACGCGAGTATCGAATCCAAACGGTATCGCCGCCGGAACCTCTTCGTCCGCCTGCGCCGCGGATTGCAGCAACCGATCGATCTTTTCGTTCTTCATCGCTTTTCCTTTTCCGAAATTTTCGCCAGCTGTTGTTTCATTTTCTGCCGGGCTCGAAATGCTCGCACTTTAACGAGCGCCGCGCTCCAGCCTGTGATCTTGCGTATTTCTTCCACGCTGCGTCCCTGCAAGTATAGCAAATCGATCGCCAGCCGCTCGACCGGCTTCAGCGCAGCCAGAAGATGCTCCACCAGTTGGCGCGAAGCGAACCGCTGGTCCGGCGCCAGTTCCTCACTGGAGCTTGCCAGATTGTCGATCACCGCTTGCTCTTCCACACTCAAGTCAGCATGCCGCACTTCCGGCCGTACTTTTTCCGATTCGATTTGGTTGAGACAAGTGTTGACCGCAACGCGTGACACCCAGTGCTCCAGCGGCACGTTCCCCGAAAACTGCGACAGCTTTTGAAATACTTTAATGAAAATCATTTGGCAGAGGTCTTCCTCCGAGGTTCGACGGGGCCGATGCGAACGGACGGTCCTGGCCACCAACGGATAAAGCCGTCGCACCAGCGCGCGAGCTGCGTCGTCGTCGTTTTGAAGCGCAGCCTTAACCAGCGCGCCTGCGTCAGAATCATCCATGTGATCGAGAGCGCATCCACACCAATAACCATGACCGACTCGGCTGCGCTTTGGTTACAACTTCTCGCGTAGAGGCGCTTGTGCCAAGCACGTGCCACTCGGCGCTGGTCGTGTTTAACAAATTTTGTAACCGCTCTGCTGCGCGCACGGTCATGTCTTTCAAAGGCGCGAAGAGCGCTTTGCAGAAAACAAATGAAACCAACTATGAAACGAAACCTATTAGCACTAGCAGCCGCCGGGGCGATCGCGCTTGGGGGCTTTATCGTGGTGCAGGCACAAGCGGGCGGTGCTCGACACTGGCATGGCCATGCGTTTGGCCTGAGTGGGATCACCGAAAACTTGGACCTGACCACGGATCAACAGACGGAGGTCCAGCCGATCCTTGATGCGGCAAAACCGCAAATCGTCGCCATTCATCAAGAGGCGATGCAGAAGATGCATACAGTGATGAACAGCACACTGTCGCAAATTCGGCCAATGCTGACGGCAGAACAGCAGAAGAAACTCGATGCGATCGAAAAAGCGCATCAGGACATGCTGAACGCCAAGAAACAGCTACACGACGCGATGGAGGACTAATTTCCCGCTCGTTCAGAGCGACAAGGGAAAAGGCGGCGATCTCAAAAGGGTCGCCGCCGGGTTCCTTTCTCAGGTAGCCTGGTAGAGGCGATTGACCGCAATCGCCCAGGCTGTTGAGGTCAACAGCCCCTACCTACTTGAATTCGGCGTTAGTCTCGTTTCTTCCTTAACGAAACCAAAAACAAGACGACGCCGATCGCCGCCAGAATAATGGCGATGGTAAAGCCGGTGCACGAGATCTCGCCGCGGTAATGATAATTTTCTTTGAGATGCCCAGCGAGGCCTATGAGGAAAGAAAGAACGCCAATGCAGAACAAAATCAGCCCGATCGCTCGCTGGTCATCGTTGGAGATTTTCATTGGCAGCGGCAATCAAATATAGCCTCGAGCCCAAAATTCAAGTGCGCTCTCTACGTGAACGGGGTTAATTTTGGGATGCGCGGGATTCAGCCACTGATATTTGCACTGCTCACGGTGGGTTCGGCTTTACCTTTGGATGCGCAGATCGATCGCATTACCGGTAAAAATTTCGCCACGCGATCGGAAGTTTTGGCAACGCATGGGATGGTTTGCACCAGCGTGCCGGCAGCCACGGAGGTTGGGATCGAGATTTTGAAGCGCGGCGGCAGCGCAGTGGACGCGGCAATCACCGCGAATGCGACGCTCGGTTTAATGGAGCCGGTTTCGAATGGAATCGGCGGCGACCTGTTCGCGATCGTTTACAGCGCGAAAGAAAACAAACTTTACGGGATCAACGGGAGCGGTCGTTCGCCGCTTGGTCTGAGTTACGAGCAGATGAAATCAGAGCTCGAGAAAT
>WNFU01002105.1_pt1 | contig 29260 bp, 27 predicted proteins | sample 5400121 | NCBI WGS metagenome assembly WNFU01 (sample SAMN13153360, study PRJNA577476) | soil metagenome | isolation source: 100 cm soil or saprolite under grassland replicate 1 | place: USA:California | collected 2016-06-15 | reverse complement strand
GCCCTCCTGCCCGGGCTCATTCTTCTCCGCCTCGTTCAGCTCGTTCTTCTCCGACTCGTTCATGTCCACCTCCGCTCGTTGGTGAGTCTTGGTGAGTCCCCGTCACCCGCTCGCAAGCTCACTGTAGTTCTCAACCGGCCCGAAATCCTCCGCCCGTAGGGTTCGTAAACTCGATCTCCCCATTTGGTCAGCAGCGCCGGGTGATGCCCCTCTTCCTCTGCAAGCTCGCCTCCTTTCTTCCTGAATTCCAACGCCTGCGCAAAATCGTCCACCGAAAGACGCGTCTCAGGCGCTTGATTCCATCGAGCTCCACGACGTCCCAGTCAGCGACTTGGCAATGAAACTCGGCGATCTCGGCAGCCGTCAGCGTCGGTGCGTCCTTGCGGCACGTGACGCACTTCATCTGCGTCAGTGTCTCCATCTCCCTGTCTTCCGCCTTGAATCGGCACCTCGTCGGCGGCTTCTCGTCGGGTCAGGGTACCTCCCGCGGTAACGATCCCAGCCGACTTCTTCCGAAGTGAGCTGGTCGGGGATCGCGAAGATGCACGTTCGCGTCCGATGACGCGACCTGCGAGCTGGGTCTCCGCGGCATCAGCCGGCGTGCGATCGCCGGGCGGCTGAGCTCGTAGGGGTACGCTGCCAGCGAGCACCCATGGCCCCCCTGACCCCCGCTGAACGGGACGCGCTCCGGCTTCGAGCTGAGCAAGCGGACGAGGTGTTCAGCGGGCGAACCGTAGGCGAGTTGATCCTCGACGTGCGGAACGCGCATGCCGATGCGAGCGCCGGGCTGCTCGGCGCCGCGTTGGACGCGATCCTTGCGCAATGCGTAGCGGAGCCGTTCGAGCCTTGGCCCGGCTCGCTCGTCGCCGCGCTCGTCGCGCCCGAGCAGCTAGCCGAGGCACGCGTCCCGCCGGCAGTGACGGAGCTGCAGAAAGGGGTCCACGTGTCTCGACAACATCAACAGGGAGAAAACCTCCAGGACGGTTCACGCGTTAAGCGTTGGAAGGCGAGCGGTTGGCGATGGTTCGCGGCTTGGTGGCATCCGCGGCAATTCGCGAGCCGCCTACATGGACTGGCTCGACGGGCACGACATCCGCGCCAGGCGACGCCCCGTAGAGGGCGATAAGCAACCGCGTCGAGCAGGCCTCGATGTCCTCCATCGTCGAACTCGCAGCCGGGTGAGCTGGGGCGTCGCCTTTGGCGGAACCACGACACGCTCCGAACAGCCGACTGCGTTTACCATGACTTGCTGAACGGCGACTCTGAGGAGGATCAATGGCGACGAAGAAACGGACGAAGCGGGCGGCGACGGCCGCAGGCAAACAGACGCCGGGGAAACCCAAGCCAAAGAAGAAGACGTCGCGCGGGAAGTAGGCCTGCCAACGCGTGCGGCCGGCTTTAGGCCACCTACCAAACGAGAGGTCCGTTCCCTTTGATTGGCGAAATGCCTGTGACGCCTCGGAGTACTAGAGTGGTTGATCTGGCCCCGCCCTCAGAAATCCGGCCCTAGGCCCGCACTCCACCGACGCGCGAAACAGCACGCAAGGCGAGGAGCTTGAGGCGAACGGAGATCGTCTGCGGGGCCAGCTTGTAGTGACAGGCAGCTCCGTCGGCGAGTTTCCGCATTGCGGGATGAGGTCGCAGGATGCCAATGTACGAGTTCGTCGTCTGGGATCAGGAAATTGGGTCGCCGTCAGTTGACGTAGCTGACAACGGAGTCGCCATGCTCGTTCGCCATTCATTCGCCAGTGGGCACGCAAGTCAATGGACCTGCGCCAGAAGCGGGGCGCCTGTGCCGGGCGCCCCGCTTTGTCGAGCGGAGGGGGAGGGATTTGAACCCCCGAGGGACGGAACCGCCCCTAGCGATTTTCGAGACCACGCGTAAATAGCCCATTTGCAGGGAGTTTGTCAGCCGTTCGCCAGTATATTCGCCACTCCGAAGGCGTCCTCCGTCGTCGAAACGGACAACCGCCGCAGCCGTGATCGCTGACCGTTACACCAAGTCGTTTAGGGGGTCGAGCGCGTTCGCCGGGGGAGTGTGATCGGTGTCGGTCACGTCGCCGCCGGCGTCGTCTGCGCGTTCGCCAGCCCCGTGCTTTTCGGACACGTCGACCGTTCCCGCTCGCGAGGCGACCTAGCCGGTGGTCGCCGCGAGTGCAGATCGGAGTTTGTTGAACATCCTCTGCACGGCCGTGATGCCTTCTTCGCTCTCTGCGGTCACGTCGAGCACCGCTTCCTCGCCATGGGTGTGTACAGACCATTCGGCAAAGGCGCAGCAGTCTCGCTCTAACTCTGCGAGCTGACGGAGCTCGTCTTCGACGCCGGGCGCGGCGCGGAAGAGCAGCCGTAAGCCGTTCTCGGTCGTGAGCAGGTCGACGCCGGCCCGCTCTCCGAGTTGGAGCCAGCGGTCCTGGCGGCGCGCGAGATCAGCCTTCTCGAGGGAGCAGGCGATCAGCGCGCTTTCCTGATCCTCCTCCATTCGTCCTCCTTCTCGTCGGCGGGTGGGCATCGAGCATCGTGCCTGTTCGAGTCGACTCTCTGTTCGCCTGCGGAGTCTTGATCGCGGACGAGCTGTCAACGATCCGCTGGCCTCGGTCATCTGGGGCATGCTCACATTCTTTGGCGCGAGCGCTCTCACCTTCATGATGTTGGATGTACGCGCTCGAGCGTCGGCATCGGCTGTTCATCCTCGCGTTCGCAGTTGGTTGCGCGTTGTCGAGTGCCTATGGCTTCCTCGCGGGCACCTGGCTCTTTGGCGTCGTCGAGGTGCTCTGGGTTCTGATCGTGTTGCGTCGCTACTTCACGCACGCGGTCGGTCGACCGCTGAGCGCAGGGCCTCGGCGCGCAGCAGGTTAAGTGTCCGGCCCGCCCGGTTTTGCGGGGCCGGGATGTTCTATGCCTAGGCGAGCGGCTCGGCGGCCGCGAGCCCGCTTGCATCGCCTCGGCGTGAGAAGAGCGCGGCCGCGAGCACTGTCACGGCCAGGTGCAGGCCGATCAGGATTGCTGCGATCGCCGCCACACCAGCGTTGGACTCGTTGAGTTGGTGGACGAGCTCGCGTCCATCGCCGGCGGCGAAGACGAGCCCGAAACCGGCGACGCCGAGCAGGGCGAGCCGCGGCCAGCGGCCGAGCCAGACGACGAGGGCGAGCAAGAGCGAAGCGACGAGAGCGAGGACCGTCAGGGCAACCGACTGGGTGTTGACGCCAAGGATGGTGGCGCCCGCCTCGCCGTGGCTCTTCTCGACGTGCTTCGCACTCTCACCGGACCCGTTCTCGCCGCCCGACTCGCCATTCGTGACGCTCCCGGTGGACGATGTTGCGGCGGTCGAGGCAGTCTCGGCGTGATGTTGATGTCGCGCCTCCCTCCCCTGGGGCGCTCTCACTTCGTTACGAGACGTACGTCCAGTTCGTGGCGAGCGGCGCGTCTAGCTCCACCTGCGCGACTGCGCCAGTGCGCCGATTCCCGGATCGGACGACATGGCGGATCCAAAGTGAGGCGACGGTCCTCGGCCCAGACTGCGTCGCCATCGCCGAAATGCGGTCGACGAGCTCGTCCCCGAACCGAACTAGATGTCAATCCAGCGGGACTCCGCGGCGTGCGCCGCGAGTCCGCTTTTCGGTTCTCTTGCGACAGAACTGCCCGGTCCGCACGCGTTCGCGCTGCCTTCGCGCACAAATCGCCGCATACTCCGTAAGCGCTTACTGTAAGCGCTTACCGTGGGTCAGAAGAGCGGGTTACACGTTGGGCTGATCGGCGCAGGGCGGATCGGTGCCTTCCACGCTCGTACCCTCACCGGGCTCGACGGCGTCGCCTCCCTCGCGATTGCCGACGCGGATCCTGGGCGGGCCGAACGGGTCGCTGAGAAACTCGGCGCACGGGCTGTCGAGACACCGGAAGCGCTGGTTGGATCCGGCGTCGACGCGCTCGTGATCGCGAGTGCGACACCGGGGCACGCGCCGCTGTTGCGGCTCGCGGCGCGCGCAGGCCTCCCCGCCTTCTGCGAGAAGCCGGTCGCCCTCGACCTCGCAACCCTCGACGGCGTGCTCGACGATGTTGCCCGCACCGGGATCCTCGTCCAGGTCGGGTTCCAACGGCGCTTCGATGCGGGCTACCGCGCAGCGCAAGCCGCCGTTGCAACAGGCGGCCTCGGGCGGATCCTCATCATGCGCGCTGCGACGCACGATCCGTCGCCGCCGCCCGAGGACTACATCGCTACCTCCGGCGGCATCTTTCGCGATCTCCACATCCACGACTTCGACGTCGTCCGCTTCGTCAGCGGTCAAGAAATCGTCGAGGTCTACGCTGACGGTGCAGCGCTCGAGGCCGCGTGGTTCGAGCAGTACCGAGACGTCGACGCTTCTGCCGCCATCCTTCGCCTGACCGGTGGCGGTCTCGTGCTCGTTTCGGGGACGCGCCACGATCCGCTCGGCTACGACGTCCGGCTCGAGGTGTTCGGCACCGCGGACACCATCGCGGTCGGCCAGGACGCCCGTACGCCGATCCGGTCGGTGGAGCGCGGCGTTGACCGCCCCGAAGGTCAGGGCTACCACGATTTCCTGGATCGGTTCGCGCCTGCCTACCGGAGCGAACTGGCCGCCTTCGTGGCGGCGGTGCGCGCCGGTGGGCCGAGCCCATGCCCGCTCGAGGAGGCTCGCGCCGCGCTCAGGATTGCACTCGCCGCCGATCTGTCCCGGGCTGAGCGGAGGCCCGTCGCCGTCGAGGAGGTGGGCCTAGCGCACACGCCCTCCATTGGTTGAGAATCGCCCCAGGCCAGTGATAGTCCAACCACTGAAAGGGAGGCTCGAATGAGCGACGAGCTCTTGGAAGACGAACTCACCCAGCTGACGCGCCGTGGACTATTCATCAAGGGCGGCGCGGCGGCGGCCGGCCTGACCGTGCTCGGCTCGCCGGCCGCAGCTCTCGCCGCGGGCACGGCGACCACGATCAAGGTGGCCGTCGTGACGCACGGCGACACCGGCGCGTTCTGGTCGGTGTTCAAGAAAGGCGTCGACCAAGCCGCGAAGGACATGAAGTCGCACGGCGTCACCGTGACGCAGCAGTACACGAACAACGATCCCGCGAAACAGGCATCTGCGATCAATGCCGCAGTCGGCGCCGGCGCGAACGTGATCGCGGCATCGGCACCCGATCCGAGTGCGCTCAAGGACGCTCTGACGAAGGCGTCGAAGAAGGGGATCGAGATCATCACCGTGAACTCAGGGCTCGGCGCGTTCGACAGCCTTCCGACCTACGAGGTGCACGTGGGGCAGACAGAGGACGTCGCTGGCCAGGGCGCAGGCAAGCAGTTCAAAGCCGCCAAGGCAAAGAAGGTGCTGATCGTCGTCCACGAGGCGAGCAACTCCGGGCTCGTGCAGCGGGCGAACGGTGTCAAGAGGGTCCTGGGCGCCTCTGGCGTGAAGGTCCTGACGATCCCGGATGCGAAGAAGGACATTCCCGGCACGAAGGCCAAGGTGAAGGCCGCCTTCAACGCCGATAAGCAGCTCGACGCCTTCCTTGGCCTCGACCCGGACGTCACGATCCCTTGTCTCGACGTGATCCCGAAAGGAACGAAGGCGGGCACGTTCGACGTCGGCGGCTCGATCAAGGAGATCCAAAAGGGCAGGATGCTCTTCGCGATCGACCAGCAGCAGTATCTCCAGGGGTACCTGCCGGTCGTCTTCGCCTACCTGTACAGGTCGAACCTGAACACGGTGGGCAACGGGAAGCCGGTCCTGACGGGGCCGGGAATAATCAACAAGGCGAACGCGGCCAAGGTCGCCGCGCTCGCTGCGAAGGGAACCCGCTAGGAGGCGCCGCCGGGTGGGCGGCCTCCGGTCGTCCACCCAGCGGCCGGAAGCTTCGATGGCCGAGACAGCAGCCCAACCGCAGCGAGGTGACGAGCGTCTGATCCGGGTCGGCTTCCTGCCGCGTCTGCTGACGCGGCCGGACATCGGTGCGTTCCTCGGCGCGGTGGCCGTCTTCTTCGCGTTCGGCTATTTCGCGCGGGCGGTGAACTGGCTCGGCGATCCCGCAATCGCTTCGGGTTGGACTGACCAGGCCGCGCAGTACGGCATCGTCGCCGTGCCGGTCGCGCTGCTGATGATCGGCGGCGAGTTCGACCTCTCCGCGGGCGTGATGATCGGGAGCTCGGGTCTGCTACTCGGCTACCTGACGACGTACCAAGACCTGAACATCTGGCCGGCGATGGGGCTCGTCCTCTTGTTCGCCCTCGCGATCGGCTTCGTGAATGGGCTCACCGTCGTCAAGACGAAGCTGCCGAGCTTCATCGTCACGCTCGCGACGTTCTTCATCTTGCAAGGCGTCAATGCAGCCGGGACGCTGAAGCTGACCGGCACGACCGCGATTCAGAACGTCGATTCGGCAAGCGGCTTCGAGTCGGCGCGCCGATTCTTCTCGGGCGACCTGACGCGTTGGGATTTCAAGGTGAAGGTGCTGTGGTGGATCGGCCTGACGCTGTTCGGCGCATTGCTGCTCGCGAAGTCGCGCTTCGGCAACTGGATCTACAGCGCGGGCGGCGATCCCGTTGCGGCGCGCAACGTCGGCGTCCCCGTCGTCCGCACGAAGATCGCTCTGTTCATGATGACGTCCAGTGTCGCTGCGCTGATGGGGATCATCGAGACGTTCGAGCTTCGGTCCATGCAGGCGAAAGAAGGCGTCGGGCTCGAGTTCCTCTTCATCATTTGCGCGGTGGTGGGCGGCTGTCTGCTGACGGGCGGCTACGGCTCGGTGATCGGGACGTTCTTCGGCGCGGCCATGCTCGGCATGGTGCAGCTTGGAATCGTCGATGCACAGTGGGACAGCAACTGGACCTACGCGTTCCAAGGTGGGATCCTCTTCGCCGCCGTCATGCTCAACACCGTCGTGCGCAGCCGGGCGCAGAGAGTGAGATGACGATGGCCGCGACGACAGTCGACAGCGGCAAGCCGCACCTGCTCGAAGCCGAGCGGCTCTCGAAGTACTACGGCAACGTCGTCGCCTTGAAAGACATCTCGGTCCACGTGAACGCCGGTGAAGTGACGTGCCTCCTCGGCGACAACGGCGCGGGGAAGTCGAGCTTCATCAAGATTCTCTCCGGTGTTCACCAGCCGGACGAAGGACAAGTGCTCGTCGACGGCGAGGCCGTCCATTTCACGTCGCCGCGCGACGCACGCGCCTGCGGGATCGCGACGGTCTACCAGGACCTCGCGATGGTGCCGCTGATGTCGATCTGGCGAAACTTCTTCCTCGGCGCCGAGCCGAGAAAGGGAATCCGGCCGCTCCGCTGGTTCGACGCGCCGACCGCGAAGGACGTCGTGCGCCGCGAACTGCACGAGATGGGGATCGACATCCGCGACCCGGACCAGTCCGTTGGCACGCTCTCGGGCGGCGAGCGTCAGTCCGTGGCGATCGCACGCGCCGTCTATTTCGGCGCCCGCGTGTTGATCCTCGACGAGCCGACCTCGGCGCTCGGCGTCAAGCAGGCCGGCGTCGTCCTCAAGTACATTCTTCAGGCCCGCGACCGCGGCGTCGCCGTCATCTTCATCACCCACAACCCACACCACGCCTATCCGGTAGGGGACCGCTTCGTGATCCTGAACCGTGGCCAAAGTCTCGGCAGCTTCGAGAAGGCGGAGATCGACCGCCAGGAGCTCGTGCGGCTAATGGCCGGCGGCCGCGAGCTCGCGGAGCTCGAACACGAGCTGGAGGCGATCAAAGCAGAGGTCGGGTGAAGGCGGTCCGGCTCACCGCGGCGCAGGCGCTCGTTCGCTTCCTCGCTGCGCAGTACGCGGAGCGCGACGGCGTCGAGCGGCGCTTCTTCGGCGGCTGCTTTGGCATCTTCGGTCACGGCAACGTCGCGGGGATCGGCGAGGCGCTCTACGAGTCGCCGGAGCTGCTGACCTACTACCAGGCGCGAAACGAGCAGGCGATGGTGCACGCGGCGGCCGGCTACGCGCGCATGAGGAACCGACTCGGCGCGCTCGTTTGCACGACCTCGATCGGCCCCGGCGCCACGAACATGGTCACCGGAGCCGCGCTGGCCACAGTCAACCGGCTGCCGGTGCTCCTCCTTCCAGGTGACGTCTTCGCCTCGCGCCGACCGGATCCCGTGCTCCAGCAACTCGAGGTGCCCTCTGCCGGCGACGTCTCGGTGAACGACTGCTTCCGTCCCGTCTCGCGTTACTTCGACCGGATCTGGCGACCGGAGCAGGTGATCCCCGCCGCCTTGCAGGCGACGCGTGTGCTCGTCAACCAGGCCGAGACGGGAACCGTGACGCTCGCGTGCCCGCAGGACGTGCAGGCGGAGGCGTACGAGTTCCCCGCGGAGTTCCTCCGCAAGCGGGTCTGGCACATCGCGCGGCCGCTGCCGGACGACGCGGCGCTCAGCGAGGCGGCGACGCGGATTCGGGCGGCGCGACGGCCGCTGATCGTCGCCGGCGGCGGCGTCATCTACTCGGAGGCGACGGAGACGCTGAGGCGGTTCTGCGAGCAGACCGGCATTCCCGTCGGCGAGACCCAGGCGGGCAAGGGCTCACTTCGCTACGACCATCCATCGGCGCTCGGTGCGATCGGAGTGACGGGTACCTTCGCTGCGAATCGGATCGCCGCGGACGCTGATCTCGTCATCGGCGTCGGCACGCGCTGGACGGATTTCACAACTGCGTCGAAGACCGCGTTTCGCAATCCGGACGTCGGCTTCGTCAACATCAATGTCGCCGACTTCGATGCGGCGAAGCACGCGGGTCTCGCGCTCGTCGGTGACGCGCGTACGACGCTCGACCGGCTCACCGAACGCCTCGAGGGTTGGTCAGTAGACGACGGTTACCGCGCCGAGGCTGCGCGGCTGAGCGCGCAGTGGGACGACGAGGTCGAGCGTCTGTACACGCTCGCGCACGGGCCGCTGCCGGCGCAGAGCGAAGTGCTCGGCGTGGTGAACTCGTTGTCGGAACCGACCGACGTGGTCGTCTGCGCTGCCGGCTCAATGCCAGGCGACCTGCACAAGCTGTGGCGTACGCGCGACCCGAAGGGCTACCACGTCGAGTACGGCTACTCGTGCATGGGCTACGAAATCGCCGGTGGCCTCGGTGTGAAGATGGCGATGCCTGAGCGCGAGGTGTACGTCCTCGTCGGCGACGGCTCCTACTTGATGCTCTCGAGCGAGATCGTCACCTCGATCCAGGAGGGCCTGAAGCTGACGATTGTGCTGGTCGACAATCACGGCTTCAACTCGATCGGGAGCCTTTCCCGTTCACTCGGTACGGACGGTTTCGGCACGCTGTACCGCTACCGGCGCAACGGCTCGATCGGCCTCGACAGCGACGCTGACCCGGCGCCGTCCTTACCGGTCGACCTGGCGGCGAACGCCGAGTCGCTTGGCGCGCGCGTCATCCGGGCGACCACGATCGACGAGCTGCGCACCGGGCTTGCCGCCGCCAAGACGGAGACGCAGACCGTTGTGATCGCCGTCGAGGTGGATCGGTACGCGGGCGTGCCGAGCTACGAGAGCTGGTGGGACGTTCCGGTCGCCGAGGTGTCCGAGGTCGAGTCCGTGCGCGACGCACGCGAGCAGTACGAGGCGGCGAGGCGGGACGAGCGGAGGCACTTGTGATCGAGGCTGCAGTGCTGGGACGGGTCGGAATCGACCTGTACCCGAACCAGCTCGAAACGCCGCTGTCGAAGGTGAACACGTACACGCGCTTCGTCGGCGGTTTCGCCGGCAACGTCACGACCGGCCTGGCCCGGCTCGGTGTGCGTTCGGCGATCGTCTCGCGCGTCGGGGACGACGGTCACGGCGAGTTCGTCCGCGAGTGGCTCGCCGCGAACGGGGTCGACGTTCGGTTCCTGCGCACGGACCCGTACTGGCTGACTCCGCCGACGTTCTGCGAAGTGTGGCCGCCGGACCGTTTCCCGATCACGTTCTATCGCCGTCCGACGGCTCCCGACTGGCAGCTCTCGCTCGACGACTTCGACCTCGACGAGGTCGCTCGCGCTCCTCTTCTTTACGCAACGGGAACGGGGCTTGCGCAGTCGCCGAGCCTCGAGACGACGCTCGCCGCACTCGAAGAGCATCAGGGCACGACTGTCTTCGATCTCGATTGGCGGCCGACGCTCTGGGACCGGCCGGAGGAGTACCCGGCCCTCGCCGCGGATGCGGTCGCCGCCGCCGACATCGTGATCGGCAATGAAGACGAGGTCGAGGCTGCGCGGCTGCGCGACGTTTCGAGGCTCGTACTGAAACGGGGGGAGAGGGGCGCAACGGTCTACGAGGAGGGCGACGAGACCGACGTTCCCGGGTTTCCGGTCGCGGTCGTCAACGGGCTGGGAGCCGGCGACGCATTCGCGGCAGCTGTTGGGCACGGGCTACTACGGGGCCTGTCGCTCGTCGAGGCAGTGCGCCGCGGCACGGTCGCCGGTGCTTTGGTCGCCGCGCAGCTCGCGTGCTCAGAGGCTATGCCGCGGCTCGAGGCGCTCGAGGCGGCGCTCGTTTGACCACGCCCGAGCTGCTGCTGAAGGCCGGTGCATGGGAGCAGGTCACCCCGGAGTCTGCGGGCTGGCGCTACCTGTTCTTCGGCGTCCGGTCGGGCTCGTTGGCGTCGGAGACGGGCGAGGGCGAGGTCGCCCTGGTTCCGCTGGGCGGTCGCTGCCGTGTCGAGTCCGACGGCGGGGCATGGGAGCTCGGTGGACGCGAGAACGTTTTCGCCGGCATGCCGTGGGCGCTGTACCTGCCGCGCGACACCAAGTACCGCGTCAAGGCGCTGGGCCCACTCGAGCTTGCGATCTGCGGCGCGCGCTGCGAGCAGCGGCGCGAGCCCGTGCTCGTGCGTCCCGAGGACGTCGAGGTCGAGGTGCGCGGCGCCGGAAACGCGACCCGCCAGATCAATCACATCGTCAAGCCCGAGTTCCCGGCCGAGCGGCTGCTGGTCGTCGAGGTGTTCACGCCGGCCGGCAACTGGTCGAGCTATCCACCGCACAAGCACGACGAGGACAGGCCGCCCGGAGAAGTCGTGCTCGAGGAGACCTACTACTATCAAACGGCTCGTCCCGAGGCGTTCGCCTTTCAGCGTCTCTACAGCCCGCGGCACGGCGTCGACGTCACCGTGACCGTGCGCGACGGAGATCTGATGCTCGTGCCGTGGGGCTACCACACGACCGCCGCAGCGCACGGCTACGACCTCTATTACCTGAACGCGCTCGCGGGCAATCGCCGTTCGATGGCTGCTTCCGACGATCCTGACCTCGCCTGGGTCCGCTCCGCGTGGGACGAGCTCGAGCCGGATTCGCGCGTTCCGCTCGTCACGCTCGAGCGAGCGCCGGCGTGATCCGCGTCGCGAACGCGCCGGTCAGCTACGGCGCGTTCGAGCTGACGGTCGGCGTGTTGCCGAACGTCCCGGGCCCGGAGGAGGTGCTCGACGCGATTGCCGAGGCGGGCTACGCGGGAACGGAGCTCGGACCGCGCGGCTACCTCGGCGAGGACCGGGCGCTGCGCGACCGGCTCGAGAGCCGCGGGCTCGCGCTCGCCGGGGGCTTCGTCCCGATCAGGTTTGGAGAAGACGCGAACTTCCTCGAGTTGGGCGCGACGCTCGACATTCTGATCGGCTTCGGAGCGAAGCCGGTCCTCGCCGACGCCGGACCGCGGAGCGTCGTGGACTGGGGGCGGCTGACGGACGGAGTCGCCCGCTCCGCCGAGCTGGCGCGAGCGCGCGGCCTCGAGCCCACCTTTCATCACCACATGGGCTCGCGTGTGCAAACTCCGGGCGAGATCGAGCGGCTGCTTGACCTAACCGACATCGGTCTGCTGCTCGACACCGGCCACCTGGCGGCCGCAGGCGGCGATGCCGTGCGAAGCCTGCGCGACTGGCGCGATCGGATCGATCACGTGCACGTGAAGGACGTGAGGCTCGACATCCTTCGCACCACGGCCGACTGGGACGACGCGTGGCGGCGCGGCGTCTTCTGCGAGCTCGGCGCCGGCGACGTCGATATGGAGTCGTTCTTTGCCGAGCTGAACGGCTACTCCGGCTGGCTCGTCGTCGAGCAGGACTGGATCCCCGGGCCGGGTGACGACGCCGCCGAAGCGGCCGCGGCGCAGGCGCGCAACCGGCGCTGGCTCGCGGAGCACGTCGGGCTCTGAGTAACTGAGCGACGATTCGCTGAACTCGGAGCAAGGGGCCGGCTACGGAAACATCGCGAGGATCGTGCCGGCGAGCGTTTCGTTCTGCGTGCCGACGTAGAAGACGAGGTCGTCGTGAGCGTAGAGGTAGAGCGTCGAGCCTCCCGGGTACACAAACTTCGTCACCCGTTTGCCCGACAACCTCGCAGTTGACGTCTCCAGGCCGCGGGCATTCGGGTGCGAGCTCTCGACAATCGCCTGCCGCAGCGCCGAGCCTCGCACGTCGCGCACCTGAAACACGCCGGTCTCGAGCTCGAACGTTCGCGACGACGTCTGTGCGTTCGCAAAGCGGAGGTCGTTCGGCTGCTTGCCGTGAGCGGCGAGGAACCGCCTCATGACGCGGCCGAACACATTGCCGCCGAAGACGACGGCGCCCGTCGTGCTTCCCTTCCGCAACGCTGTTCCGTTCACCTCGGTCGGCAGCAGCGCCTCGAGATCGGGCGCGGCATGGCTGACGCTTCGCGTCGTCGAGGCGGTCGTGGTCGGAGAGGCCTGTTCGCCGTCACCGCACCCGGCGAGGAGGCCGGCCGCCGCAAGCCCGGCCAGCGACGCTATCAGGAGACGGGCGCGCACGGAGGGCTGACTCAAGCAGAAGGACGGGAGGACCCGCCACGCCGAGCCCTCCCGTGCGTCGCGGGCCGTCCTACTTCGTCTTCTCGAAGTCCGGAACGAACAGGGCCTGCACCTCGTCGTTCGGCGTCTCGAACGCGATCAGCGCCGACCCGTCCGCCGCCAGCTTGTCGTAGGCGGCCTGGTCGAGCGAGAACTTGACCTTCTTCTTGCCCTTCTTCGTGAACGTGACGGTCTCGTGAGCGACCACGCGCCCGCTCATGTCCGGTGACCAGGGCGGGATGCCGCCGTCGGTCACCGCACAGGCGCTGAGGCCGTAGTCCGGCGGTGGATTCGTGGCGGGTGCGCAGCTCGTCAGGAAGACCGGGATCGCGCCGTGGTCGCCCGTCCACAGGAAGATCTCGGCCGTGCCCGGCCCGGTCGCGTCGATCTCGAGCTCCAGCTTCCCCGCCGCCGGCGGGCTCAGCTTCATCTTCTGGACCTCGATGCTGTCGTTCGCCGGTGCGGGCTTGCGGCCCGAGATCGGCACGCCGTCCAACGCGGACTGGTAGATCGTCTGCGGCGAGAGGACGCCGTCCAGGTTCGGGTGCGACACGTTCGGCGCTGCCGGCGTCGTCGACCGGCCCGGCGGGGGCGTGTAGCCGGCAAGCGATGCACGGCCCCACCGGTACGGGTCGGACTGGACGCTGCCGAACGTCGACCACGCAAGCCGAGTGCTCTGGTCGATGTGACGCAGCGTGGTCGTGCCGGCCGCCGCGGTGTTGTCCTCATCGTAGGGCGTGATGTTCAGACCCATGTTGTCCGGATCGACCGCGGCCGGAAGGTCGCCGAGCGGGATCCTGACCTCGAGGTTGTAGCCGCCCGCGGCGCCGTAGCTGTGGTCGCCGGTCGTCGAGTTGGTACCGACCCAGGTCGCCGTCGAGACGACCTGCACGCCCGGCGCATTCGGGGCGTCGTCGACGGTCGACGCGAGCGGTCCCGTTGAATACCCCTGGTGGTTGTCTGCGTCGCGTTCCCAGCACGGTCCGTTCACGCCGTTGCCGTTCGAGTTCGTGGGGTCGTTCGTGAACGGGAAGATGCCCAGCTTGAACGTGTTCGCGGTGTCCTTTAGGACCTGCGAGGCGTTGCCGCGAGGGTCGATGAGGATCTCCACGGAATCCGCAAGCCAGTGCGCGATGCATTCCGGCGGCGTGACGGCGTAGCTCTGGAAATCGTCTCGGATGTGGATGAAGAAGTACAGATCGTCGCCGAAGCGGGTCACCTTCGCGAACGTGGTGGTGGGCGCTCCGGGCAGAGCTCCCGTCGCGTTTCCGCAGTCGACGCCGGGCGGCGAGCAGTCGCGGGTGGAGCCCCCGGGCTCCCACTTCCGGCCGATATCGAGTGACTCCCCCGCGTACTCCCCTGCGCCTTCGACGCCGTCGAGCGTCGGCGCGCTCGCGGCTGCCGGAATCGTCGTCTTCGGGACGATGCCGAGCGTCAGGTCTTCGAAGCCGCTGCCCGCGCCGAACGTCGTCGTGATGCGGACCGAGACGTTCGTGTTCTGCTGGCTCGCCGGGGATCCGGGGTTGCTGATCGGCAGCGTGGAGTTCGTGAACGAGTTGGAGACGTCGAAGTTGACCGTCGTGTCGCCGCCGGCCGCGAGCGGCCCGTACGGCTTCGTCAATGCGTCGGCCGTCAGCCCCGCCGGCAGCGTGAGCGTGACGGTGCCGCTCTGGCTGGTGTCGGACCAGTTGTGGACATCCACGGGCAGCGTGAACGTCGATCCCGCCGCCGTCGTCTGAACCGCTCCCGAGCGGCCGAGCCGATACGCCTGCGGGGCCTCGGCCGCGACCCAATTGTCGTACTCGGCCCAGTTGCCCCAGCGGTGGAAGCGCCCCTCGACCGGAGGAACAATCCGGACGACCTCATCCGTGTAGCCCGTCGCGACGCCGCTCGAGAGCAGCGCGGCGATCCGGAAGTTGGTGTTGACGGCGGCCGATGCGCTCGGCGTGATGGTGAACGTGGCGGTGGACTCGGCCGCACTCGAGATCGGGCCGATGGGCTTCGCCGCGTCGACGGCCCAGCCGCTCGGAACCGTCAGCGCGACGGTACCGGCCGGCAGCGTGCCTGAGCCCGACTTCACGTGGACCGTCGCCTGGAACGACTGCCCGGCGACGTTGAAGAAACGAGAGAAGGTGATGTACTCGAGCGTTCCAAGCGGAAGGCCGCCGGGGTCGGGAACCGTCGCGCCGTAGAGGATCGCGTCGTCCTTGCCGGCGAGCGGGTTCGCAACTCCACCGATCGTGTTCGGCTGGAACGGAACCACCGCCCGCGTCATCCCGAAGCGCCGGCAGTTCGGATTCGCCGACGTCATGTTCATGACGCGGCTCTGGGTCGGATAGGCGGCCGTGCCTTCCACGTGCACCTGCTCCCAGCTCTTCGGTGTGCCCGCGGGCTTTCCCTGGACGTTGCCGGGGGGCCAGAGGTACGGCGAGTCGTAGCCGGTCCAGGCGCCGACGACCGCGTCGAGGTTGGTCGCTGCGGGGATGAAACCCGTCGTGCAGTCGGCCGCGGCAGTGGTGCCGCCCGTCCCGGCGGTGCTCCCTCCGGAGAACGCCTTCTTCACCTGCCACGTGTTGAGCGCGTGCGGACCAGTGAGTTGCTCCGGGAACATCGTCGGGTCCGCCGCCGCGGTGAAGCCCTCCCAGATCATGCGACCCGCCCACTGGTGGTTCCCGTGACCGACGGCCAGCGTGGGACCGAAGCCGATGTAGACGTCCGGCTTCGTCATGCGGATGATGCGCGTGATCCGGCCGAGGGTGTCGTCGTGACCCCAGAAGTAATCGGTCAGCGGCGCGCTCTGGTTGTAGAAGAAGTCGACCTTGTCGAGGTTGAAGATGTCGACGGTGCCCGAGCGGTAGTGAGCGACGCGGTCCTCGTTCTCGCGCCGGAGCCCGAGAGCCGTTCCGATCTCTTGGCCGACCGCGTTGCCGCCACCCTCGCCGCGCGTAATCTGGATGATCCCGCAGCGGACGCCGTAGCGCTGGTGCCAGACGCCGCATGGGCCGATGATGCTCGTGTCGTCGTCCGGGTGGGCCCATTCGCCCATCACGTTGATCTTCAAGGGGTCGTCGATCGTGTACGTCGCTTGCGGCGCTGCACTTCCCGGCATCGCTACGCCGATCGCGACGACCGCGACCGCCGCCAGAGCCAAGCCGTACCGCCTCAGTGACCGTTTCATGGACCGCACGTCGCTCCCTTCTCCTCGGACGACTTCACATGATTTGCCGCGACGAACCCGCGCGTGCGGCACGAACGCGTCCGCACGAAGTCGAACATCGAGACCATCGCGAAAATCCAGCATCCGCAACGGGGTTACGCTAGGACGACCCGCCCGCCGTGTCAAGTTTCTGTGGAATCTTTGCAATCGGCGCGCTCTGCGGTAGGGTCGCGGCTGCGGTCGCATTTTCGAACACGTGTGAACACCAGGACGCGATGCTCGCAGAGGAACGCAGGGAGCTGATCCTTCAGACGGTGCGCAACGGGCGAGGCGCGGAGGTCGTCGAGCTCGCCCAGCGCTTCGACGTCTCCGAGATGACCGTCCGCCGCGACCTGGGCAGGCTCGCGCGCGAGGGAAAGCTGACGAGGGTCCACGGCGGCGCGATGAGCGACCCCGAGCCGCCGTTCGCGCAGATCGCCGTGGAGCGGCTCGAGGAGAAACGGCGGATCGGGCGAGCCGCAGCCGCGCTCGTTACGAACGGGCAGACAGTGATCGTCGACGTCGGGACGACGACGCTCCAGCTCGCTCGACAGCTGCGCGGCCGAGAGCTGACCGTCGTGACGAGCAACCTCGCCGTGATCGAGGAGCTGCTGCCCGACCCGAGGATCGAGCTCGTCGTGGTTGGCGGCGTGGTGCGGCGCAACTACCGCTCGCTCGTCGGCATGCTCGCCGAAGATGCGCTGCGGCAGCTCTCAGCGGACGTTGTCTTTCTCGGGGCGAGCGGCATCCGCGAAGATCTCTCCGTGATGGACACGACGATGGTCGAGGTGCCGATCAAGCGCGGGATGATCTCCGCCTCGCGCCGAGCGGTCCTCCTCGTCGACTCGGCAAAGTTCCGGATGCACGGATCGGTGCGGATCTGCGGAGCGGACGAGCTCGACGCGGTCGTCACCGACGCGACCATGGAGGAGCCCGGAGTGCCCGCGCTCGTGCGGGCCGGCGTCGACGTGGTGCACGCATGAAGATCGCCGTCCTCGGCGGCGGCGGCTTCCGCGTGCCGATGGTCTACGGCGCACTCCTCGCGCGGGCCGAGCGGCTCGGGCTCGAGCAGGTGGCGCTCTACGACCTCGAAGAGGGCCGGCTCGCACAGATCGCGCCCGTCCTCGAAGGGCTCGAGCGGGAACGCGGCACGCGGCTTGCGTTCTCCTCGACGACGCGGCTCGACGACGCGCTCGACGGCGCGGACTTCGTCTTCTGCGCGATCCGTGTCGGCAACCTCGAAGGCCGCGTCGTCGACGAGCGCGTCCCTCTCGACGAAGGCGTCGTCGGGCAGGAGACGACCGGTCCCGGCGGCCTCTGCTTCGCGCTACGCACGGTTCCGGTGATGGTCGACGTGGCGCGGCGCGTCGCCGAGCGCGCGCCGCAGGCCTGGTTCGTCAACTTCACGAACCCGGCGGGTCTCGTCACCGAGGCGATCCGCGCCGAGCTCGGCGATCGTGCGGTTGGGATCTGCGACTCCCCGGCGGGCCTCTGCCGCCGCGTCGCCGCCGCGCTCGGCCGTCGACCCGAGGAGCTCTGGTTCGACTACTTCGGGCTGAACCACCTCGGCTGGCTGCGCGGCGTGTACGACGGCGAGCGCGACCTGCTCCCGGGACTGCTTGCGGACGACGCGTTGCTCGCGTCGTTCGAGGAGGGCCGCCTCTTCGGCGGGGAGTGGCTGCGCTCGCTCGGGATGATCCCGAACGAGTACCTCTTCTTCTACTACTTCGCCTCCGACACGGTCGAGGCCCTGCGCTCGGGGCTCCAGTCGCGCGCCGAGTTCCTCCTTCGTCAACAGGCCGCGTTCTACGGCGAGAACGGGCGCACGCCGGAAGCTGCACTCGAGGCGTGGCGGACAACGCGCCGGGAGCGCGAGGAGACGTACTTCGCCGAGGCGCACGCCGCCGCAGGCATATCCGCGCCGGACGACGACTGGGAGGACGTCGGCGGCTACGAGGGCGAGGCGCTGGCGGTCGTCGAGGCGATCGCGCTCAACCAGCGGCGCGTCCTGATCCTCGACACCGCGAATCGGAGCAGCCTGCCGTTCCTCGATGCCGACGCGGTCGTGGAGGTGCCGTGCGTCGTCGGCAGCGCCGGGGTTGTGCCGGTCGCGGTCGGCGAAGTGCCGGGGCACGCGCGAGCGCTCGTCGAGACGATCAAGGAGGTCGAGCGCATGACGATCCGCGCGGCCCTGACGCAGTCGCGCGAGCTCGCCGTAAAGGCGCTCGCGCTGCATCCCCTCGTCCCGTCGGTGAACACCGCTCGGCGCATCTTCGACTCGTACGCCGGCCGCCAAGCGGAGCTGACCGGGGTCTTCTCATGACGGCGGAGGTAGTCTGCGCCGGGCCTGTGTTCCTCGATCTCACCTTCGTGGGGCTCGAAGAGCTGCCGGAGCCGGGCCGCGAGCGCTTCGCGCTGGAGTTGCACGAGACTCCGGGCGGCGCCGGGATCACGGCGGTCGGTCTCGCCCGGCTCGGCGTTCGCGTCGCCGTGGCGGCGCCCGGGCTCGGCCGCGACCTTGCCGGCGAGACGCTCCGTCGCCTGTTGGAAGACGAGGGCGTCGTGTGCGCCGGTCCGGAGAGCGAGCGAACGGCGGTCACCGTCGTGATGCCGCTCGCCGGCGAACGAGCGATGCTGACGTACGAGCCGGAGGCGCACGTCGAGCGTGACGCGCTCGAACGCTTACGGCCGCGCGCGGTCGTCGTTGGAATCGGACAGCTTCCCCTCGTACCGGAGGGAGTAGCGGCCTACGTCTGTGTCGGGGACCGTGAGGCCCAACGACATGCGCGGTCGTTACCGGAGGAGCTGCGCGGCGCCCGCGCGGTGCTCGCCAACCGCTCCGAGGCGCACCGGCTGACGGGCAGAGGCGATCCGGAGGCGGCCGCGCTCGCGCTCGCCGAGCACGTCGGGACGGCCGTCGTCACCTGCGGCGCGGACGGCGCCGTCGCGGCGTCGGACGGCGCGGTGTTCCACGCGCCGGCTCCGCACGTCGAAGCACTCGACACGACCGGCGCGGGCGACCTGCTGGCCGCGGCGTACGTGTGGGGGGATCTGCAAGGGCTGCCGCTCGACGAGCGGTTGCGACGGGCGGTCGTGTACGCCGCCCTCTCCGTGCGGACGGCCACCGGGGCCCGAGGCGCGGCCACCCTCGAGGAGCTCGAGCGCGCACTCGCCGAGCTCGACCCGGCGATCGTGCAAACAGCATCGGCAAAGGAGCATGCATGAACGAGAGGAGAGTCCCCAAGCTCGCCGTCGGGCTCGCGGCGGGCGTCGCCCTGCTGGCGCTCGCCGGACTCGGCGCGGCAGGCACCCAGCCCACGTCGAAGCGTGCAACGGTCACGCTGCTCGTCTGGGACCAGGAGGTCCGCGGCGGCCAGGCGGCCGCGATCAAGAAGCTGAACGCGGATTTTCAGAAGAAGTATCCGAGCATCAAGATCAACCGCGTCGCGAAGTCGTTCACCGACCTCCAGGCGACGCTGAAGCTCGCAGCGTCCGGGCCGAACCCGCCGGACGTCGTCGAGGCGAACAACGGCTACTCGGCGATGGGTCCGCTCGTGAAGGCGAACCTGCTGCTCTCGCTGAACTCGTACGCCGCGAGGTACGGGTGGCGCGCCCGCTACTCGACCGGGCTGCTGAAGATGAACCAGTTCACGGCCGACTCGAAGAAATTCGGCACCGGCAACATCTACGGCATCCCGATGACCGGCGAGGTCGTGGGCGTCTATTACAACAAGGCGAAGCTGCGCAAGCTCGGTCTGAAGGTGCCAACGACCTTCGCGGCGTTCGAGCAGGCGATCACGAAGGCGAAGCAGGGCGGTGAGACGCCGATCCAGTTCGGCAACCTCGACAAGTGGCCGGGCATCCACGAGTACGAGGAGGTGCTGCTCCAGTACGTGAGCAGGGCGTACGCGCGCAGCTTCATCTTCGGCTCGGGCGGCGGGAAGACGAACTTCAACTCGAGGGGGGCGATCGCCGCAGCCGCGAAGCTCCAGGCCTGGGTGAAGGCCGGCGCCTTCACGAACGGCTACGCAGGGATCGGCTACGACCCCTCGTGGCAGGCGTTCGGCAAGGGCAACGGGGTCTTCCTGATCAGCGGTAGCTGGCTCACCGCCGATCTCAAGAAGGCGCTTGGCAACGACGTCGGGTTCTTCCTGCTGCCGCCCGCGAAGGGCAAGCAGCTCGCGACACTCGGCGGCGAAGGCCTTCCGTGGGCGATCAGCTCGAAGTCGAAGAACGCCGACGCGGCGGCCACGTACCTCAACTTCCTCACGACCAACTCGTCGATGCAGACCGTGGCCAACAACGGCCAGCTCACGGCGACAAAGGCGAAGGTGAGGGTGCCGTCCGGTCTCGACACCGAGGTCTACAACGCGTGGACGAAGGCGAACAGGACCGACGCGATCGTTCCGTACCTCGATTGGGCGACGCCGACGATGTACGACACCGTCACCGCTGCGGTCCAGGAGCTGATGGCGGGGAAGGCGACGCCGTCGTCGTTCGCGAAGAAGATCCAGTCCGACTACTCGAAGTTCCATTCGAGCTGAGTCCGGTCGCCGAGCATGGATCCGAGCCAGCTTCCGCTGCCTTGCGGCTGCGGAGGCCGGCTCGGCTCGGCGGCGGCGCCGCCCGCGTCGAGCCGCCCGGCGCGCCGCGTCATGTCGCCTACCTCTACCTGCTGCCGGCGCTCGCGATCTACGCCGCGTTCGTGCTCGCGCCGCTCGGGCACACGATCTGGCTCTCGCTGCACCAGTGGGACGGGCTGACCCCGGCGACGTGGGTCGGCCTCGACAACTACAGCGAGATCCTCCACGACGGCGCGCTCCGGTCGGCGTTCGAGCACTCCTTCGTTTTGATCGTCTTCTATGCCGTCATCCCGGTGAGCCTCGCGCTAGTGCTCGTCGGAGCGCTCTCGCGCGCGTCGGTTCGCGGCCAGGCGGGCTTCCGGACGGTGCTTTTCCTGCCGCAGGTGATCCCGATGGTCGTCGTCGCCGTGATCTGGCGGATGATCTACGCGCCCGGCGACGGTCCGCTGAACCGGGCTCTGCGCGGGATCGGCCTCGACTCGCTCGCGCGGCCGTGGCTTGGCGACTTCGATCTTGCGTTGCCTGCGGTCGGAGTCGTGGGGACATGGGTGATGTCGGGACTTGCGTTCGTTCTCTTCATGGCGGGCGTGCAGAAGATCCCGCAGAGCCTCTACGACGCCGCGCGCGTCGACGGCGCCGGACCGCTGCGCGAGTTCTTCGCCGTGACGCTTCCGAACCTGCGTGGCGAGATCGCAGTCGCGCTCACGCTGACGACGATCGCCGCGCTGCGTAACTTCGACCTCGTCTACATCACGACGCAGGGCGGCCCGGGGGACAGTACGTCTGTGCCCGCGTTCCAGGTCTACAACCGCGCGTTCCAGCTCGGCCAGATCGGTTCCGCGGCGGCGATCGGCTTCACGCTTGCGTGCGTTATCTTCGTGATTGCGTTCGCGATCACGCGCATCGCGGACCGGGGACAGACGTGATCGCACGGCGCGAGCAGTTCGTGAACTACCTCATCCTCGCGTTTTTCTCGCTCGTCGCGCTCTACCCCGTGCTCGGGATCCTCTCGACGGCGCTCGGCGCGCCGGGCGAGTCCGCGGGTTTCCACCTCCCATCGGGTCTGCACTTCTCGAACTTCTCCGACGCGTGGACGCAAGGTCACTTCTCGTCGTACCTGCGCTCGAGCGCGATCGTTGCGTTGAGCGTCGTCGCGATCTCGACCGTGCTCTCGATCCTCTCCGGCTACGCGTTCGGGCTGATGCGCTTCCGCGGCGCGACGGCGCTCTTCTACGTGTTCTTGCTCGGGCTCATGGTTCCCGAGGAGGCTCTGATCGTGCCGCTCTACTTCGACCTGCGCGACCTCGGGCTGACTGACACGTACTGGGCGCTGATCCTGCCGCAAGTGGCGCTCTCGGTCGCGTTCGGTACGTTCTGGATGCGTGCGTTCTTCGTCTCGACGCCGCGGTCGCTGCTCGAGGCCGCACGCATCGACGGCGCCTCGAGTTGGACAACACTCTGGCGCGTGCTTGTCCCGTTCGGGCGGCCCGCGATCCTCACGATGATGGTGCTCGTCTTCATGTGGACTTGGAACGAGTTCCTGCTCGCGCTCGTGATGGTCTCCAACGAGAGCCTGCGCACGGCCCCGCTCGGGCTCGCGTTTTTCCAGGGGCAGCACACGTCCGACCTGACGCTGCTCGCAGCCGGCGCAGTGATCGTCGCGACGCCCGTGGTGGTCGTCTACATCTTTCTTCAGCGCCATTTCATCCGCGGCATGCTCACGGGCGCGGTGAAGGGCTAGGCAATGGCGACGGTCACGTTCGAGCAAGTAACGAAGCACTTCGGCGAGACGACGGCCCTCGCGGAACTCTCGCTCGCGATCGAGGACGGCGAGTTCATGGTCCTCGTTGGGCCGTCGGGCTCGGGGAAGACGACTGCCCTGCGGCTTCTCGCGGGGCTCGAGGCGCTCACGTCGGGGACGATCCGGATCGGCGAGCGCGTGGTCGACGACATCGCGCCGCGCGAGCGCGACATCGCGATGGTGTTCCAGGATTACGCGCTCTATCCGCAGATGAGCGTCCGGCAGAACCTCGCCTTCGGGCTCAAGATTCGCAAGCTCAGCCGAGCCGAGATCCGCCGCCGCTGCGACGAGACCGCCGAGTTGCTCGGGATCGAGGCGCTGCTCGATCGCAAGCCGCGCGCGCTGTCGGGCGGGCAGCGCCAGCGCGTGGCGCTCGGGCGTGCGCTCGTGCGCGAGCCGCAAGTGTTCCTCATGGACGAGCCACTGTCGAACCTCGACGCGAAGCTGCGCGCGCAGACGCGCTCGGAGATCCGCCGTCTGCAGCGCGAGGTCGGGACGACGACGGTCTACGTCACGCACGACCAGATCGAGGCGATGACGATGGGCGACCGCATCGCGACGATGCGCGACGGCGTGCTCGAGCAGGTCGGCGATCCGGATTCCGTCTACGAGCAACCTGCAAACACGTTCGTCGCAAGCTTTATCGGCAGCCCGGCGATGAGCCTTGCCCGCGTCCGCTCCGAGCGCCGGAACGGCGGTGTCGGCCTCATGCTCGGCGAGCTCCGCATCGCACTCGGCGCAGCGGCGGACGTGCCCGCGGAGGTGATCGTCGGCGTGCGTCCAGAGCACACACGGCTGTGGGACTCGGAGGCCGGGCTGCTCGGGCCGATCGACGGCCGCGTCGACTACGTCGAGGCGCTCGGTCGCGAAACGCTGATCGGTGTCAGCGCGCCCGGGGGCGCGCGGTTCGTCGTCGAAGCCGAGGGACGCGTCCGAGCCGAGCCCGGCGAGTCCCTGCGCTTCGGATTGCGGAAGGGCCGGCTCTACCTCTTCGACGTCGCGGACGAGCGCGCGATCGGGCGGCTCTAGCTTGAGCGGCGAGCTGTTTCTCCGCGAGATCGGCGAACAGCCGGCCGCGCTACGCGCGCTGCTCGCGAGCGAGGACGAGGTCGCCGGCGTCGCTCGGGAGATCGCGCGGCGCCCGCGACTCGTCCGCCTGGTCGGGCACGGCTCGTCCGACAACGCCGCCTCCTACGCCGTCTACGCCTTCGGGCTTCTGCCGGGCTGGAGCGCGATGCGCGACTCGATCTCGCTCTCGGTCTACTACGGCGCGGACCTACCGTATCGCGACTCCGTCGTCGTCGCCCTGTCGCAGTCGGGGCGGACGCCGGACGTCGTCTCGTACGTCGAGGTTGCGCGGCGCCGCGGCGCTCTGACCGTCGCGCTGACGAACGACGCGAGCTCGCCGCTCGCGGAGGCCTCAGAGCTCGTCGTCCAGCTCCGCGCAGGCGAGGAGCAAGCGGTCGCGGCGACGAAGAGCTACACGAACGAGCTCGCGGCGCTCGCGCTCCTTGCTGCGCGTGCAGCGGGCCGTGGCCAGGAGGTCGCCGAGGCGCTGCGGTCGTGGCCGATCTCGCCGAGGAGGCGCTGCCCGGGCTGGCGCGCGAGGTTCGTCGACTTGCGGAGCCGCTCGCCTTCGTGGGACGGATGGTCGTCGCGGGGCGCGGCCTCGAGTACGCGACCGCCCGCGAGGTCGCGCTCAAGCTGAAGGAGACGTGTCGCGTCGCGGCCGAGGCGCTGACAGCAACCGACCTGGCGCACGGCCCGGTCGCCGCGCTCGACGAGCTCTTCCCCTTATGGGCGATCGCGTCCGACGACGAGATGCTGCCCTCGGTGAAGACGGCGGTAGCGCGCGCGAGAGAGTCGGGCGCGCTCGTCGTTGCGAGCGGGAGCGCCGCGGACCAGATCGAGGGCGCTGCGTACGTCCTCACCACGCCTCGCGTGCCGCTTTCTGTCTTGTCTCCGCTGCTCTCCGTATTGCCGGGGCAGCTTTTCGCGTCCGTGCTCGCACAGGCGAAAGGGCTCGACCCGGACCGGCCGGCCGGCCTCACGAAGGTCACGCTTGCCTCCTGACGCGGGTTTGTAACACCACTCACAGGGGTAACGCCATGTAGCGCCAAATTCGCGCTGGACCCCCGACCAGTGGAGGAACGAACGATGAAGCTGCGGCGCAGTGCCATCTTGCTCATGTCCTTCACGCTGGGCACCGCGCTTCTCGGCGTCGGCCCGGCCGCCGTCGCGGCGCCGACCGCGCCGCTCAACCTGGATGCGCTCTTCGTCGGCGCGCATCCGGACGACGAGGGCTTCGACATCACGGCCTTCGGACAATGGGCGGAGAACTACGGGCTCGAGACAGGCGTCGTCACGATCACGCGGGGTGAGGGCGGCGGCAACGCCGTCGGGCCCGAAGAAGGACCTGCTCTCGGCCTGCTGCGTGAAGGAGAGGAGCGCCGCGCGGTCGCCTACGGCTTCGTCGACAACATCTTCTATCTCGACAAGGTCGACTTCTATTACACGGTCAGCGCGCCGCTTACGGAGGAATTGTGGGGACACGATTCCACGCTGGCGAAGACCGTTCGCATCATCCGCGAGACGAAGCCCGACGTCATCATCACGATGGACCCGGCGCCCTCGCCCGGCAACCACGGCAATCACCAGTTCGCGGCGCGCACTGCCCTCGAGGCCTTTTACGCAGCGGCCGACCCGAACGTGTTTTCGTCGCAGATCATGCAGGAGGGGCTCCAGCCGTGGCGCGCCAAGCGCCTCTTCCTCGGGGGCCTCGGCCTCACCTCACCGCAGGCGGCTGCGACGAGCCTCCTCGGCGGCAGTGGCCTGCTACCCACCCAGGTTCAGGGCGACTGCTCGCCCGACAACCCCCTCTTCGGCGGCGCGTCCGACAGCGCCGACCACGTGTACAGCTTTTCGAATGACGGCTTCTCGCAGCGGTGGCTGGAGCCGTGGTTCGTGGTCGGGTACCAGGCGCTGAACAACTACGCGTCGCAGGGGTTCTCCGGGGCCACCGGCGTGGCCATCGGCGCGCTGGAGGCCGCGCTCTGCCCAGCGTTCATCCAGGTGGACAGCCGCGTTCCGTTCTCGGCGAAGAACATCGCGACCAACGCCGTCTTCGAGGGCGCCACCTACGGCGCGGCAGGAGGGCTTCCGCTGGGTACCGAGTTCTCGCTCACCGTTGCTCCGTACCACGTTCTCGCCGGCAAGGCCTTCACCGTGACCGCGCACGCCAGGTGGGGCGGTGCAACGCGTAGCCCGGCCGCAACTGTTGCTCTGAGCCTGCCGGACGGGTGGACCTGGAGCGCGAAGGGGAACGGAAGCCTGGGCCAGCTTGCCGCGGGCGTCGAGAAGACCGTTGCGTTCAAGGTGACGCCCAGCGCGACGGCGGCAGCGGGCGTCACCCGGATCGGTGCGACGCTCAACGTTGGCAGCGCCACCGGCGCGACGGACCGGAAGGTCGACGTCGTGCCGCCGGTCGCGGGACGTCTCGAGCGACTTCCCGCTGTTGCCGATTTCCGGACGTGGGCGAACACGATCGGCGTGCCGCAAATCGAAGACATCGTCTTTCCTGTTCTGTCCCTCGGCGTTGGTGAGGCTCGCACGATCGGCGTGGATCTCACGAACTACAGCAGCGTTTCGCAATCCGGCGCCGTGACGATCACTCCGCCTGCGGGGTTCGCGGTCGCCGGCAACACTCAGCACTACTCGAAGCTCTCCGCCGGTGCGACGAAGCGTGTGACGTTCACGGTGACGAACACGGACACCTCGCTCGCCACGTCGAGTGACGGCGGCGACTATCCGCTGGAGATCACGACGACGAGCACGAGCGGCACCGGGACCGAGAACGCGGGGCTGGAGCTCGTGCCGAGGACTTCCATCCCCCAGGCCGCTCAAGCTCCGGTGGTGGACGGCGTGGCGGAGCCCGGCGAATACTCTGGGCAGTCCCTCGACGTCAGCCGGCAGTGGGAGGGACTCGCACCCCCCGCCGGCTCGCAGGACGCCTCTGGGACGGCCAGGGTCACGTGGTTCGGGAGCGACCTCTACATCCTCGTCGACGTGACCGACAACGTTCAGGGCACGTCCCTCGACCCGAGCGACTGCAAGCGCCACTGGCGAACGGACTCAGTCGAGCTCACGATCGATCCGAGGGCGAACTCGGAGAACACCTCGACCACGTTCAAGGCGGGCGTCCTCCCCTGGACCAACGACGCCCTTCACGGAAACCCACCGTGTTTCGAGCGCGACGCGGACAATCACCAGGGAGGACCCGAGACGGCGCCGGGAATGCAGGTCGCCTCGAATGTGACCGTGCCCTACCACGGCTACACGATCGAGGCCAAGATTCCCTTCGCCGATCTTCCCGCAGCGGTCGACCCCGCGAAGATGGGGTTGAACATCCTCATCTACGACTCTGACACTCAGGACAAAACGGGTCAGCACCGGCTCGGCTGGTCCGTGTGGGGTGGGGTCCAGGGTGATCCGTACCGGTGGGGTCATGCAGCGGTCACGGGCTATACGTCCCCGTCGACGATGCCGCTCGTGGCACCGCCGCCGATTGTCCCTGACACGGCGCTGCTGTCCGCGCAGTCGCCGCAGTCGATCATCCAGTCGGTGGACAACGGCGTGCCCATGGCCGGCGACGCGGCCGCCCCCTCCTCCGACACGGTCCAGTTCAGCCGAGGCCCAGCGCTGTCGGCGTCCCAGATCAACTTGACGCTGAAGGCGTCCGGGCCTGGCAGCGCATACGTGTTCGCGTGGACTGGAAGCGCAGTCGCCGCTCAGACTCGGCTGGACTTCTCAGGAGCCGGCTCGCAGGACGCCGTCTTGTCGTTGAGCGACGCCGCCCGTGACGCCATGATGAACGGCGGTGTGGTCACCGTGGGGTGGCGCACTCCCGGTGGTGCGGCCGCAGCTCTCGTCGCAAGGCCGACCGTGTCGTAGGATCGGAGGCGTCGTCTGTGACCATCACGTGAGCATCGCGAGCGGCGGCATGCGGCTCAGCTGACGTCGAACCGCCCTACGCCGCGGCGGCGTGCCAGACTGGGTTGCGGACGCGATCGCGGCACTCGAGGCGGACGCGATCCTCGTCACACCGCACTGGGGATGGAACATGACCAGCGAGTCCGTCGCCCACGTTCGTGCCGCCGCGCGCGGGCTGCTCGAAGCGGGCGCGACGCTGGTCGCCGGCCACTCCGCGCATCTCTTCCACGGGATCGCGCTGCGCGTCCTGTATGACCTGGACGACTTCCTCGACGACTACCGCGTCGAGCGGCGGTTGCGCAACGACCTCGGCGTCCTCTTCCTCGTCGATCTGGCGAACGTCCGTCTCGAGGCGATTCCCGCTGAAGCTCGAGTTCGCGCACACCCGCTTCGCCGACAGTGACGACGCCGCCTGGATCCGGCGTCGATTCGACAACGCCTGCGCGGCGTTCGGGAAGGCCGTAACTGAGGAGGACGGCCGGCTCGTTTGCGCGTGGCGTTAGCTCTTACTCTGCTTGCGCGTACCCTTCTGCTTGCCCGCCTCGATCCGCGCCGCTCCGGCCGACGGAGCGAACAAGCGACGAGCGGAGGCGGTCAGCGAGTTCCTGGCGAGCCCGTGCTGTCGTGGAAGAGCCGAACGACGACATGCGCTGTTGCTTCGGCTCGCGGTTCGGGCAGAGCGTGAGGCAGAGCGAGGATGCAGTTCTGTCTCCACCGGGCGGATGGGGCTGGCGGGTTGTCAGGGCGCGCGGCGGCGGCCGCGTAGCTGGCGTTCGTAGTAGCTGCGGCCGGCTTGCTGGATGAGCGTTCCGCCGAGGATCACCCCGGCCATCCTCGCGAGCGCGATCGCAACAACGAACCCGAAGGCCATGCCTAGGGCCTAGCCCCAGGCAACCGTCATAGCGATCGACAGGGCGAGCACTGCGGCGATGATCGCTCCACCCCCCACACGGCCCTTGGAAGTGTGCCCTCCCCCGGTGCGCTTTGCCAGTCGAATCACAAGTCCTCGGAGCATCGCTGCGCAGCAATGCCGAGCGGCTCACCTGCGGATCGCCGACGGCCTGCGTCAGTGGTCGGTGTGAGGGTGTGCCTCCCATCCACCAAGTCCCTCACATCGGGTGCGCAACCCGGCTCCCAGCGCGAACCTTGCGCCCCTTTAGGGCAACCCTCAGTTGATTCCCTCAATTGATGACCCGACCTGTCGCAGATTGCGGGAAGTACGACATCCTTGCTGGTCAGCCTATGGCTCTACCGGCTTGGCTCGTCCTGCCCCGTCGTTGTCGGGCGGTCGGGTGTCGGTGGGCGCTTTGCAGGGCCGCGGTCCCAGCGCCCTACCGGGATAGGCTCCTAAGCGCCTACAGAACCAATGCCCCCACGAATTCTCGTAACTACCTGGCATGAGCAAGGGCCGGCCGCCTGCGCGCACAAGCTGGGCGCGGTGACACGGATGGCGCTGCCGGTCATGCTCAGAGGCAGGCGGACGGCTGGTGGTGTCGCCGCGTACTTCGACCTAGTCACGGACGAGGGGCGTCTCTTCTACGGCGACAGCTTCCATTTCGGCTACTTCCGCACCGGATCCGAGACACTGGCGCAGGCGCTTGACGCGCACACCGATCTGGTCGCCGAGATGGCGCGCCCAAGAGGCGAACAGCGCATCCTCGATGTCGGCTGCGGCATCGGTGCGCCGGCGTTACGCATCGCCGAGCGCTACGGCTGCGACGTCACGGCGGTCAACATCAGCCGCGAGCAGATCCGTCAGGGACGGCAACTGATCGAGGAGCGGCAAATGTCAGACCGGGTGAGGATCGTCAGGGGAGACGCGCGGGCGCTCGATTTCCCCGACCGCTCGTTCGACGCCATCGTCTGCCTGGAGGCGGCAGGAGACATCTGCATCAGCGAGGAGGACAAGG
>WNFU01002738.1_pt1 | contig 29267 bp, 27 predicted proteins | sample 5400121 | NCBI WGS metagenome assembly WNFU01 (sample SAMN13153360, study PRJNA577476) | soil metagenome | isolation source: 100 cm soil or saprolite under grassland replicate 1 | place: USA:California | collected 2016-06-15 | reverse complement strand
CAGACGATGTTTGGCAGCCGGATAAGACGTCTCGGCAGGTGGAGATGATGGAACAGATGCCGGGAGACGTTGGAGTTCTCTACAGCGATGCTTTTCAGATCGATGAGAATGGCGAGTCGTTACCGCAAATGTTCATCGAATCACATCGCGAATCCGTTGTTCCCCCAGAAGGCTTTCTATTCGATATGCTTTGGGAGGGAAACTTTATTCCCGCAATGACGACGTTGATTCGGCGTGACTGTTTTACGAAAGTTGGAACCTATGATGAAGACCTTTGCTTCGAGGACTGGGACATGTGGATGCGGATTAGCCGAATATTCCGGTTTGCTTACGATAAGACCCCGGCGGCCAAGTACCGTGTTGTCTCAACGTCAGCGTTTCGGACAAGGTTCGAAGCCATGCGCAGGTCTGTTGAGCTTTTAAAGGTAAAATACCTTTTCCGTGGGTGGTTAAACGCAGGGCAAGAAAGAAGTGCGGCTTTGGCGCTGGAGGGGTCCGTGTCGCGCTTGTATCAGCTTGGTTCGCACATCTCTCTGCGATGGAAAATTACGCTGTTAAAACGAAATTGCTCAGCTAAGACAATTTGTCTGATTGTCTGCTCAACATGTCGGCTTTCCTTTACAACGTTTCAACGCATCGTTGCATTCGGTGTCGCTCTCAAGAGAATGATTTGGCGTCAACAACGAGAAGAGGGACTGTAAAGTCATGAAATTTAAATGAGTCCTGGATCGGATTTATTGCTAAGACTTACTCCGATTTCACGCTGAACCGCACAACCAAAGTTGGCGATATCTGGAATCGATCCGTTGAGATCAGGACAGCTTGGCAACCTAGCACGCAATAGACGAGGGTACCAAGCATCCGCTGGAACGATTAGATTCCGATGCAGAACGTGGCAAATATTGCGGAGAAAGGGTAATCGCGGTTACTGCCCTATTTGTGAACACCAGGTCTATTTTACAATCGAAGGCCCCTATTTGCGTAACGATTATAAATGCGTCGACTGCCAAAGCATTCCACGTTGGCGGGCGTTGATGTTTGTAATTGCTGAACTTTATCCAAAGTGGCGGGAATTGAAGATCCATGAATCGTCCCCCGGCGGTCCGTTATCCGCCAAGCTGGCCCGGGAATGTGCGGCGTATCTTCCCACCCATCTCTTTCCCGACGCGCCGCGAGGCAAAATCCACAAGGGGGTTCGCTGTGAAGATCTCATGGCGCAAACATTCGAGAATGAATCGTTTGATTTGGTTATTACTTCCGATGTCTTCGAACATTTGCCGGATGTCGCGTCAGCAGTCCGAGAAATCATGCGAACCTTGAAGCCGGGAGGAGCGCATATCTTTACGGTTCCCTGGATCCGGTGGAATAAAACGTTGGTTCGAGCTTTGATGAAAGACGGTGTCCTCCAGCATTTGGAAAAACCCGATTATCATGGCAATCCGATAGATGAAAACGGATCATTGGTTTTCACTGAATGGGGCGTGGAGTTCCCTTTTCTACTTCAGGACTGGGGCAAATTTCCGGTGGTCATTCATACTATTCGAGACCGTTCACTCGGCATAGACGGTCAGTTTCCTGAAGTCTTCGTTCAGCAAAAACCTTTTTAAGAAATGACCGATGAATCTGTCCGCGCCATCGCTTTTTATTTACCGCAGTTTCATCCGATCCCGGAAAACGACGCGTGGTGGGGCAAAGGATTTACGGAATGGACGAACGTCGCGAAAGCACGTCCGCTGTTTCGCGGGCATTATCAGCCGCATTTGCCAGCCGATCTCGGTTTTTACGACCTTAGGTTGCCCGAAACGCGCGAGGCTCAAGCTGAGCTTGCACGTGAACATGGGATTTCGGGGTTTTGCTATTATCATTACTGGTTTCACGGCCGCCGACTCCTCGAACGGCCATTTCAGGAAGTTCTCGAGTCGGGCATACCAAAATTTCCGTTTTGTCTTTGCTGGGCAAATGAGCCGTGGAGCCGTCGTTGGCTTGGTGAGGAGCAGGACATTCTAATCGCCCAGACTTACTCATGCGAAGACGACGAAGCCCACAGCGAGTATTTGAGCTCTGTATTTAGCGACGAGCGGTACATTACATTCGGTAATCGGCCGGTTTTTTTAATGTATCGACCCGATCGCCATCCGGATCCGATTCGTTTCACAGCCTTTTTGAAGAATGCCGCACGTCGCGCCACCGGCAACGAGCCATATCTAGTTGCAGGAGACGCGGGCTTCCAGAATTCAGATGGCAGACAGTTTGGATTCGATACAACACTGCACTTCGAGCCGCAGCTTTTCGTGCTCCCTGGAGCGTTGGATGACCGTTTATCGATAGCTCGCCTCGCTCGGAACTTGAAGCTGGGCGTGCTTAATGGCCGGCTAAAGTTGTACGAGTATACAAAAGCCTTGCGGAAGATGACGCCCTCGCTCCGCGACTTCCCTCAAATACCCAGTGTGCTGGTAGGATGGGACAATAGCCCTCGCCGTGGGAAATTTGGGACTGTCTGTGTCGGAGCGGACCCCGCTTCCTTTGGAAGAGAATTGCGATGTATTCTTTCTAATTGGAAGAAATCTCCCGTTCGACAGGACAATCTGATCTTCATCAACGCCTGGAACGAGTGGGCGGAAGGAAATCATCTGGAGCCCGACCAGAAGTGGGGCATGGGATACCTGAACGAGCTTAGGTCTGCACTCGAAGATTTTAACCACGATGCCTGAGTCGCTATTTGCGGGAGACGCCCCGCGAGTTCTTGCCTTTTATCTGCCGCAGTTTCATCCGATCCCGGAAAACGACGCATGGTGGGGAAAAGGATTTACCGAGTGGACGAATGTCACCAAAGCGCGTCCGCTTTTTCGCGGGCACTATCAGCCGCACTTACCCGCCGATCTCGGTTTTTACGATCTTCGTGTTGCGGAATCGCGCGAAGCGCAGGCGGACCTGGCTCGGCACTATGGTGTTACCGGCTTCTGCTATTATCACTATTGGTTCTCAGGCAAGCAGCTTCTCCATCGACCGTTTGATGAGGTGCTAACGTCAGGCCGCCCTGACTTTCCGTTTTGCCTTTGCTGGGCGAATGAGAATTGGACACGCATTTGGGATGGCGGCGGTTCCGAGGTTTTGATGGAGCAAACCTACTCGGAGCAGGATGATCTTGCGCACATCCGCTGGCTCGCTCGCGCGTTTGCTGATCCTCGTTATATCAGAGTAGATAACAAGCCGCTGTTCATTATCTATCGCGCGCATGAATTGCCGGACATCCGAAAGACGATAGCGATCTGGCGGGAGGAATGTCGCCGTTTGGGAGTAGGCGAAATTTTCCTGTGCCGCGTCGACACAGGTGCCGAAGTAATGTCTCCGAGCGAGGTTGGGCTTGATGCAGCAGTGGAATTTCAGCCCGAGTTCGCAAGTCTGGGGATGCTACTGAGCTTGCGCCGGCTTAGACTTAGACAATGGCGATGGAACGATCTCCGCTTTTTTCTTCGCCGAAAGCTTTTAGACGACAATATCAACGTGCAAAATTATCGTCATCTTGTCAGCTCGATGAGCAGACGGATTCAACCAAATTATCTGCGGTTTCCCTGTGTTACTCCGTCGTGGGACAACTCTCCTCGGCGTCGGCGAAATCCAATCGTATTTGTCGGGTCGTCACCAAAGCTTTTTCATCATTGGCTGGTCGAGACTCTCGCGAAGCTGATGAAGTCCAGGAATACGCCACGTATATTGTTCCTCAATGCCTGGAATGAGTGGGCGGAAGGCAATTATCTCGAGCCGGATCAGCGGTATGGCAGGGCGTACTTGGAAGCTTTGAGGGAAGCTCTGCGATCAGTCGATGGTGGATAACTGGGCTGTTAAATCTTCGACGCAAGTGCTTCGCGATGCGCGTGTTCGTGTTCTGCTGGTAAGCATTGTGCCACCACGAAACGACTGTGGTGTGCGCATCGTTATGTACCGGCACTTTGTTGAACGAAGCCCGTTTGAATTGCACGTCGCCAGCAACGCAGACTTCGCTGAAGGACTTTTGATACACACACAATTGCGGCTGCCATATCTTGTTCATCGATTGAGAAAGAGCCGATTCGGTCGGCGATTCGCTGCTTGGATTGCCGACTATGAAAATCTTATCTGGCCGCTGACAGCTAATGACGCGCTGGAGGAGGCGGTGCAACGTTTCCAGCCGCAAATTGTGCTTACCCTGGCGGAATGCGGACTATGTCACATCGCTCGAAAAACGGCGGAACGACACAGGCTGCCGCTGGCAGGACTCTTTCTCGACTGGTTTCCAGTCATGAAAGGTCATTACGGTCACAAGTCGACGCAGCGGATTCTGAGTCGGCGTTACCGCGAGCTTTACGCGGCGTGCGATTTGGCGTTTTGCACCAGCGATGGCATGCAGGAAGTGTTAGGGCCGCATCCCAACAGCCATGTGATTTATCCCATGCCTGGCAGACATGTTGTCCCACCAAAGGCGTGGCCGCCGCGCAGCGGAAAATTTCGTGTGGTATACGTCGGCTCGGTGGAAAATTTTTATGGGCGAATGCTGTGCTCATTGATCGAGCAGATCGAGGCGACGAGCGATTTAGAAATCATCGTGGTCGGGCCGAATGCCGACTGGCCAAAGCAACTTCGTGACCGCGCACTAGCAAAGGGGACCTATCTTGGCTTCAAACCACCGGAGGAAGCAGCCAGGGTACTGGCGAGTGCCGACGCACTGCTATCAGTGATGAGCTTCGAGAAAGAGCATGAACTTTTCATGCGCACGAGTTTTACTACCAAATTCCTCGACTACGTTTCATTTGGAAAACCAGTGATTCTTTGGGGACCAGAGTATTGCATGCCTGTGCGTGTTGCTCGCGAGCACGGCGGGGCTGCCATGGTCTCCGTTGCTGACGCTAAAGCAGTGGTCTCCCTTTGCCGTGAAATCGCCAGAGATACAGAATTGAATAAGAATCTCTCAAAACAAGCATTGCAACTGCATCAAACGCTGTTTAATCCCGATCGGTTGCAGGACGTATTCGTCCAGAAAATAACCGAGTTGGTCAATGGATGAAATTAATGTGATTCTGATTTCCTCAGTTCGCCCCGAGAACAGTTTCTCTGCTGCAGTGTTGATGCACCGACATCTGGTCAATCGGAGCGGCATTCGACTGCACATTTTGCCCGCTGAATATCACGAGATTGTCCAGGGCCGTTTCCACTCCAAGATTGTTCCGCGGCTAATGCGAACGCCAGCGCGACGGTGGGCAGGCGACGTCGATTACCTGATGCACACCACATTACCGTTAGAGAAGCGCCTTGCCGCGCCGCCCCGTTGCACGCGAACAGTTGTTCTTACACTCGCATACCGCAGCGGCTGCTGGGTGGCGCAGCGCTACGCGAGGCGGCACCGACTGCCGTTGATTGTGCGATTTGACGACTGGTGGCCCGATATTGCTGAAGTTCATAAGCCAGTACGCAAGCAACTGGAGCAGCGATTTCTTGAGCTCTACCGATCTGCTGATCTAAGCCTGTGCCCCGGCGAGGGAATGCTCAAAGCGTTGGGCCCGCATCGCAACGCGCGCGTTATATTTCCGATTCCTGATGCCAAGCCGATCGCGCCGTCAACGTTGAACGATTCGGCGCATGAGTTTCGCGTTGCCTACAGTGGCAACATGTTTGATTACAGCGATATGCTGTCCGATCTGGCTCAGTTGGCACTCAAACAAACTGACATCCGCATCGAATTCAGAGGGCGCCCGCACTGGCCGCAGGCGTTAGGCGATGAGATGCGGCGCCGACATCTGCTCCACGATTACATCGAAGCCGGAGCAGGCTTTGACGACTGGCTGGGTTCGTTCCACGCCTACTTAGTGGCAATGTTTTTTGATGCAGCACTGCGGCGCCGAACGGAAACGTGTTTCGCGACAAAGCTTACCGAATACTCGCGCACCGGCCAGCCAGTCGTCATCTGGGCCCCGGAAACATCTGATGTGGTGCAGTGGGCAAAAAAAAGTAGAGCTGCACTTTGCATAACGGATCCAGATCCTCGCGCGCTGCTGTCTTCGCTCGCACATCTAAAAAGGGATAGAGCCTTGCAACTGGAACTCGGTGCGCGAATGCGGCGCGCGTACGAAACAGAATTTTCGCCAGCTAGATTGCAGCAGCAATTCCTGGAAGCATTAAATTCGGTCGTCTGACGATGTGAAATGTTTGCAGCTGTAATCACCACAATTCAGGAACCGACGCGCGCAGTCGTTAAGCTTGTTCAGACGCTCGCAGATTGTGGTGGGTTACTTGTCGTTGCGGGCGATAAAAAAGGACCAGCGCATTTCCGAAGCCGGCACTTCGCTGAAGGCTGCCGCGTTGATTTCCTGTCACTGACGGACCAGCAGACGAGCGAGTTTGAGTTAGCGCGAAAGTTGCCGGTTGACTCTTACAGTCGCAAAAATGTCGCTTATCTTCATGCAATTGCCGCCGGGGCGGATTTCCTTTATGAGACCGACGACGACAACGCCCCACTCGATTCATGGCAGCTTCGTTCCGAGTCTGTGGCCGCTGCTCGGTCCATCGATCCGACAAACGGACGGTGGGTAAATGCATATCGATACTTCAGTAGCGAGCTAATTTGGCCCCGCGGCTTGCCGCTGTCCGAAGTTCGCTCGGACGTACCTGAAACGAAAATGATTGCAGCAGTGCGTAGCCCGGTCCAACAGGGACTGGCCAACGGTTCGCCAGATGTCGATGCAGTGTGGCGGCTAATCCTGGATCGAAAGTTCGCGTTCAGCGACGGCGCGCCGGTTATGCTGGAGGCTGGAAACTGGTGCCCGTTCAATACCCAGAGCACGTGGTGGTGGCCGATAGCATATCCATTGTTATACCTTCCAAGTTACTGCTCGTTTCGGACGTGCGACATCTGGAAAAGTTTTATCGCCCAGCGGTGTCTTTGGGAGCTCGGGTACGGAATTACATTTCATGCACCCGAAGTATTTCAGGACCGCAATCAGCACGATCTTGATCGTGATTTTGCAGACGAAGTGCCCGGGTACACGCGAAACAAAGAAATTGCCGACGTGCTCTCGCGGCTGCAACTAAAGAGCGGTGAAGCGCAAATTGACGACAATCTTCGCTGCTGTTATGAGGCGTTGGTTGCTGCAGAAGTCTTTCCATCCGCAGAGCTCGAGCTCGTTGAGCTGTGGCTCGAAAACTTGCGCCTGGTAGGCAACAAGCAAGGCAGCGTACGCCACGAAGACGTGTGAAACAGATTCCCTTCGACGTGGCGTAGAGAATTAACCTGAGTACGTCGGCGAGTGATCGCGAACCGGTCAATTTTTGCGAATACTGTCCAGCGTATGTGTGTTCTGCCGCGCACGCCCTTAAAGAAATGGAACCAATTGTCCTCGCTCTAGCGAGTAACGAACGCTACTTCCCCGGGCTATACTGTGCGGTTGCGAGCGCGTTGAGCCAACTGGACGCAACGAGAGAAGTGAATTTAAGAGTGCTCGATGGCGGCATTTCTCGGCCATCGACGGAGACTCTTTTGAGGTTAGTTGGCCGGGTCAGCAAATCTGTCGGACTTGAGTTTGTGACGGTTGACCCATCCATTTTTGGTAAGGCGACACTTGGGCCGGGCGAATCGCACATGACTTACTGTCGCATATTGTTACCACACTTGCTGAACGTGAAACGTCTGATCTATCTCGACTGCGACGTGCTGGTATTCCGCGATCTAGCACAGCTTTTTGATCTTGAACTGGCGCCAGGCAAAGTGCTTGCGGCAGCCCGCGACTCTGAAACTTTATCGCTGGCGGATGACTCACCAACCATAGCCGATGCAATCAATCTTCCTCGCGAAGGCGCTTACTTTAATTGCGGGGTGATGTTGATGAATCTCGATGCACTGAGGAAACAAGATTTTTTTGAACACGCTGTCGAATTTTTGAATAGGAAGCCCGCCTACCGATTCTGGGATCAATCCGCTATCAATTTTCTTCTCTACGGACAGATCGACGAGTTACCCGAATACTGGAATCGAGCGTCCTGGCGCTTCGATGCGCAGCAGAACAACGATCTGGACTGCGTGCTTCACTACACGACATCGGCGCCGTGGCTCGGTGGAACACGAGGCCCAGCTCAGGTCTTGTTTGAACGAATTGCCGCGGATGCCGGTTTGCCGGTCAATCGACAGGCGGCGGATTTCAAGAAAAAGCGGCGGCAAGAATTGTTTCGCAATGCGCTTGCACCTTTTCGGGCGCTCGCTTTTCCACTAGTATCGTTGTTTTACAAAATTGCCGGACAAAACGAAAAATGTGCGGCGTATCAGAAATCAGCGCGGTATTGGCTCTATTATGTTTTCAACGCGCCGCGCCGGCGTCGCCTCCATCGCCAGCGCAACCAGGAAATTAGTAGAATGAAATTTAACCTTTGCGCATCGCCGCTGGCGTAGCGCGTCATAACTGACCGCATGTGTAAAAGTCCGATGAGATTCCCGCGTTTCTGCCCGCCTCTTCCTTCGCCGCAAGGGAAGAGGCGAATTACGACCACTAAAGCAAAATGTTGAAGTCGTTAGATGCACGGCACTAGCATGAAGGTCTTACATCTCAGTACTCATGCCTCCGGCGGCAGCTATGAATACGCGGCATTTCTTTCCACCGCATTAGTGGAGCAGGGGATTGAAAGCCGTGTCCTCTGTAAAAATTCGCCGTCAGTACAAACAGGCAGGGTCTTGTTAGATCGTGCTATTCGCCGAGCGTATGTTTCCTTTTCAACTGAGCCGTGGCATGGAACGCGGCGGCTGTTGTGTCCGCCGGGATCTGAGGAGCTAAAAGGAGTGGATGTGGTGCACCTGCACATGGTGGCCGATTGGTTTGATGTTCCCAAGTGGCTGGAAGCGCTGCCGCTCACAGTCAGCGTTGTTATCAGCGTCCACGATATGTGGCATGTGACCGGAGGCTGCTTCCTTTATCGCGGATGCGATCGATACGCCAAGCAGATACAGCCTTGCGATCCATGTCCGATCTTGAGATCGCCTGCAAACCGACTTCTGGCAAAGGCTGCGCATTCGCAAAAATTGCGGGCATATCGAAATTGTGGAGCGCGGATGGTCGCAAACAGTCACTGGCTGGCGGAAATCGCCGGACGAAGCCCAATGGCGAAAGCTTGTGGTGGGGTGGAAGTAATCCCGCCTGGCATCGACACGACAGTTTTTAAACCGCAGGACAAGGCGCTGTGCCGAAAACATCTCGACTTGCCCGAAGACGCGTTTGTCATCGTCACAGGCGGCGCGTCGCTCACCGATGAAAACAAAAATGTGCCATGGCTGCTCGAGCAACTGTCGGCGTTGCCAGATCTTGATGGCATAATCATTTTGGGATTCGGCGAAGGCGCCGTGCCGGTTCCGCGGGGTTTGAACGTTCGGTTTACAGGAGGCATTCGTGAGCGAGCTGATCTGGCGCGGCTCCTTGCAGCTGCGGATGTTTTTGTTAGCGCTTCATTGATGGAGACGTACGGACTGACACTGGTGGAAGCGATGGCTTGCGGAACACCAGTGGTGGCGTTTCGAGTGGGCGGAATTCCGGAAGCTGCGCCTGATGGCCAGGCTGCCATTCTCTGTCCACTGCACGATGGCGCGGCAATGATCGAAGCGATTACGAAATTACGAACTTCGCCGCAACTTCGCGAGCGATTAGGGAATCTTGCCCATGAGACGGCGCACAGTCGCAATACAGCGAGTTCGTTCGCCAACGCATTCGCTCAGCTCTATCGGGAGTGCGTTTCGTCGCGTGAGGACGCACGGCGCAAACAACCAGTCCTCACGTGAAGGTACAGGCTCCATTTGGTTTTGTGACCGGTTGCCACGCCGGTGACAAGTTCATGGTTCAAGCCACACTGGCGAGCATGAGGCACTACTGCCCAGACGTGCCAATTTGCCTGACGGTAGATGGAGATTTTGATGTATCCGATCTGGAGAGAGAATACGATTTGATCGTTTTACGCGTTTCTGAACTGTCCTCTGAGACAATGCGGAATCTGATGAGTGGGAGTGGCCGCGCTAAACTGGCGGCGATGTGGGAGGGGCCTTTTGAGTTTTACGTCTGGCTGGATTCGGACGCAATTGTTTGGGGAGACTTTACTCCACAGGTCCGCACCGACGTCGACTTTCAAATTTTCTGGAGCGAGATTTCCATCCCGACAGATGCCGCCGAAATTCCACCCTGGTTGCCGCATTTTTATTTCGATCCATCAAAGTTAAAACGATTTGACCCCGAGTTTGATTGGCGTGGACATGCCTATTTTTCTTCCGGCGCGTTCGGGTGCAGGCGGGACGCTATCGCATTCGAAAAATGGCTCCACGCGGAATCGTGGGGGCGGGAAACACCGGGGTTATTTGGTGATTTCTACGAGCAACCGATACTGAATTATCTTGTTCATTCGATGAGGCAACGCGGAGAACTCAAACTTGCCATGTCGGATCTGCAACACATAAGCGAGCACCATGGCGTAGACGAACTGAAACAGGATTGTGCGGATAGCAATTGGCATTTCCCCAAAAAAGTCAGGCGTCCGCGGGTAGCGCACTTTTGCGGACGCAAACCATTCCTGTTTGACCACGGTGGCTACTCACGCCCATTCACAATCGCACGGCTGGAGCATCATCGAAGGCAGCACGGTGAACTCGGCGCCTGGCTGGAAATCGTGAGTGAGGAACGGCGCGTGTTGAGCGGCAAATTCCGCCGCCGGTTCCAACGCGCTGCTTGCAAATAGCATAGTGCATGAAACTCGTCACGCGATGAGCCGGAGACCAAGACTTGTTTTTCTGATTCCAATGGCATCGGCCCGAGTGGTGAGGGACTGGCATCTTGCCTGCGTCTATTTTAAGCAAACATTGGCCTCCGTATTTAATTCAACTGCCGGAAACTATTGCGTCGTAGTGGTCGGCCACGAGCCTCCGGACTTTCCATTGCCGCAAGAGCGAAGATTGAAATTTTTATCACTCGATCATCCTTTGCCGTCGCAAGAAGGCGGGTACTGGGTTGCGGCAGTTAAGGACAAGATGATCAAGTTGGCGGCGGCTTGGGAGTATGCGAAATCCACATGGAATCCGCAATACGTGATGAAGGTTGACTGGGACGACCTGGTGAGTTCACGCCTGGTGGAGTGGCTCGTTTCAGCGAAAGACGAAGCTGGCTACCGCATCAAGCATGGTTGGGTCTGGCGTCCAACCATCCCCTATTTGATCCAGCGCACGGAACAGTTCGATCGCTGCTGTGGTTCGTGTTTGATCATTAGGAGCGACCTGGCCGATCGGACCGGACCGTTTCTTAATTCTTGTGAAGGCGCGAAACTCGACGAGGTAAGTCAGCAAATCGAAGCAACTGATCTATACTCACTGGTTCCCGGTGCGGCAACTGGCACACTACTTTTGAACGACACGCCGTCACGTGCCGAGGCGCAATTTGCTTATTTGGGCCACCGGCTGGCGACCGTGCCGTTCAGCGCCGCAGTTCTGCGTACCGGACACGGCAACAATGCCAGCGGCCGCCATAATCGCATCCAAACGCTGCGGATGTTTTTGGGATCCCTCCGGCGGACACGCCTGATTACGCCGAGCTTGAGGAAAGAATTCATGCTTGATTGACCGGATGGCGAGATCGCATTGGCCTCTTCGCGATTCAATGACGCCCCTGTCCGCTTTGCAGCAATTAAATCCGCCGCAACTGGTTCAAGCGCTGTTGGCAAACCGGTCTCGCGGTAGATAGAAAAATCAACATGAAGGAGACGGCGCTGAAAACTGAATACAGATGCAGAGTTGTTTCGCAGCAGTTCAAGGCGGATTCATGGGATGATTTTCGGTTAGGGGCCATCCTGTATTCCCCAAGGGTGCCGCTCGAGGAAGCGAATGCTTTGCTCGTGCTGTACGATCCGAGTGACGAATTACTCCGGTTCACGGGCCCCAAGCTCTGGTTCACGATTGAACCTTCCTGGCATAGCCACTTCCACTCCCATCCAGTCGGCAAGAGACTTGTTCAAGAACTCGATGCTACGGAACGGGCTTTTTACGGGCATCCGGACGCGAGATATCGCGTTCCGCATCCTACGTACAGGGGCACATTGTCGCGGCCACGAGTAGCTTCAGTAAGCCGCGCTATAGTTGCCACGGTTAATAATTTCGGCGGACGCCTTTGGTTCCTCAAGTCTCACTTCCGGACCCGGAATCGGATGATATCAGAGCGGCGCGTCGAGCTCTATGGTCTCCCGGAGGCATGGGCTCAATTCCGCCATTTTCCGAAGCTTTGGATCCGACGGCCGCCGGATAACTACGTGGGGCGAGCCTCTCCCACCGCCGCCGTCGATGATCACATCCGATTTCTGTCGGCCTATAAGGTTGCTGTGTGTCTGGAGAACTGTACCGAACCTTATTACTTTACTGAAAAATTCGTCTATGCCGTACGAGCGGGGTGTATACCAGTCTATCATGCTCACGCGACGGTTAAGACTGGCTTTCTTTCTGGCGCCAGATGGATCGATCCTGCTGATTTCGCGTTTTCACCACGCCGCACAATTGATTTTGCCTTGAATCAGGATCAAATGGAATTCCGCTCCATCAACGACGCATGGCTCGAATCTGGAATCTTGGCGGATACCGACGAACGGAAAGTGGTGCCGAAGCTTCACGAGATAATCAGTGGCAAATTAGGAATACGGGAATGTCAATTCACTTGAGGTACGAACTTGGGCGTTTGCTTTGGAAGCGCGATCGACGTGAACGATCGGCATCGCGTGAATTGCCGCGGACGAATGGTTACTGGCGGATTGAGATGTTCCAGGACGCGTTCGCCATCAAAGAGTTTTTGGCCCGACCATGATCGGGGCGAACCGTTCGCAGGCTTTCGGCGCACCCGACGGTCGCGTCTACGAAAACTGATGACTGTGTCCGTGATTATCACGACGCGGAATCGTGCTACCGATTTGCAGCGGACGTGCGACGTAGTTATGCAACTTCGGCCTGCTCCAAATGAGGTGCTTGTGACAGCCGATGGATGTACCGACGGAACGGTTGCTATGCTAGCGGACAAATTTCCCGGGATAACGCTGATTGCAAACCAGCCAGGGATCGGCTCGGTTGCTTCACGCGATCGGATGATGCGCCAGGCGCGAGAGGATTTGGTCCTGGCTCTCGATGACGACAGTTATCCGGAGCAGTTGGACTGCATAATGCGTATCGTGCCGTTCTTTGAACAGCGACCCAAACTGGCGGTGCTTCATTTTCCCCAGCACACAGATGAATATCCGGAAACGCTCGCGCAAGCAGACTTTGGCTCGGAACATCTGACTCGTTCCTTCGCTAATTCCGGGGCGGTGCTGCGCCGATCCACTTATCTTCGACTACCCGGCTTTGAGTCACGGTTTTTCCACATGTATGAAGAACCCGACTACGCTCTGCAATGTGTAGCGGCCGGTTATGATGTGCTCTTTTCTCCGATGATCAGTATCCGTCACCATTATTCCGGTGAGACACGTGACGAGATCCGCACTCATCATCGTCACGCGCGCAACGAATTGTGGAGCACGGTAATGCGATGTCCTTTTCCGTTTGCAGTCGGAATCGCTGGCTGGCGAGTTTTCTCGCAGTTTCGTTATGCCTGCAAACGCGGCTGGTCGTGGGTCATGCGGGAACCCAGCTGGTGGTGGCAGGCGCTGGGTGGAATTCCGTATTGCGTTCGAAAACGCAGCCCTGTTTCATGGAGAGGTTATAAACGCTGGCTCCGACTGCCATAGAAACTCATTTCATCATTGTGCTGTCATGGTGAGTAAAGCGAAACATCTCTGGCGCATTCCGTTGAACGGAATCGGTCGAAAAATTGATCCGAGATTCTTCTCCCGTGACTGCGACATCAGAATGACAATTTGATCTGGCTACTAACAGAATGAAGTGGCTCTGTTGCCAGCTCGGCGCGCGTGAACATTATGCGATTCCCCGGGCGTTATTTCGCATCGGCACGCTCGGGTCTCTCGTAACAGACGCTTGGCTACCGCCTTCGTCTTTGCTTGCGAAATGCTGCGGGCACCGTTCAAAGTTCAGGCAGAGGTTCCATAGCGAGCTACGTGACGCGCGAGTGAAAGCGTTTAATTCGTCCTTAGTGCTCTTTGAAATGCTTGCGGGCGTTCGTGACTCCAAGGGATGGCCAAAAATACTCGCCCGCGATCGGTGGTTCCAACGCAAGGTTGTGTCCTTTCTCCGCTCTCATTTCTCAACTATTAGGTCTCAACTCGTCCTGTGCAGCTATAGCTACACCGCCCTTGAGCCGTTTCGCTACGCAAAGGCAAACGGCTGGAAGACGCTGCTCGTTCAAATCGATCCCGGGCCCGAGGAAGAGAGGATTTTAGCAGAAGAAACCGCGCGGGAACCTGAACTGGCAGGTGAATGGCACCCCGCGCCACCTGAATATTGGGCTTTATGGCGTGAGGAATGCAAGCTCGCCGACCGCATTGTTGTTAACTCCGAATGGTCGCGTGAGGGATTGATTCGCGGAGGAGTTCCAGCCGAAAAGATATCAATCATTCCGCTGGCGTACGAAGCGCCAGAAATCAGAAGTCAGAAGTCAGAAGTCGGAGGTGCTCGAGTGTATCCCAAGCGCTTCACGTTTGAGCGGCCGCTGCGCGTGCTATTTCTCGGTCTGATTAATCTGCGCAAGGGCGTCGCCAGGTTACTGGAGGCTGTTCGAATATTGCGTGATGAACCCGTTGAATTTTGGATGGTCGGACCCGTGGAAATCGCAGACGCCAGCAAAGTCACCGACGCCGGGCGAGTAAAATGGTTTGGCCCCGTGACGCGCAACCAGGCAACTGAATTTTACAGAGATGCAGACGTATTCATTCTCCCGACGTTGTCGGACGGATTTGCCATTACGCAGCTGGAAGCGCAGGCGCATGGCTTACCCGTTATTGCATCGAAAAATTGCGGCAAAGTCGTGGAGAATGGCGTGAACGGAAGCCTTCTTGATGAACCAACTGCGGCGTGCATCGCACAAGCGGTCCGTGACTGCATCGCGAGTCCGGACCGGCTGGAAAAGCTTGCGTCCGCGTCAGGTGTGCGTGATAAGTTCACGATCGAAGCGCTTGCCAACCAGCTGCAGCGCCTGGGCGCAATTCTTAGCAATTCCTCGTGATGATGATCCTTTCAAGTTCCACTCCTTTTGAAGTGTTCGTTCGGTCGATGGTGACCCAGGAACTAACTTTCTACCTCGCTGCCGTCGTGTTGGTCGTGTTGACGGCAGAAAGCTGCATTAGGCTGCTGCACCGGGATAGCTTTGGTATCACGGTCGGAGTGTACGTAACGGTATTCGCATGGTATTTCGTCGATCCGTTTTTAAACCCGGAGCAGTATGATTATCTGCCTTCCGCCTCGTTAGGCCTAAGTTATGGGCAGGTAGTATTGTTTTTAATCGGATTCCGCGTTTTCACGCCCTTCGCAACGCGTTGGATTCTCCGCCAGCGGAGTGCGGGAGTTTTTGATACCGGTCTTACTCCTGAACAGATTTTGATCGTCGCCGCGGCTCTCTGGCTTCTGCTCTTTGTTATCGGCATCGCTCGAATGGGCGGTGATGTGATAGGCGCTGTATTTCCGCTGGATGGTCGCGCTGGCCCGACCATGTGGGGGCGTAGTGGAGTGGAGAGTTCGGCGACTGGATTTCTGATCTCTTTCGCAGGTTATGTGTTTAATGCCGTAACAGCGTTTCTAGGCGTCCTGGTATTTTTCCAGCGCAGTACTGCCTGGCGGTTGCTCGCAGGCGCAATGTTTGCCATTACGCTCCCGTATTTCTTTTTCGCAGGAGCGCGTAGCCATTTTCTTGCGGCGGTGATGCCTTTTATGCTGACATATCTGTTTTATGGGCGTCATCGGCTGATCCTAAAAGTGGCCATACTGTTGATTGCGTTCTTCTGCTTAAATGAGGGTTTCAAGTTTGTGAGTGTATTTCGCCTCGGTGGTTTCAGAGAGGTGTTGGCGAGCCGGAATCCGTATGAGCTTTTGGGTGAAGATAGCCGACAAACCGACCTCAACATGATTCAGGAGCTTTGCTTTGTGAATGCTTATCTCGAAACCGGCGGTACGTCTCCGGCGTATGGCGGCAGATATTTGAATGAGCTGCTTAACTTCATTCCTCGCTCGATCTGGCCTTCAAAGCCAATGATTGGAATTGACTACGCGAAGTGGCGCGGCTTCGAGAGCGTGGACAGCGAGGAGGGCGAGGTCGGTGTGAACACCACCATTTCCTCCGGAATGATTGGCGGCGGCGTCTTGAACTTTGGCCAAATCTTGGGTCCGGTGGCAGCCGGCATATTGATGGCTCTTTGGATTGGTCTGCTCATCCGCTGGTGGGAACAAAGGAAATCGCTTCTGCGCCTGGTGTTGTTCATGCTTGGCGCCGGTCTCACCTTCAACCTTGGCCGGGACATTAGCATGCTGGTGCTCTGGCCTGCGATATTTGGATATTGTTTTGTCCGACTTACTGAGAGGTGGGCCGCAAGACGGTTTCGACCACTACCGCAAATGACAAGTGCTGTTCGCGCTAATTCCGGGACAATGCAGGCGGTAGGTGGCCGACTGAGTCAGTAACGGCGCGTCGTCTCGTCGCGACGCCTGGTCGCCGGAATGCGTTGCGTGCCCGCTGAAAAAGATTCAAAAGGTTCTATGGAACGGTGGGTGAAACCGTCAACATCCGTTTTACTCCTCCAGTGGAAGCACTGATGGCTTCACCCACATTACGTCCGTAAACCCTGCTGCTCCACCGGGAGCGACTTTCTGGCATGGATAGATGTCGTAAAGGGCAAACCCAAGTTGCTCCACCATGATGCGGTTCATCTCCCAGAACGTGGCTTGGCCCTCGTATTGCGGCAAAACGCAAATTTCGGTATAAAAAGCCGCAACGCGCTGGGCGAAAGTTTTCTTTCCACCCATGACCAGCAGCCGCTCGGCGCCCTGGATATCCGCCTTGAGCAGCAGCATCCCTTGTGGCTCAAATTTTTCCGCCCAATCATCCAGCGTCATCGCCTGCACCTGAACTTCGGCAAGGTGCACCTGAACCTGCCCGAATGGCGACTGCGTGATGTTATCCAACAACGAATTCGTCTGCTCGCCGACATTCAAATGAAACCGGGTCATTCCGGTCTTATCCCCCAGCGCCATCTCGTGCACGTGCACATTGCGTCGCTTGCTCATCCGTTGGCGGAGAATGGCCGCGCTTTGCGGAGTAGGCTCAAAGGCATGAACTTTAGCTCCGGGCGCGTAGTCCAGCAGCTTATCCACCGTATAGCCATGGTGAGCTCCGATATCGAGGATCGCTGCTGGGTTGATCTTGCGGTAAATCTGTCCCATCGAGTAGTACCCATCCGGCATGTAGAGCAACTGTTTAACGCGGTGCACCAAGGCACGCTGGAGTCGGCTGGTGATGCGGTTGTGGGTCAGGCGGCGATGGAGCAGGCGAAGCATCGCGGCGGACTATAGTATGTCGCGCCCGTTCGGCAAACCGTGCGCTGCCGCGCTGGATGGCATCTCCCTCTACCGGCAGGACCGCCGGCACCATCTATGCTATTTCTACGGTCGGGGGGATCCTCATGACACTCCTGATGGGATTCTTCCTTCTGCCCGACTGGGGATCCGCAATTCGGTTTATCTGATCGCTATGCTGTTGGGGGGGATGGCGGGGATGCTGGTCATACCATGCCGGAAATTCAGGTTCTCAAGAGCTAACCTTTTCTGACGCGAAACCACGCGTGCTGGAACTTTGAAGTTTCAGCGCGCGCGCCTCCTTCCGCGCGCGCGCTGTTAAGCTTCTGAGTTGATTATTGCTTGATCAGATCGAGCCCGCTGGTCGAACCAGGCACGCCGATTGTTGTGAAGTCGTAGTGAACCGTTGTTGTTGGAGCGGGAGCGGCCGCACCCTTAACGCTCCCCGCGCTGTACTTCAGCGAGATGAAGTAATCGCCCGCAACCGGTGCATTGAACGACACGGTCACCGTGCCGGTATTGGAGTTTTGAGTGATGTTGTTCGATGTACTATTACAGTTGTTGTTAAACACATTGTTTCCTCCGTTCGCCAATGCGAAGGGGGTGCTGAAGTTGCCCGTCGTGATCGTCTCAGTGACCGTGAAGACGTTGTTGCCGGCTGGCACCGTCACCTTCAGCCAATAGAAGAACACACCCGGGGCGACCTGGTTGATCACCCCGTTTTTAACGCTGTACTGCAAGCTGCTGAGAGTCTCGGCCGTGCCATTCTTGAACTCTGTACAAGTCGTTCCTGTCGGTGTGATCTGACTCACCCGTCCCGGTGGTGTTGGTGTGGGAGTCGGAGTCGGTGTTGGCGTAGACGTAGCCGTTGCCGTTGGAGTTGGAGTAAACGTTGCCGTGGGGGTTGGAGTAAACGTTGCCGTAGCTGTCGCGGTAGGTGTAAATGTCGCTGTCGGTGTAAATGTCGCCGAAGGTGTAGGTGTAGGTGTAGGTGTAGGAACGTCGCAGTCAACCATAGAGGAGCCCTCGTTTACGCCGGGGGGTCGCGGCCCGAAGGAAGTTTGAACATAGTTAAGCCCATCGAAGGTTACGAGAGAAGTGTCTCCGCCGTCTGGGTCTTGCTCACTCGTAAGGAGAACCTTGCCACCCAACCCTGCGAAGTCGGTCAGCGGATATGCCCAGACGAATTTAAACAACTGTTGTTCCGCCAGGTAGAAGGCGTTGCCGCAGTAGGCGCACGGAGAGTTCGGGATAACGTAGATGCCTTCGGCGAATTGGTGATGGAGCATATTTAGAGTAACGGTATAAGTGGGCGGGAGCCCGATTGTGTGGATAAAATTGGTAACCTCGTCGGCTACCCAAATCTCACCGCCGTGGGGCCCGAAGCCTGGCGGCACTACAGCTGGTCCTTCAACCTGTCCGCCGCCACCGCCCGGAAAGAGGCTCGCGGTTTGGGTGACAGTTCCAGCCCCATTAATCCTAAAGACGTTGCCCTCCCGGCACGTTACGATCATGTCAAAGCCATATGTGCCAAAATGGTCGAACGTAATCCCGTTGTGGTCCGATGCGAAGCAGCCCCCGAGCGACGCAAACAGCGTGGTGGTACCTTCGTGGACCTTGTAGACCAAAGCGCCTTGTGTGACGAAAACGTCGCGCGGGCTGAACCCGGCCGCCGCGGACTGCGATGGAGCGATAGTTAGGTATTTTTCCCGACAGGAACCAAACCCGGGAATGTTCGCGAAGAACGAAGCTTGCCCGTTGCAGTCAATCTGATTGATCACATCGTCGCAGTATGGGGTCACGAGCAATTGATCCGTCGTAGCGGCCACGCCCGTGGGAAAGGGGACACTAGAGCTAAAGGCAAATGGATTGGAAGCGTAAAGAATTCCTGTGAGCGCTAACAACCCTGCAATTGTTAGATAGATTTTTGTTCTGAGAGTGATTTTGGTTCTTTTTTTCATTTTTTTGGTTCTGGGGTTGAGCTATTAATTGCGGTGGCCCCTCGATTCATGGTCCAGCGCTTACCTACTTCTCCGGGAGTTGCGGGACGAAGTTCTCAAAAAACTGAAATTTTTTGAAAAAACCTCGGATTTAGCGGGCTTTTGCCGGGGCTACGGCGTCGCAGCGTCCCGATGCGTTACGGAAGAGTTGCTGCTTCGGAAGAAACTGCGCGGATGCTGCGTACCGCCAGCGGGATGTCTGGTGAAAGGAACCCTAATACCGACGCCGAACGCGGCCAGATTCAGCACAATCATAACAAGAGCAAACAGATACATTCCCATCGTCAGTCCGATTGCGGCGTGCATTGCCAAAATGCAAACCAACCAAAGGAATCGGGTCTTCTTCATCCAGATGAAAACCGGGTAACCGATCTCGATCAGGCAGATTGAAATTCCGACAACGGGCAGCGCGTACTTGAATTGAACCAATATGTCCGGGGAAAGAAGATTAAACGGTGGCCGTATCAACGATCGCCACAGATTGGCCCCATTCCACCAACCGCTGCCGAGGAGTTTTGCCAGGCCTCCGAAAAAATAAACGAAGCACAGGTGCACCTGTAGCACGCGCCTCCAAAAGCCGAGGAACCGTGGGTCCTTTACTTTTGTTTTTACCAGCCGGCGATCAAGCGAATATCGGTCCGGCAGCGGCGACAACATCAAATAAAAGAGTGCCATGGTCATGAAATTGTCCGCGCCGTATGCAAGCAATCCACCGCTCTCAGCCGCGCAGACGTGAAGAAACCAGGCAATGATCGCCGCCGGGCGACAGAAAAGTCCCAGCAGCAGACAGCATCCCATGCAAAGCAAACAGGCCCAGGCAATGGAAAGGACTGTTTCTTCTCCGAGGCCGACGTGCTGGCCAAAAGCCACGAGCCAGCCAAGCTTCGGAATAAGCGGACTGTCGAACGAGGCAATGGCCTCTCCCAATTCGCGGCTAACAAGACCCTTGCCAGTTGTGGAAAACAAGGAATGCCAGTCACTCGCTAAGAACAGGGCATAAACGACGACTTGCAGGCCCATGCCCATGCGGAAAACGGCAAGCCACGTGTCCGTTTCTGGAGGAAACAGGAATTCAAGTAATTTTTGCCACGGCCGTCGCACCAGGATCATGGCCGCATGCGCCTCAAGGCAGCCTATCTCGCCTGTCTGCCGTGATGTGCGTGGTTCCGCTACCGCTTCTCCTCATCACGCAAGCTGAAATCGTAGCTGAACATCGGTTGGAACGATTCGCCCTTGCCATGCTCAAAATCACTGATGCTCGGTGGGCTGACCGATCCGAAAGTGGCTCGAATTTTTTTCACGTCCGGGCGCTCGCGCCAAATAGACAAGGCGAGCATCTTTACCACCACTTCCCGCAACGGCTCGTAACGGTTGTCGGCCAACCGGTTTAACAAACTGTCCATACGAAGGGGGGCTGCCCGGCCGCTTACATGCGGCGATTCATATTCTACGCGCCCGTCTTGGAGGGTTAATTCCAAAATCAACTTGTGGTACCCTGGGATATTCGGCGCAAAAAAAGTGTATCCCGATTGGATACCGGCAGCATGCAGATAGGTCGCTATGGTCCGCCGAACCGGACTGGGTGCCCCTGCCTGCTTCCCCAGCAGCCATGCTGCAACCAGCTCAGCCTTGAGCGCGCACGTATCGAGCGCTGACGGCAATATGGTCGCGCCTTCGGCGATGAGCGAGAACAGCCCCGCAAAACAAACTGCGGTTATAAGAAAGAAATGTATTCCGAACCAGGCGACGTAAACGCGCTTCGAAATCATCTCAGAATATTTTTATCGAAGATTCGCTGGGAAGTTAAATATTGCAGTACACAATACAGCCAGTCCCGAAACTTTCGGGACTGGCGAATAGATCCTTCAACCAGCCAGCAGCTTAAAGTGCCGCCGCAACTAATTTCAAATTTTCAGTCGCGTCCTTACTCTCGCTGGTTCCCGGCAGCACCTGCTCCACGAACCAATTAGCGCTCGGACTCCTGTCCGCGTAAAACAGTGTGGCTTTATCGGTTTGAATACTGTTCAAGGAACGAGCGGCAGAGTTTTCACTCGGGGTGTGGATTGTAAGGGCGCTTACCCCGACAACGGCCACTGCCACGAGGATTCCGGCGACAAGACGTTTAGTGATTCCAGCTAAGTCTTTTTCCATAGGCTAAAGATATGCATGCTAGCCTGTAATTGTCAACACCAAAACGGGCTAGTAGGCCATTTTACCTAGGGAAATGTTTTCGGTCGGCTGTGAGTTCGGCAGTTGCACCTTATTTTGGCGCGAGCGAAGCGACAATTTCTTCAAAACGCGGGTCGTCCCGCAGCGGATCCCACAGCGGGTGAAGACGCAAATAGCCGTAAGTCACGTGGCTCCCTGGCAGTTTGGCTGCTTCCGCCAATCGTTCAATTGCGCGGTCCTTGTCGCCCGTCCACGCATAAATGATCGCCAGGTAGTGGGTTAACACCGAGCCCTCGATGGCGCTCTGACTTGCGGGCATCAATTTGACCGCAAGCTCGCCCTCGCGAATCGCCTCCTCCTTATTTCCCAAGGCAGCGTCAACCACACCGATCGCGCAGAGACCCTGTGCGTAGCCGGCTTCGGTGCGCAGGGTCTGCTCGAGTTCGGTTCGTGCTCTAATGAACGCGTCGCGCGCCGCCGGTTCATCGCCCCGGAGCCGGGCAACAAGACCCTCGCACCAACTGGTAGGAAACGGAATATTTTCTTCGTAACAGCCGCCAGCCGGCATGGCGGCTAGCGCCCGTACCGCCGCCGCGGGATCACGCTCGCGTAAGGCAAGGTCGAGCCACCTGTAAACAATAACGGGAGGCGCGCTCGGGTCATCGGCGAGGACCGTCTCAATCGTCGCATGCAGAGGTTTTAGGTCTGCGCGCCATTCCGCGGTAACCCACGCCCGTCGCACCCTACTGGCCACATCCTTTGGAGTTATCGCCAGCACGCTGTCCAGAGTGGATAGTGCCTCTTCGTAGCGACGCAAGGCTTGGTAGGTAAGAGAGATCTGCTGGAGTATGGAAAAATTGTGCGGGTCCAACTCCAATGCCTGTTTCATTTCCTCCAGGGATTTCTCCCAGTGGCCTTGCCGCCGGTCAATGTAGCCGGTCAGCAGAGGAATTCGTGATTCGTTTGGCAGCGAGCGCCTTGCGATTGCCAGCTCTGCCTTGGCTTGGTCGTAATCGCGATAGGCCCAATACAGGTGATGAGCGAGGGCCAAATGTGTCTCTCCAGATTCGGGACGCCGGTCACGAACGGACCGAATGGCTGTCTCGGCCAATTGAAGGCGCGCTTTAGTGTGATTGAAGCCGAGGAAATAAATTTTGTCATGCGCTGCGGCGAGCTCATAATAGGCATTTAAGAACGAAGGATCGCGGGCGACAGCCTGACTAAGTAGTTCCACCGCTTGGAACAAATCTTCTTTAGCTCGCGGGCTGAACGTATTCGCATTGATTAGGTCCTTGGCCCGCAAGTACGCGTCGTAAGCAACAAGATCCGTCGTTACTGGCTCTTCAATTGCGGCTTTCTCGACGGACGAAACTTGGGCTCGAAGCCGATTTGCGACCTTTTGCGCGATCTCGCTTTGGAGTGCGAACAGATCTTTCAAATCCCGGTCGTATCTTCCCGTCCATATGTGTGCGTTGGTGCGGGTATCAATTAACTGGGCGTCAAGATGGATCCTGCCCGCTTCTCTGCGCACGCTTCCCTCAAATACGTAGGCTACATTCAATGCGCGGCCGACTTCCCGTGCATCGTGCGTGCCACGATATTTCGCTACGCTGTTGTGGCTGATGACCTTCAGATTGGCAATCTTTGCCAGCTTGGTCGAAACACCGTCGTAAACGCCGTCCGCAAAAAATGCGTTCGCTTTATCTGGAACTAGACTTTCAAAAGGCAGGACGGCTATGCTACCTGCCGCTGTTGGGCTGGCGATTTCGCCCTTCCAAATCATTCCGCCGAGTACTGATCCTAGGGCCAGTAAGAGCGCTGCCATTCCTGCAACAATCGGATTCCTGCGCGACCAGCGCCAGAGCTGCGCGGGCGGCGAAACAGGACGCGCGATAATCGATCGGCCAGCAAGCCACCGATCAAGGTCTTCGGCCAAAGCGCCAGCGGATGGATAGCGCGCAGCCGGATCGCGCTCCAAACACTTTGCGCAGATTATTTCCAGGTCTCTATCCAGCGTTGGGACAAGCGAACGCAATTTTGGCGCGGGCTTTTGACTCGCCTGCTGGATCACCGCCAATGCGTGTTCGCCTAAGAATGGCGGACGCCCAGTTAACAGATCGAACAAGATTGCACCCAGACTGTACACATCAGCCACAGGCGTGAGCTTCGCGGCTTTGGCCAGTGCCGGATTCGCCTGCTCAGGCGCAATGTAACCGGGCGTGCCGAAAATCGTCAGGCTGTCCGTAAGATCGCTGACGCTGTCGAGCCATCTGGCCAGACCGAAATCGCCCACCAACGGTTCGCCGTGTCCGTCGAGCAGAATATTCGCCGGTTTGAGATCGCGATGCAGGATGCCTCTGACATGTGCGTATTGTACCGCGCGCGCCACCTTGGCCATTAACGCAATGGCACGGCGCGGCTCGCCGCGAAGAGCCGGAGCGGCTTCGACCAGGCTGCCGCCAGCGGCAAACTTCATGCTGAAGAAGGGAAGCTCGTCTTCGCACTGGCCCACTTCATAAATGGGCAGAATGTTTGGATGATCAAGGTGCGCGGCCGCCTCCGCTTCGCGCCGGAAACGGGCCAGCGTCTCCTGTGAATCCGCGTGATACGCAAGGACGCGTTTTAGTGCAACGATTCGGCGCGAGTGCCGTTGCCGCGCGCGATAAATCACGCCCATCCCGCCACGCCCTACCTCTTCCAGAATCTGATAATTGCCCAGCCGCCAGTTGGCGTCGCGTACGTCGATTTCACCGAGGACATCCTCGAGCGTTTCTGCCGTGTGACCCTCCCCGTTGTGACTTGTCTGGGTGGAGATTTCCCCAGGCAGGCCTTGGGAGACCAGACAGCCCAGGCAAAGTCCCCGTTTGACGCGCGATCCCGATCCGCATTGGGGACAGATGACTGGTTCCTTTTGAAGACGCACTGAAAGGGGAACGGAGGGGAAACTCATGGAAAGCCGAGCAGAGTAGAAGAGGGCTGCACCGATATTTACAACGTTATGGTACTGAGGTTTCAATAACGGTGTGCGGCTTGGGATCTTTGGCGAGGATTGCCTGAATTGTGACACGCAGCGATTTCGGATCTGCGCGCCATTTCACCACAACTTTAGAGCAGCCCGATTTGGAGAAATATGGTGTCCGACAGAATTACGAACGCTTCATCCAAGGCTGTGGCCGTTTCACTATAGCCGCGTCTGATTTTTTCCAGGATTTGGTAATTGCCTGCGCGTCAGTCGGCGTCGCACATATCGATTTGATCGAGCACGTCATCGAGTGTTTGCCCATCGTGCATCTCGCCATCCAGACCGCATGAGAGCAGGCAGCTCACACAAAGCCCGCGTTTGAGACGCCATGCCGTTCCACATCGCGGGCAGGCGAGTGGCTCATGCCGAGAGATCGAAACTGGACTGGCATTCATTGGAACGTTAAAAGCAAAGGGTTACAAATTATAACTGTGACGCCGCACCGAAGGTGAGCGCCGCTGTGTTCTCCTATGTTCCTCCGGGAATTAGAGCGCGAAGTTCTCGAAAATATTGCGCTTAGCTTGCCGATCGCGCGATATCTACAACGAGATTTTCGGATTGTTAGCCCGCTTCAGTTGGCGTCAACTGCTGGGCACCCGAGAAGGTTTGTTTCGGATTTCGAATTTTAGCTATTCCGCGGCACTCAACGCCGCGCATAAATAACGGAGTTCATCGTCGATCTCATCGGGTTTCTCGACAGTCATACCGACTTCTTCCCGAAGCAGCGCGCGGTAACGAACACGCAGCTGATGGACGAGACGCTTCACTGAGGCTTCGGGAATGCTGAGCGTTTTTGAGAATTTGGAATAAGAAACATTGTTCCGCTCTGCCGCCAGACACGGACTTAGCATATCGAAAACGCGCCGGCGCCCGCGCTTCTCGCATTCCTCGCCCAGTCGGCTTAAGGCGCGCTCAACTACCGTGGCCGCCCAGCGCACATCGAAAATCCGCTCCGCTGACCATCTATCCGATTCCTGCTGAGAAATCGAGAAATGCGATGGCGCCTCGGACATCCAATCGTCCCAGGAAACAAACTCCACGTCGCCACCGCGTTTCCGTGCACAACGCTTCGCTTCCGCATCGCGCAAAAAGTCCTCCAGCGCTTTGAGCACCAGCGAACGGAATCGCCCGCGAGCTGGATTGGCGCGCTGCAGAAGTTGACCTTTAAGCACCATGACAAAAAAATCTTGTGTCAGGTCTTGGGCGTCCGCAGGCAAATGTCCCACGCGGCGAATGAACGCGAAGACCGGTCGCCAGTATATTTTGCAAAGTTCCGCCAGCGCCGTATGCATCTTCTGCGTCCCGCCATCCGCGTCGACGCAGGAAAGCACAACGCTCCAGCGTGTCGTATTGAAACGACCGTGTGAGGGCAGACGGGCAGCAGGTTGATCCGAATTCACAGGCGCTAATCATCTTGTTTACGTAATTTTTCGCAAGCGGTAATTCAGTAGCTCAATTTCTTTCCAAGTAACCCGCTTGAACTGCCAGCGCCCATCGCCTTTGCCACACACTGCAGCGTGGCGGGCGCGGGCACAGCAGCTTCCCTCTTACCAGCTCTCTACGAAATTTGCGCGCTCGTCGCCTTACCTTTGCAACCGTGATTATGCGGCAGACGCGCGTTCGTGCGGCCAGATAAGTTACCGCAACGCCGCAGCTTCTTTTTCGCGGCCTTGCAGCTCGAGCTGCTTAGCATCCGACGCAAACTTGTTTCAGATTCGGTTTTGTCTGTCCGCTTAAATCCGCGTAGTCTGCGATTCACCTATGGTCGCTGAATTCGAAAACCAGATCTCTCAAATTCTGGAAGAAATTAGATCGCAAGGTCTTTTCAAAAGCGAATGGGTCATTACGAGATTACTCAATTGAGCAAGCTATCCGACGCGCGGGCACCTTTGTCAGTGCTTATCCCAGTCAAGAATGAAGCGGCGAACGTGCGCGACTGTATTTCCGGCGTTTCATTCGCCGAGGAAATTGTAGTAGTCGATTCCGCGAGCACCGATGGCACACAAGCAATCGCGGAAGGAGCAGGAGCGCGAGTGGTGCAGTTCATTTGGAACGGGAACCTTCCACGAAAGAAGAACTGGGCACTGGAAAATATTCCCTGGCAACATGAATGGGTGCTGATCGTGGATGCCGACGAACGTATCACGCCCGAACTGGAACGAGAAATCCGCGTGGCGATTCGCCGCACCGACGTGGACGGGTTTTATTTGAATCGCCGCTTCTGGTTCCTCGGCGGCTGGATCAACCACTGCGGTTATTTTCCCAGTTGGAATTTGCGACTGTTTCGGCATCGGCTCGGCCGATACGAACAGATCGAAATCAAGAACAGCGCTCAGTCTGGAGATAACGAAGTGCACGAGCACGTCTTGCTCGATGGCCGTCCGAAATATCTATCCGCCCCGATGGAACATTACGCTTTTCCAGATATCGCCACCTTCATCGAGAAACATAATCGCTATTCCACTTGGGAAGCCGAAGCGCGCGAACAACTAAACCGGGGTACAACCGGCAAAACATTACGAGCGACGGCGTTTGGAACGGTGACTGAGCGTAAGCGATTGCTTAAGAAGCTTTCTATGTCGCTACCATGTCGCCCGGCGCTTCGTTTTCTCTTTCATTACATCTGGAAACAAGGCTTCCGCGACGGTTACCGCGGTTGGGTGCTCTGCCGGCTACTCGCCTGGTACGAATGGCTGATTGTCTTGAAAGAACGTGAGATAAGAGGGCACGCAAGAGGTAAAACGCAGCGATGAGCCCGGTGGTCGTGCAATTAACGCGCATTGGCGTCAGTTGAGTGTATCATGGATTGGCGATCTAATTTTAACTGTGGACCCACGAAGGCGCCGCATACGGGGCGCTATCTGTGGGGACACATCATTAGCCTGTGCGAGGCGTTGCGCGCGCGTCGAATCGTCGATATTGGCTGCGGTAATGGTGCGTTATGCCGCGAGCTTGCGAGCCGCGGATACGAAGTCGTCGGTTGCGAACCGAGCGCCGAGAGCCTTCACTTCGCTCAGCTTGGAGCACCAGGATTACTATTTCATCGGCTGGGAGTGGATGACGATCCGTCTGTGATTGGCAACGAGAGCTTTGACGTGGCGATCGCAACCGAGGTAATCGAGCACGTAGTGAAACCTTTCAATCTGCCTCATTTCGCGAAGCAACTGCTTCGGCCCGGAGGCCACCTGATCATCAGCACCCCCTATCACGGCTACTTGAAGAATCTTATTCTTGCACTCACCAACAAGTGGGATGCGCATCTCAGCCCATTCTGGGATGGTGGCCACATCAAGTTCTGGTCGTACAAGACACTCTCCCAATTGTTGAACGAAAGCGGTTTCCGTATCGTTCGGTTCATCGGAGCGGGTCGATTACCTTTTCTTTGGAAGAGCATGATTGTGGTCGCACAGAAATCGGAAGCGTCTGAGTCTGAGCAACTCATCAATGGCGATTCGTTTGGTTAGTTCCTTCGGAGTCGTAGCCCGCCGCGTTTATGTTGCACGTAAAATGAACGTGTCTGACTTCGCTAAATCTACGGAGCGACGGACGCGAAAGCTTTCGGATCTGGAGGTAAGGGGATTCGAACCCCTGGCCTTCTCATTGCGAACGAGACGCTCTACCAACTGAGCTATACCCCCGTCGTTGGCACACCGAGATTAGCACGCCCGGCCCGATTTTTCATCAAATCAAAACAAGCTCCGTATCTTCGGTCGGAGCACTGTAGCCCGTGGCGCTGTGCGCCGTCCTGCTTTGCTTCTTAAAGTGAAACGCTCCACACGGGCGTGGCTACAGCAGTATTAGACGGCGCATAATACGAGCCTGCGAAAGAACGATTGCAGCGGGCGCGTTCGTGCTTAAGGTGCGCTCTCCAATTCTCGATATGCTCTGCATGATTTTCGCTCAGGCTCAAACGGGATCGCCTGCACCTATGCCCGGCGGCGGCATTGGCTCGTTTTTCGTCCCGCTTATTTTCATTTTCATCATCATGTATTTTGTGATGATTCGACCGCAGAAAAAGCGGCAGGAACAGCAACAGAAGTTGATCGGAAGTCTAAAAACCGGTGACCGCGTGGTGACCAGCGCCGGCATTCACGGTCTCATTTCGAACGTGAAAGAGACCACCGTCCTGGTGAAAGTGGCTGACAACGTAAAAATCGAGATCGACAAATCGGCGATTACCAACGTCCTGAAAGAGGCGTAAGGTAAAACGCTGCTGTTACTAAGCCGGACCGAACCAGCAACGCCGATGAGTAAATCGAAGATTCTATGACCCCGGTGCTCACTTTTTTTATCGGCCTCGCCATACTGGTGCTGTTCGGCTGGTATTTCGCGAGCGAAAGCGATCGGTTACGCCGCATTTTAGGGACTGTGCTGACAATCGTGGTCACGGCGTTTTGCCTTTGGTCGACCTATCCGCCTTTTGACGAAAAGCGACCGGATGGGACAGTGATTCGTCGGGGGAAAATCCATCTCGGCCTCGATCTTCAAGGCGGCACTTCGTTTCTGATTCGGCTCGAGCCGCCAGCAAGCGCGGATGGTGGAAAGCGGCCAATTACAAAAGCGATGGTAGATCAGGCCATCGAAGCCATCCGCAAGCGTG
>WNFU01002405.1_pt1 | contig 29271 bp, 23 predicted proteins | sample 5400121 | NCBI WGS metagenome assembly WNFU01 (sample SAMN13153360, study PRJNA577476) | soil metagenome | isolation source: 100 cm soil or saprolite under grassland replicate 1 | place: USA:California | collected 2016-06-15 | reverse complement strand
TCGCGGGCCCGACGAAGCGCGCGACTTGCAGCGAGAGGCTGTTGATGGCCACGGCGCTCTCGAGGTCACGCTTCGGCACGGTCGCGGCGAGCATCGCCTGAAACGGCGCGAAGCTGAGCGTTCCGAGAATGCCGCCGAGAACGGCCAGGACCGCGAGCAGGCCGATCGTCAGAGTTCCCGTCGCCCAGGTGACGGCAAGCGCCGCGGCGAGAACCATGTTGAGCGACTGGAAGATCAGCAGCAGCTTGCGACGGTCGTAGCGGTCGGCGAGCGCTCCCGCGGGCAAAGCGAAGACGAGGTTCGGGATCGTGTTCAGAAAACCGATCACGCCGAGGGTCGCCGCTGAGCCGCCGAGCAGGAGTACGACGTATCCGTACGCCGCCGCCTCGACCCAGTTGCCGATGAGCGAGAGCAGGACTCCGGTGGAGTAGCGTCGGAACAGCGGGTGGCGCAGCGCGACGAGCACGCGCGTCGGCGGCGCCGGCAGTTCCGCCTCCGCCGGCACAGGCTCCGGCTCGAGTCCTTCGCCGGTGAGCGCGGCGATTCCGCCGCGTACTGCGTATGCCTCGAACCCGCGGTCCCTCAGCCAGTGCGCCACACGGACGCTCGTCGCCTCACGCAGTCAGCCGCACGCCAGCACGATCGGCGTATCGCGCGAGAATTCGTCCAGGCGGTGAGGAATCTCGTCGGGAGGGATCCTCAGCGCACCTTCGAGCGTCACCGCCGGATCGTCCTTCCGCCGGACATCGATGAGCAGCGCGCCGTTCGCAAGGAGCTCGCGGGCTCTGGCCGCGTCGATGCGGGCGGGAGAGCCACGCACGGCCGACGGGACGTGAAAGCGGCGCGTCGGCGCGCGGCCTCGCTTCAAGCGCCCGGCCATCACGGCGACGTTACCTTGAAGCGCGTGGCACCTGGCCGATGCGCCACGATCAGCGGCTGATGCAAGCGACTTCGAAGGCAGCGTTGTTCTGCTCGGGCGTCTTCTTCGGAGGCGCGGTCGACCACACAATCCTGGCGCTACGGCGCGCTGATCGAACGCCCTACGGACTGAAGAGCGGCGTCACGGGCAACTGGATGCTCGCAGCGCTCGACGCGCTGCTGGCAGGAGGGTGTTACGCGCTTCACCGAGCAACTTCCACTCGGCACGGTCCTTAGATCTTCTTCATCCCGAGCCCCGTTTCCCACCGCCGAGTGGGCTCGCCAGGCTCGACTCGACTACTTCACCTCCCGCAGTCGTCCCGTCTCGATCTCGTAGACGAAGCCGCGAACGTTTTCCTTGTTTGGAATGAACGGGCTGGCCTTGATCCGGGCGACCGACTGGCGCACGTCCTCTTCGAGATCCTCGAACGCCTCTGCAGCCCACTCCGGCTTGATCCCGGTTTCATGCTGGACCTGACGGCGGAAATCGTCGTCGCTGAACGTCAGCATGCCGCAGTCGGTGTGGTGGATGAGCATGATCTCCTCGGTCCCGAGCAGGCGCTGCGAGATCGCGAGGGACCGGATCTCGTCGTCCGTGATGACCCCTCCTGCGTTCCGGATGACGTGCGCGTCGCCCTCGCTCAGCCCGAGCAGCGCGTATGGATTCAAGCGCGCGTCCATGCAGGCGACGACCGCGACGCGCCGCGCAGGCGGTAGCGGCAGCGCTCCCTTGTCGAACTCCTCGGCGTACCCGGCCGCGTTCTCGAGCAATTCGTCGATGACTGACATCGCTCCTCCCGTCCCCTCGCTCGCGGAAGCGGCAATGCTATACAAATTGAAGCTTGATCGCGCCGCGTCCCACGTCGAGGCTGCGATCAGCCGTTTAGCGTCTCGAACGCGTTCAGCGGGCAGCACCACAGCGGTCGGCCGCCGAGGCGCGGAAGTGCGCGGGAAGCACGCGGCCTTCTCGTCCAAAGGAGCCGCCATCGGTTCGTGTGCTCGTCGTCGACGAGCAGTTGGCCGGCGTCGGGCGCCCAGGTGATCCAGTCGAAGTGACGGGCGGCTTCGAAGAGCAGCCTCGGCTTTGCCGTTGGCGCGTCGACGACAAAGAGCTGGTGAGGTGTCGGAAACCCGCTCGTCGTGTACGCGAGCCGGTGCCCGATCGGCGACCAGGCGAACATCGAGATGATGTAGGGAGACGTGATCAGCCGACTCGGCCGGCCGTCGGCGCCAGCAAGCACGAGCGCCGCCGTGATCTTCGCCGGTTTCGGCCACTCGGCTCCGACCATCGCCGCGATGAAGCGACGGTCGGCCGACCAGCGCGGCGCGGTGAGCGAAACCTTCCGCAGCCGGAACTGCGACGCGACGCGACCAGGCGAGAGGGGAACCGTTCGCACGCCGGTCTTGACATCGAGCGCGGCGTAGGCCCGGCCGCTCTGGTTTGTCACGAGCAGACGGCCGTCCGGTTTCCAGCCGTTGAAGCCGCCCATTGCGACTTGCCTCACGCTCGGCCCATCGCGGACGAGGACACGGCCCGAACCGCGGTAGCACTCCCAGATCGTGCGCTGGTTGTCGGCGCAGGGCTCGATCGGCGCGCTCGCGATCCGCCTGCCGTCCGGCGACCAGACCGGTCCCGGCTCGAGTGCCGGAACGGGAGAGCGTCCGAGCCGGGTGAGCGCCCGCCCGCTGAAGCGGTAGATCAAGGAACGACGGAAGGGCGGCGCCTTCCGAGGAACGAGAATGCGCTGGTCGTCGATCCACGCGGCGCCGCCGAACCACCCGAGCTCGCGACTGCGCACCTCGATCGTGCGCTGGTGCCTGGTGCCGACGTTGGTGGCGACGCCGAAGCCCGCCGGCGCCGACTTCCCGTAGGGGTCAGTCGAAACGCCCCTCGTGTAGAGGACCGCCTCGGGCGAACCCGAGCCACGATCGTTCGCTGAGCGCGTGGGCGCGGAACGAAGGCTGCCTTCGGAGCTCGTCGCACCCTCGCGCCCGCCTCCGAGCGAGCAGCCGGCCAGCGTCACGGCCGCAGCCGCGGCGACGACAACGCTGACCGTCTCCATCTTGGAAACTACGATCCGGTACCCGAACCGAGTCCAAACGGGTCTCCGCGGAGCGCGTTGAGCCGACCGCGGAGCGGGACCTAGGAGACGACGCCGTTCGTAAGACCGACGTGAAGCGAGCATTCCTCGTCGTCCCGGTGCTCGCTCTAGCAGGCTGTGGCGGACTCGCCGCCAAGCAAGACCCAGGAAACGAGGCACGACACCGCGTCGCCGGCCTCGGGCTCGCGCTCGAGCTTCCCTCGGGCTGGAACGCCCGCATCCTTAGCGGCGGCGCGGGAAGACCCGTCCTCCACGCCGCCAGCTTCCCTCTCCCGTCCAACGACGACGACAGCGGCGAGATCGCGCGGGAGACGGTCGGCGGTCCAGGGCAGATGTACTTGAACGTTCGCGACCTCGGGCCGGGCGAGACGGGTTCCCCGCTTCCCGTCGAGTTCCACCGCTCCGATTTCGGACCTCCGCCACCCGGCCCCGGAAGCCGCTGCTGCTTCGTAACGGTTGCGAGCCGCGACGTCGCCGCTTCCGGACACGTGTATCGCGTCACCGTCATCTCGGGCTCGGACGAGCTGCCCTCCGCCCCCGCCCTCGCCGAGGTCAACGCGCTCCTCTCGACTGTCTCGCTCGAGCCGTACGAGCCGAAGCGGCCGACATCGGCCGAGGAAGACGAGCGGCTCACCGGCTACGGGATCGAGCTGACACTTCCTCGTGGCTGGGACGGCCGGATCTCCTCCGGCGTGCTGGAGGCCGCGAGCTTCCGCTTTTCACACGCTGCAGAGCCAAGCAGGCCGCTCTCCGTGGGTCGGAACGAGATCGCGATCAGACTGATCGAGCACGCCGGAAGCGACTCGCCCTTCGTCACCGCCAGGCTTCCGCTCCAGCTCGCGCCGACCGAGTTCATTCGACCCGGCCCCGGCTCCGGCGAGCAGGTCCCGGCCCTCAGCGGCCGCTCCTTCGTCGCGAGCGGTCGCCAGTTCGTCCTCTGGGTGTCCGCCGGCTCCGTGCCGCCCAGCCCGAGTGCGCTGGCCGAGGCGAACGAGGCGCTCGCCACGCTCAGGGTCGAGCCCGGCGACTTCTATCCCGGACAGGTCGACCCGGCAACCTTCGTGTCCGCCCGAGGCTGGTACACCGGCACGAGCGGTCCCGCCCAGATCGAGCCCAGCGGCGAGCACACGTCCAGCTGGGCCTCGACCGTTCCCTACCGCGACCCGCCGAACCAGTTTCCGCCCCACGAGACGCTCGCCGCGCTGCCCGTCGACGGCATCGCGATCGTCGCATGGCTTTCTCGCAACCCCGGCGGGCGGAGCGAACTGCCCGCCCGCGGGCCTCCCTTCGAACTCGCGCAAGCGCAAGCTGGCTCCTTCGAGGGCGTCCCTTCGGATCGGGCCACGTACCAGATCGCGGCGCATGTTCCCGGTCGGTTCGACGTCACCCTCTGGATCTTCTTCGGCCGTTCACACGTGACTCGCGAACAGCTCGACCGCGCGCAGGGCGAACTCGACCGTCTGCGCCTGCCAAGCCGGTGAATCCACACAGCACGCACGATTACTGACGCTTAACCGCGTTTTTACAAGTAGCGGCGAAAGTAGTGCCGATCAAACTTTCAGGTTCGAGCCACTACTTCGAGGGGTCTTCTTTCTGATGAAACGCAGAGTCACGATCTTTCTCACCGCGGCCGCCGCTGCGCTCGTGTTCACGGCGGCCGCCTGGGCGCTGAGGTTCACCGACGAGAGCTACTCCACGTCCGTCGGAACCGTCGGGTCTCCCTACAGCTTCACGTTCAGTGGCGCAGGAGGTTGCGGTCCCGCTCTGCCCTATCAGTTCACCGTCATCGGCGGCTCTCTCCCGCCTGGACTGACCTTGGCGAAGAGCGGGCTCGTCAGCGGCACGCCGGCCCGGGCCGGCAGCTGGTCGTTCTGGGTGAACCTCAGCGACGAGAACCCGCCGTCCGCCGACTGGTGCCGGCCGTCGCAGGCTCAGCGGGAGTTCACGATCGTGATCAACGGCGCAGGCGGAGCGACTCCGGCTTCCCCGCCCCCGCCTCCGGCCCCGGCCCCGGCTCCCACACCGGCTCCCGCTCCGGCACCCACCCCGGCACCGGCACCGCGAATCGGCGCTCCCGCCAGTCAAGCCGCTGAGGTTGCCGTACCACTCACGATCGAGCTCGACGCCAGCGGCGGCACCGCTCCGTACCGCTGGCAGATCACCCAAGGCGCGCTGCCGACAAATGTCGGGTTCGTCGGCGACCAGGGCAACGGCTCGACGGCGACGATCAAGGGCGTGCCGGCCGATTCCGGCAGCTTCGCACTGACGTTCACCGTTACCGACGTCCGCGGTCAGACGTCGGTGCACACGATCACTTTGAACGTCGCGGACAAGCTCCGTCTGACGGCGGTGAAGATGCCGCGCGCCGGTCGCGTCGGAGGCCTCTATCGAGCCAGCGTCGTCGCGCAAGGCGGCTTCGGCGCACGCAGCTGGAGCATTGCTCGAGGCAAGCTTCCCGCGGGCCTGCGGTTCGACTCACGCACGGGTGTGATCAGCGGCAGGCCCACCCAGGCCGGGCGCTACGTGCTCTACGTGGCAGTCAAGGACGCCCTCGGCGCCTCGCGGTCGCTGAAGATCAGTGTCCTCGTTCGTAATTAGCCAGACCGGCAACTCCTACCCGCAAGGCGAGCATCAGGCGTTGCAACTCTGCAACCGGTCTCATCCAGCAGCGAGACCGGCCGCTGAGCCGAGCTCGACAACGATGAATCGGAGGTCTATCTCATCTTCGTCACGCGGACGCGGTCGTTCTGTCGTGAGCAGCTAGGGCCTCAGCAAGTAAAAACGCCAGAAATCGTTCTCGATCGTCGTGACCTCACAGCTCGAGAATCCGGCCTCGTCTGCGTACCGTCGAACCGTTTCCGGTCGGATCACAGTGCCGGTGCCGGCGGCTCCCTCACCGACCATCCCGACGGGCAGGCAGTGAAAGACGCTGAAGCCGTAGAAGAGCCGCTCCACCTCGCCCGCCGGGGCCGTGAAGGCCTCCTCCGTGCGCTCGTCGCCGATGAGCACGACACCACCGTCGCCGAGGAGTCGCCGCGCGGCGCGCAGCACCTCCACCGGGTACGACATGTCATGCAACGCCTCGAAGATCGTGACAAGGTCGTAGCGGCCGGCTAGCTCGGCGTCGGCGGCGTCGCGCTCGTGAAACGTCACGCGGTCCTCGACTCCGCTGCCTACGAGGTTCTCGCGGGCACGTTCGATTGATGCGTGATCAGAGTCGATTCCGTCAACGCTCACCTTCGGGTATGCGTGGGCAATCTCGATGCTCGAGCGCCCCTGTCCGCACGCGACGTCGGCTACGCGCGCGGGCGGATCGGCGAGGAGTCGCTGGTGCAGCTCCGGCACCGATGGCAGCCACTCCTTCCCGAGCAGGTTCTCGAACAACGGCCGCGTAAATGCGGCCTGGCTCTCGTGCAAGTCCTCGCCGTAGTCGGCGTACGACACGCCTTCCCCGGTCCTGAACGCGTCAAGCAGTGCATCGATCGGGCGTATCGAAGCGAGCACGGCACGCGCCATCGGCGCGATGTAGTCGAGGCTCGAGACGTCTAAAAGTGCCTCGTCGTGCCCCTCCGGCATCCGAAACCGTCGCTCCTCCCCATTCCCATCCGCCACCATCTCCAGCAGGTCGCTCGCGGCTTGTTGCTCGAGCCACTCCCGGGCGTACCGCTCGTGCACACCTGCCGCATCCGCAAGCTGTGCGGATGTCAAGGGACCGTCATCGGCGATGATCCGGTAGAGACCGAGACGATCGCCGAGGTAGACAGAAAAGAGATCGAACGCCCCGATCGCGTTCGTGAATAGGCGCCCAACGAGCGCGTCGCGCCGTTCGGTGGAATCAACCATGCTTGCCATAGAGAAGCCTCCTGTCGATCTGAGGATCTTCTCGTTCGCGTATCGCAAACGCAACCACCGTCGGAGACCAGCCGATACCGCGTCGGCAGCGCGCTATGACGCGAATAGCTCCTCTGCCCTCCTCTGGAATGCAGAGGGATCAATGGCCGGGTAACGGTACAGCTCAGGCTCAATCTGCTGGAAGTACTCGAGTGCTCGCTCGGGAATCACGAGGCCTCGATCGAGCAGCGCGCGAACGTCCTCGAGATCCTGCGTGTGCGCGCGCTCGACCTTCGCAAGTGCCTGTGCGTGAAGGTCGAAGTGACGAAAGGACAGGCTTCCCTCCTGGGCGATGAAAACGCTCCGATCCTCCCAGCCCGCCGGCACCGGGATGAAGTCGGCGGGCGACGCCAGTTCCACGTTGATCGCGAGTTCGTCCTTGATGCGCGGCAGGGCCCGTAGGACTTGATCAATCTCGGGGACGAACAAGATGTCGACGTCGATCGTGCTCGTGCGCCAACCAATCAGAACCGCAGTCGCCCCGCCGGTGAAATAGGCGCTGCCATCCTGGTCGGCCTCATGGCCGAGAACGCGCATGAAGCGCCGGATGCGCTCGGCGTCGGCTAGCTCGCGCATTCCGCTGCACGCTCGAAACTGACGAGCCGGCGGATGAGCGCGTTGTAACGTGAATGAGCGTCGTCCGGCTCCTCCGCGCGAAGGACCTCGTAGAGACGATGCTCGGGCGACGGAATGGACGCAGGGATCTCGAGCCCGAGTCTCTCCAGGCGAGGGGCACCGATCGATACGAGCAGGGCGTTGACCGTGCATTCCCCTCGCTTGAGCTCTTCGATCCCGGCTGCGACGAATGCTCCTCCGGGAAGCGACGAAAATTCCGACTCGCGCGTGCGGCTAGCCATGCACCCACGATAGTCGCTGATGGCGGGGCAGCTCCTGTCGACCATCGCGTATCCGCCGCTCGTTCTCGTCCTGACCCATTCGCCGGCAAGGGTGTCGCCCGACGTTGACAATACGGACAATAACTCCCGAGCTCCCGCCGCCGAGCACCGTTGCTACGGCCAGCGAGTGAACATTGACTTGGAACTCGTCGCGCTAGCGGCTAGCGGACGTCTTCGTCAGGACGGTCGGCGAGCCGTGCTTGCAGCTCGTCCAGCGGCATTGGCGGTGCCGTCTCCTCGTACTGCTGGGCTGACCGGTCGCCTCGCGTCTCCAGCTTCTCGAGCAAGCCGACCAGCAGTGAGCGGAGGTCCGCCGAGACCTGATCGCTCAGCGCGCGCAGGCGCTCCGCTTCGGTCTCCAGGCGAGCCGCTTCGTCCTCGAAGCGCTTAGCGTCGGCCTTCGCCTCCTCCACGAGTGTCTGAGCCTGCTCTTTTGCTTCTGCCTCGGCCACGACAAGTACTTCCTGAGCGCGTGTACGTGCTTCCACCACCGCAGCTTCCCCCTCTCGCTTTCCCTCCTCCCTGAGTTCGTCGGCCGCCCGCGTTGCGGCGACCAGGGCTTCGCTGATGAGGCGCTCCTTCTCCCTGCCGTCGGCCCCTTGCTCCAGAGCGGCGGCGAGCTCCGACTCCAGTCGCCGCACCTCGTCGCGCAGCTGGTCGCGCTCGGAGATTGCCGCCTTGAGCTCTTTGGCAGCGCGATCGAGGAGGGCTTGCGTCGCCTCGATGCTGTATCCGCGACGTGCACGGGGAAGCTCCGCCGAGCTCAGCTCTATAGGTGTCAGGGGCATATAAGGCATCCTTACAAGTTGCGTCGGGATGAACAACTGTCGGTAAACGCGGCTTCGGAGAGCAAATCCGCGAGCGCCTCCTGCAGACGACAGGTCAGAGTTGACTGCGGCCACACCCCGACCCCCTGCCTGCCCTCGGGAGGGTGGCGGCCTGACGGCATTGGCCGCTAAGAGGGCACTGCGCCGAATTCGCGAACTCGCCGGACCTGAGTTCGACCGCGGTCGCGCCGACGGCCGCGCGTTGACGCTCGACGACGCCGTCTCGATAGCGCTGGAGTGAGACCTCTCGGCGCGACCCGCCTCGCTGACCGCTGATCGCATTGGTTCAAGCTTGGCGGTCACCGTGCTGTGCGACCTCCTGGGTGTGATCTCGATGGCCGCTGCTGCAACCACCGGGCAGTTCATCAGTACAACTTGACGATTCGGCCGTCGCTCTGGCGGACTGCAAAGGAGAGTCCGCGCTTCGTCATCGGTAGCTCGTCCGAGACCTGAAACGTCCTTGCGTCCGAGCTCGCACTGACGGTCACGCGCCATCTCAAGTCTCCGAGTTGCGATTGGCCGATCACAGGCATTCGTGGGGAGAGTTGGAAGCGGATCGAGAGCCGCGATCGTTTGATGCCGAGCTCGACGCCACCCGGGTCGAGAGCTCCGCTGGAGCCAGCAAAGCGACCGGCATGGATCCCGTCGGGCATGAAATCGACGTAGATCGCATCGCCGGCCACGGGCGGCTCGCTCCGCTTACCGAGCGACAGCGAGAAGCCAATCCGCCCCCGGAGTGGATGATGCCGAAAGGTGACCGTCGCGCACGCAACGTGGCCCGATACGGCCACGCTGACGCCTCGTAGATCTGCTCCCGCAATCAGCGCTCGGTCGGCGGCTGCCCTGCTCGACTTCTCCATCGGCTGGATCTTGGTGTCGCCACTCGGGTCCATCGTCGTCGTCTTCTTCCCGACGCACGTGAGCAGTTTGGCTGCAGGAGCAATCAACGATCGACGGTAAGCGAGCTGGTCCTCCCGTTTCTTCTTCGCCGCAGCCTGGCGCTGGTGCAGTGCGGCCAAAGGATCAGGAGGGGCAAGAACATCGGGCGGCGCACTTCCGGAGAACGCCGCGTAGAGCGTTCTCGAGGCCTTGCCCATCCGCCAGCCTTCCTTCGTCCGTTGAAACCAGACGACATCATCCAAGGAGACGACGTTCTTCTCCGATGGTCCCGTATTCGCGTAACCCAACCGAACGTGGATCGGGATTCCGGTGAATGTGACCCCGTAGTTCTTCCGGGTTCGTCTGCCGCCAACATCGAGAAGACCAAGCTCCTGGAAGCGGGGAGTCGAAGACTCCTCCCCGTAGCCGATGTGACCGCTCACCAGCAACCAGCAGGGGCTGCGTTCGAAGCGGAATGCGGCGCGCGCTGCGGGCGCGAGCAGCCCGCAGATCGTCTTGCCGTCGTGGGCATTGATCGCCCTCGCATACGTGCGTACTGCCTGCTCAGGCGTATCGGCCTGATGGTCGGGAAGTTGCGGCAGTAGGCCCTGCGCACCCGGCCCTGCCTGCAGCGTCGTGCGCAGCGGTTTGAGCTTGGTCCCATCCGGCCGGCGAACGTCATAGACCAACTTTCCGTGCTCGAGTCGGACATCCATCGTCGCCGTACCGCCGTGTGCGAGCCCAAGGTCTCTGAACAGCGCCTCGCCGAATGCGACGTATTGAGGCGTCACGGATTGGGCGCGAAAGAAGAGGTAGCTGCCGGCACTGAGCGTTCCTGTGAGCGTCACCCGCGATCCGGGTACCAACCCTTCGCCTCGTCCGTCAGCTGGGATCACCTGCGTTACCGCAGGGCCTCCTCCCACTCGGAGCTTGCGTCCCGAGATCGCCACCTTCAATTTGCCGGGCGCGTTCAACTCGTGACTGTCCCATGCGTGCTTCAGGAGGACGGGATCGCACGTCGCCAACAGGCCGCCACGCATCCACCCCGAGCAGGATTTCGGGGAAATGGACTCGTCTAGGATCGGCACCTGTCGCGGCGGCGGCCGGTACGCGCTCGCGGCTGAGCCTTGCTTGCCTGCGCAACCTGAGGGAACTACGGCAAGTGCGCTCGCGAGGAGAAGAACCCCGAGCCCCCTGACCGCGCGCATCGTCCGCAACGACGGTCCCAAAACCCACCGGTCCAACTTCAGGGTCTCACCGTCACGCCGTCACGCTGCCTGATGAGCGGCTGCCCGACAGCTTCGTAGCGCGGGAGCCAATCGCCGTAGTGGGGACCGTACTTCTTCGGAAAGGAGGCGCTCCTGACGCTCCAGCCGATGTTCGTCGGTGCCGGCATGCGTTTGCCCTGGGATTGCCACACGCTCGGCGGCGGGAGGGTGCCGGTGATGACGAGGGTCTTGCCGTGCACCGACGCTCCGGCGTTCGGTACCGCGTCGAGCTGGTAGAAGCCGCGCGCGTCCACCCTGAAGTACCCGACTTCGTGGCGTCCTGCCGTTTGGCGGAAGCGAAGAGACGCGCAGCACGGGCGCGTGGTCGTGTCTCGCAGGTTTACCGTGAGCTCGAAATTGTGGATTCCAGGAGGACGAGCGAACACGAAGCTCGCACAGATCGTGCGTTTGTCGATCTGGAACCTCGCGCGCGTGATGTCGATCGCAGAGAGGGCCGGAGTAACGTCCGAAACGCGGGTCGGTGGCGACCCCGTCGCATAGGTGAGGACGTCGCCAGCCGGGTCGTCGACGACCGTCGCACGCCCGCGGCAGCTCACCGGCTCGCCGGCGGGTGCAGTGATCGGCGGCACGGGCTCGGGCGGATCCGCAGGCGTGTTTGCCGAGCGCCGGATCAGGACTGACACGGTGCGACTTCGGTATCCCTCGCGCGAGTAGGCGCTTGCACGTGCGACGTCCGGTGGGGGCAGGAAGTCGGCGTACTCGATCTCCTTACTCCCTGACACTCCGCGGATCTTCACCTGCTGGGTCGTCGGTGTCGCGCGCGGATCCTCTCCCGCTACGACGGAGACGAGCATCGCGACGGGGCGACAGTCGTTGGGCAGATCACGAAACGACCATTCAAGGCGCGTCGTGTGCTTGGTAAGAGCGATAGCTCGAAGCCCCGGTGCCGGGGGAACGACGACCGGCCGTTGCGGCGGCTGGCTACCGTCGTGGAAGGTCGCTATCTCTCGCTCACACGTCGGACTCGGTTCCACCTCGTACGTAGTCGGAAGCGCGGGCAGCCGCACGACGGATCCGTTGGGCAGCGTGACCGGCTCGCGCGCCTCCGGTTGTTGGTGCTCAACGAGCGGATAGTCCTGAGCACCGCCTGTACTCCTGGAACCTCCGCACGCTGTGACGCCGATGAGGATGAACAACGCCACGCCGGCGCGCAGCGGTAACAGCGACCTGCCGACCCCGACCACACGGTCAGTATCGGCCGAGGACGCCGACCGCTCAAGATGAGCACCATCAAGGCGCACGGCTGAGGCCGGGAACCGCAAGACCAACCGCTCCAAGTCATCATGGCCCGCGAACGCGGGCCGGACTTCCAGCGGAAGGTGCGCCGAACCGAGCATTGTGCGAACCACGCGGACGTCGCGGAAGTCTGCGGGGCCGATCTAGTCATCTAGGGGCTGCCGGGCGCGCCGACCCAGGACAGGTTCCTCTCAAAAGCAGTCAGCGGTAGTTCGCGTCGCTCTCCTCGTAGTGCTTCCGAACGATCGCGTGGCAATCAATAGGGCTTCCCAACAAGCTTCGCAACGAACAGGATCCTGAAGCCGAACGTTCGCCGGGGGATCCTACGGCTGGATCCCCCGGCGCTCGCTTTATGGACAGCCTGCGACTTTGGCTGTTATGGACAGCCTGCGACGTTGACGAACCTCTTCGAGACGCTAGCGATGCTCGTCGTCACGTTGTTGGTCGTGTCGGTCAGGGTGATGTTGGTGTAGGCAACACAGGCAAGGACGAACGTCTGCCCCGAGGGGCAGGTGAGGTTCGACGGCAGCGGGCCAGCGGAAAGGCCGTTGGTTACGGTCACGCGCCCGTTGTCCGGCTTGAACGTCCCGCCGCTCACGGGGAGCGGCCCGTTCACACTCTCCTTGTTCTTCGCCGACGGATGGTTGCCACCGCCGTTGACGCAGGCGTACGTGGCGGATGCACCGATCGGGTTGGTCGTGCTGCCGAGCGTGTAGTTGACCGCGGCGTTTCCGACGCCCGCCTCGTCCCAACTCACCTGGAGCGCGCCGTTACTGGCGACGCTGCCGGTGGCCGAGAAGAAGTGGGCGCCGTTGAATCGCGCTGCGTCCCCTATCTGGCCTTGCCCTTCGATCTGATCCCCGATTTCATCCCGGTCGCGGGGCAGCTCGACGACGCGATCCTCGTCGCCGCGACGATCGCCTACGTTGCGCGGCGCTCGGGACAAGAGGTGATCGAGGAGCTCTGGCCGGGCTCCGAACGGGGCCTCCGCGTCGTGCTCGCGCTCGCATAACTCGTTCGAGGGTGGGACGTGTAGGGCGCTCGCTAAGGGCAGGTCCATGGAGACGCAAACTGCGCAGGTCGGGGGCGTAGCCCTCTTCAGTAGCCCTGGGACTACGCAGCCGTGACGTTCGCGGCCTGGGAGAGCGCTGATTGCGCAAGAAGAAGGGCCGGAGCCTGGAAGGCCCCGGCCCTTTCTTCGTCGTCTTCTTCGTCTTCTAGCGGCTCACTCCCATCACGGGCCTGTGATCGTGATGTACGCCCCCGAGAAGCCGTCGAAGGTGAGCGTGTACGTGTAGCTGACGAGCGTCGGACTCCCGGCAGCGAAGGCGGCCGTCCAGTTCCCATTCGGGCAGGACCCCGCCGGTGGCGACGCAGGTGGGCTCACTGACGCCGTCCCCACAAGCATCCTCCCATTCTTCGCGGCGGTTGCCGGGAACGTAGTGTTGACCGAAAAGCTCGTCGCCTGGGCCTCAACGTCATTGTTCGGGTTCGTGCCCTTGTTGGAGCATGTGACGTTCGCCGTGTACTTGGCAGTCAAGCTCACCGTCGCGTTCGTGTGACCGACGCCCGCGAGCTCGAACGAGGTACACGTGACGGCGAGCGAACCACTGCATCCGATCGCACCCGCCTGGAGATGCGTACCCGACGGGGCATTCGCGGGGTCGATGGTTGTGATGACGGTAGCCAGAGCCACTGAAGCCGACAAGGCCATCAGCAACATCGACAATGCTGTGACTATCCCTACTCGTCTCATTTTTTCTCCTAACTTCCCCAGTCTGCTACGACTGATTTCTAAAAGCTTCTTCACGGGAAAGGCGGACTGTGCGCAAGATGCTCGCGCGTATGCGTTCCGCCGCTCCCAGGACTGTGCGTAAACTCAGGAGTACTGATCACCTCCTCTCGCGTTGCGTGATACGGCGAGAGGTTTGGTCGGTGGGTGCTCCGCCCCGGCGACGCGTGCAAGCTAGTCGGGGCGGGGCCGCTCAAACCTCGTACCGATGCTGCTGAGTCAGGATGTTTCTAGTGCAACACCCCCTTACGGGAGAGGCTCCAAGTCGAGAACGCATTCGGGAATAACGGAATCGCGGTGCCCCGTGCGCCCCGCCGCGGGATAGCTCGGAGCGATTGGATCCGCAAGGCTAGGCCGCAGAACCTCCTCCCTCCTTGGCCCGAGGACACTAACAAAGATCTTTCCACAGTGCGCCAACACAAAGGGCGATCTACCAGGCATTTTTATGCGTGTCCAATTGTGGACAACGCTCTGAGTGTTACCTCCTTTGGCAATGCCGATGAACTCCCCGGCCCTGTAGATACTCGTCCACAGGGGCTGTGGAAGGTTATGAGTTGCTCGTCGAGGCCACAAGGGAACTCGCGTTCATGCTTCTGAACGTCGTGGTGACTGCCGGACGTCGGGATCATCTGCCCGCTGGAAGAGCGATCAAGCCGAACGCCGTCGCGGTGCGAGCGCGGTCACCAGCTCCCTCCTGTTTCGGTGACCGATCAGCCGGAGCATCTCGCTTACCGACTGTGGCTCCACGACCGGGTCACCAAGCGGGAGGTCAGAATTGACCCGATAGACGTTGCAACGTCCGTGACGGACCCGATCTACATACCCCGCGTCCTGCAGATCCCTTAACAGGCGGTATGCATACCGCTCGGTGATGCCCACATCCTCTGCGATCTCTCTCACCCGCAAATCCGGGTTCTGAGCAACGGCAAGCAACACCTGGGCATGATTCGTGATGAACGTCCAGCTCCGCGTGGGGAACTGGTCTACCGGATCCTGCTTCCTCGCTTCCACCACCGCAGTGCTCCCCTCGACGTTGCCTTCCTGTCACCTCAAGACGTCCAACCCCAGCCCGGCTTTCCTCCGTCGGATGGCGGGGAGCCGGGCACTCTCTGCGTGCGGCTGCAGAGGCAGCTGGCAACTACTCAGCCTGGGGAAGTCGACCCATCGACGCAATGGGTCGCACGAACCAGCTGTTGTTGAGTTTCCTCAACGCGCTTAGCCAGCCTCCGTCAGCCCGTGGGCCCGTGATCGGTCTACCGCGTTCCGGCGGCGGTTCGCGGAATACCTCGTAAGGTGAGCTAGCCGGACTCGAACCGGCGACCTCCTGGGTGCGATAACGAGCAGAGGACGTGCGCTGTGCTCGCTGAGGCTTGTTCAAGCCATCCTCGTGCAGCTCCGTTCGCTGAGATTCCCTCAGTTCGGTAGCACGTAGGTAGCACGGCCTGGGAAGGCGGCGCCTGGCGAGAGCACCTGGCGTGTGTAGGAGCCGTCGCTGGTTCGACGATCGCTTTGCCGCCGCGTTCAGAACGTTTGCGGGCGCAGTCCGAGCAGATGTGCAAGCCGCGGTTCGACGAAGTCGCGCTCGTCGGGTCGAGGATCTGCTCCTCGAGCGTGGCGTGCAGCTTGGCCTGCGCGGACGCCGGCTCCTCGTCCTCGGCGATCCCGGCAACGCATGCGCACCATGTCGGCGAGCGCCCAGTAGGTCACACCTTCGCCGTACGAGAGACAGCGTCCGCGGGCCAGTACACCGTTTCGGCGATGCCGTCGAAATACTTGTAGAACTCCCAGACCAGGCGCGACTTGCCGATGCCGGCGATCCCCGTGACCGACACGAGGTGCGCCTTGCGCTCGTCGGCGCAGCTGCGGAAGAGATCCTTGATCTGGCGCAGCTCCCGATCGCGCCCGACGAATGGTGCTTCGAGACCGGCCAATTTGAGCGAGCTCGCGCAACCCCGACACGACGCGCTGGGCCCGCCAAAGCGGCTTCAGCCTTTCCTTGCCTTTGAGCTCGAACGAGCCCGCTGCCTCGTAGACGATCGTCTGCTCAGTCGCCCGGCGCGTCGACTCACCCACGTAGAGTGCCGTCGGCGAACCGACTGCACACGCGCGGCCATGTTGTCGAGATCGCCGGCGACCATCCCCTGCTCCTCCGCTCCGTGACAGCGGCCTCGCAGGTGAGGATGCCCGCGCGTACCCGAAGCTCAGCCGCGCCGAGCTCGTCGCCAAGCGGCGAGATAGCGGTGACAAGGTCCAGTGCAGCGCGCACCGTCCGCTCGGCGTCGTCCTCGGTCGCCGTCGGCGTCCCCAGACCGCCATCACCGCGTCGCCGATGAACTTCTCGACCGTGCCGCCGTAGAGGCTGATGAGCTGGCTGCAGGTGTCGAAGTAGCGGGAAAGGAGCTCCCGCACGTCGTCGGCATCTCGCGATTCAGTGCCGGGTCGAAGTCGCGTCGGACGCGATCGTCCGCGACCCTGACGCCGGCGACGCGGATCGTCGTGCGCCCGCGTCGGCGTCTGACCAGCCGGGAGAGGCCGGCCTGCCGAATCAACCGCTCGACCCGTTTGCGCGAAACGTGGACACCGTCGAAGCAAGCAGCCTGGGTATCGGCCCGGTCGAGCGGCGGTGGCGGCCGCCTCGAGACGGTTCCCTATCCCGCTATCTTCAGCAGGCTGCCGTGCGGCGAGACGGCATAGACGGCATCGCGGCCGACCGCCAGATTGGTCACTTGACCTTCATCGCACGCCCATTCTGCGCGCAGGCGACACTCGCTGATGCCGATCGCAGCGCCGAGCGAGCGCGCTTCCGATCTTTCCGACACCAATGATCCGCCCTCCGCATCAGGGTCGCCACCTGGCGCAGAGCTAACTCCATGCTCAGCGGCCCGTGATCTAGATCCCCTACCGGCACGCCCATTGACAAAGGTTCGTCCGGAAGCTTAGGTAACTCCACGGCAACCGGGAGGGCCTACCGCTCGTGAGGGCACCGGCGCGAACGTTGCTGCGGCTCATTGAGCGTGCCTGGTCGCACAGCTGGCTTCCGCACGCATGATTCGCGTCCATCTGCTCAGCGACGTTCGTCTCCACCGCGAAGGGATCGCCGCGCTGCTCGCGCTCGACGAACGCCTCTCTGTCAGCACCTTCGTAGTGCCCGACGAGGACTTCGAGAACTGGTCGACGCGGCCGGACGTGATCGTGGTCGACGCGTCGACCGACCGGCGGCCGGAGACGATCCGCACCATCGCCAGGACCCATCCGGAGCCGATCGTGGCGCTCGGTGTGCCCAACGACGAGAAAGACGTCATCTCCTTCGCCGAGGCAGGCGTGCTGGGATTCGTCGAGCGCGAGGCACCGATCGATGACCTCATCGCGAGCATCGTGAGCGCCGCGCGACGCGAGGCTAGCTTTCCGCCGCGGATCGCGACGACGCTGCTGCGCAGGGTGTCGGCGCTCGGCGCCTCACGGGCTCCCGACATGGACGCGCTTACCGTCCGGGAGCGGCAAATAGTGGAGCTGATCGCCGAAGGGCTCTCGAACAAGGAGATCGCCGTCCGCCTGTACATCGAAGTCGCGACGGTCAAGAACCATGTGCACAACATCCTCGAGAAGCTCAAGGTGAGCCGACGTTCGGAGGCGGTCGCGCGCCTACACCTCGTCGAAGGTCCCGAGACCAGATCCACCACCCGGTCCAGGCCGGATGAATCCTCGAGGTCCACTCGCACGTCCACCTTGCGCTGAGCCGAATCTCCACCCACGCGGTCCATTCCAAGTCGTCTCCCGCCGCTCGACAATCGAGGCTGCTCGCGTGAACAAAAGGAGGCTCGATGTCGACGACGGAGACCGAGAACGGGACTGTTTCGCAATACGTGCCCTTCACACCCTTCCAAGAGAGCTACGTGTTCGAGGCCGAGCCGTCGACCGTCGAGCTCTTCGAGCAGTTCGACGTCGCTCCGGCGGCGACACCGTTCATCTCCGAGTACGCCGGCGTCGAGACGGAGAGCCCTCAGTCGGCCGAGCTTCAGGACCTGCTCTTTCAGCTCTACGACGAGGAGTTCGACGAAGTTCTCGCCGAGCTCGCTGACGAGGCATGGGAAGCGGTGACCCAGCGCGCCGAGCCGTTCGGCGAGACAGGCACCACGGAGTCCGCGGAGCAGTTCCTAGAGGCGTGGAGCGCGCCCGTGCGGCGCGAGGCGGAGACGATCCTGGGGAACATCGCCCAAGCAGTCTCCGAGCACGACGTGGCGGCGATGAGCGATCGCGAGTTCGACGCGTTCTTCGAGCGCTTCGAGCCGCGCGCGACAGGGCTCGAGCAGTACTTCGAGGATTTCCTCGGCGGTCTCGTCGACAAGGCGAAGAAGCTCGCGCAGAAGGCCGTCAGCATCGCGAAGAAGGGCATCACGCTGATTCCGGGCCTGGCCGGCCTGATCAACAAGCTAAAGGCCCTCGTTCACCCACTTCTCAACCGCGTGCTGAAGACCGCGATCGACAAGCTGCCGGCGACGCTGCGGCCGGCCGCGCGGCAGCTCGCCCAGCGCGTCCTCGGCGTCAAGGCCGAGATCGAGGGCGAGGACTTCGAAGCGGCACCCGCTTCGCCGGACGTTTCGGCCGTCCAGCAGCAGTTCGACTTCGAGACGGCGATGGTTTTGTTCGCCTCGGATGAGGCGGAGCAGGAAGTCGTCGTCACCGAGGCAGCCGACAGCGCGGAGCGCGAGGAGGGCGCCGCCGTCGCGCAGCTGCACGAGGCGCGGGCGCGGTTCGTCGACGAGCTCGAAGCGGGCGTCGATCCCGAGCAGGCGCTCGCGCAGTTCATCCCGGCGGTGATGGCGGTGCTCCCGGTCGCGCGGATGGTCATTGGCGCGCTCGGACGCAAGCGCGTGGTCCGCACGCTCGCGAAGTTCCTCGCGAGCTTCATCTCGAAGTACGTGTCCCCGGAAGCGGCGATCCAGCTCTCACAGTCGATCGTCGACACGGGATTGCGAATGCTCAAGCTCGAGGCTCCGGTCGAGGGCGAGGCGCGGACGCCGCGACTCGCCTGGGAGACGATCACGCAGGCGGTCGAAGACACCGTACGGCGCGTCACCGAGCTGGACGAGACCGTGTTCGAGGAGCCGGCGATGCTCGAAGCCGCGCTCACCGAAGCGTTCCAGGAAGCGGCGGCGGAGAACTTCCCGCCGCCGATGATCGTACGAGAATTGCACGAAACACCAATCCACGCGACGTGGGTCGCGATGCCGACCGGCAGGCGGCGGAAGTTCTACAAGCGGTACACGCACACGTTCGACGTCGAGATCACGCAGCAGATGGCCGACGCGATCACGACCTTTGGCGGGACGAAGCTTGCCGCCTTCCTGAAGGACCAGCTCGGCGTCGTTCCGCCGGTGCGCGCGAAGGTACATCTGTACCAAGCGATTCCGGGAACGACGCTGCACCGGATCGCACGACTCGACGGCAACGCGCAGCGCGTCGCCGGCGGTTCGAAGGCGGGCGCGATGTGCGCGTGCCACCAGTTCCACCCGCTGACGGTCGAGGCGGCGGCGACGCTCCTCCAGCATCCGAGGCTCGGCCGGAACGTGCCCGGCGACTTCCGCTCCTCACGACGGAAGATCGCCGTCGGCGCGCGCTTCTATCGCCTCGAGATCGCGGGAGCGCGCCCCATCACGGTGACGAACGGCGCCGGGAAGGTCGCCGTCCGGCGCACGAGCGACGTGAACGTGACGCTCGACTTCCCTAAGGACGAGTTCCGCGTGTTCGTCTACCTCGGCGAGTCGGACGCCCAGGAGATCGCGTCGAAGATCCGCAAGCAGGACCTCACGTCCGTGCTCGTACTCGCCAAGCGTGTGTACGAGGCCGGCGTCAACGTCGCCCTCGGCGGCGACATCCAGCGCCACGTGAAGATCCTGACCGAGACGGTTCCGCAGGACGAGTTCTTCGGAAAACAGCTCAAGCAGCTCGCCGAGCAGGTGAAGACGCGCCTGGTAAAGAAGGTCGTCGGCTGGGTCGGCAAGGCACTCGCTGACTACATGAAGGCCGGCGCCGGCGAGTTCGTCACGGCGAGCGAGGATCCCGCCGACGGAGTCACCGTCGTCGTGCAGATCGGGAATCCCCCTGGCGCACCGTTCGTCCGCAAGCTCCTGCGCGGCGAAGGGATCGGAATCGGCGCGCTCGCGGATCTCGACTCGCTCTTCAAGGGCGACCCGAAGGTCAACGTCAAGGCCGTCTCCGGGTTCCGCTTTGACTGACGACACCCCAGCGCTTCGAACCCAAGTAGCCCGCCAGGTCGCGCACTGGCGCGCTGCAACGGTGGGGCTCCAGGATCCGGAGAACTTCGCGTCGCTCGCCGCGTGGCGGACGCTCGAGGGCTACCTCGGAGTGGCGCTGCGGCATCATCTCGCCGAGGCCGCCGATCGTCTCGAACGGGAGGCCGATGTCCTGGCCGCCGAGCTGCGGGCGGCGTTCAGCGCGGAGCAGCTCGAGCAGCTGCGTGTGCACGTGATCCGCTTCCGCCAGCAGTACCTGCGCGTGGAGACGGCGCTCGATTTCTACGGCGACGCCGTGAATTCCAGGACGAGCTCACGGCTGGCGGGACTACTCCGCGCGTGCGACGCGCTCGCCGTGCTGAGCATGCAGCCGGTCCTCGAACCACTCGGGCGGCAGATCCCGCCCGTGCTGACGTACGTGGACAAGGGTCTCGGAGCATCGATCCTTCGGGCGGGGCTGCGGCTGTGGGACGGAGGTTCGGTGAGCCCGGCCGCCGCGCTGAAGATCACGCGCCAGAACCTGTATCGCCCCACTGCTCTCATTCACGAGACCGGGCACCAGGTCGCGCACGTCGTTGGCTGGAACGAGGAGTTGGCGGCGCTCCTGGAGCGCGAGCTTCGCGGAGCGCGGGCCGACGCGGCGTCGACGTGGGCGTCGTGGTCGTCGGAGATCGCCGCCGACACGTTCGCGTTCGCTCACACGGGTTATGGGTCGATCGCAGGCCTCCACGATGTCGTCTCGGGCGGGAGCACGGTGTTCCGGCTCGCGCTGGGCGACCCGCACCCGATCGCCTACCTGCGCGTGCTGCTCGGCGTGCAGATGTGTGTTCGCTTCTTCGGTGCGGGGCCGTGGGACGATCTCGGCCGCGCCTGGATCCGTGCGTATCCCGTCGAGTCGGCGCCGCCCGGGGTGAGAGCGCTGGTCGAGACTTCGGTGCTGCTCCTGCCGCGCATCGCCGAGCTCTGTCTGCTCGCACCGATGCGCGGGTTCGCCGGACGGCCGCTCGTCGCGCTCGTCGATCCGCTGCGCGTGCGGCCGGACGCGCTCACACGACTCGCGCAGGAGGCCGGCGGAGCACTGACGACGTCGTCGCACTGGGTCCGCCTCGAGGCGCTTCGGCTGTTGGCGCTGACGAGCTTCCGGGCGGCGACGGAGCCGGAGCGCTCAGCCGAGATCGCAAAGCAGTACGAGAACTGGATGCTTCGCCTGGGCGCGCCGACGGCAATCGCGGCGTGAGCAACGACACGAACAGGAGGCCGACGTGACGGGACCCGATGAAATTTTGAAGGCGGCGGAAGAGCTCGAAGCCGAGCTGGCGAACGCTCACGTCCAGCAGAAGGTCGTCCAGCCAAGGACGCAGGAACAAACGGAGCGCATTCTCGCTCTCGCCCGCAAGTTGATCGACGACGTCAAGTCCTGGGAGCAGACGCAGGCTCGGGACGAGCGGTTCCTCGCGATCGTCGAAGAGCTTCGGTCATACACGGCAATGGCTCACGAGCGGCTCGCGCAGGTCGAGGGAGCGCTCGGACACGACGGCACGTCGCCGTCGTCTCCCGTCGACGAGGCGATCGTCGACGAGGGTCGCTGGCTCAGCGCGATGCTAGCCGGCCCGCCGACCCCGGCGGCCGCGCGCCGCCGGCTCCGGGACGGATCGACGAAGCGAGAGCCGACGACGCTGGAGAGGCTCGTCGAGACGCTTCGCGACGACGCCCGGCCTCAGCAAAAGCGCAGGACGGGAGTTGATCAGAAGTCCCGGAGAGTGTGACGGCATTCGACCCATGAAGGAGCGATGACGCGATGTTCCGACAGCTAGCACGACTAATGGTTGCGCCTCCCCCGCCCGCAAGTCCCACGGGCCCGGGCCAGCCCGCCGCGGAGGCGGTCTTCAAGATCCATCCGATCCAGATCTCGCGTTTCCTCGAGGAGGTCTGGGTCGCCCGCAACACGAGCCTGCCCTTCCTGAGCCCACCGGGCCTGGAGATCCCGAACGAGTGGCAGCTCGACCTCGAGCGCGACTCCGGGCTGTCGGCGCATCCCGACATCGTGAGCGTCGGGGGTCAGTACCCGCCGGACGTCTGGAACCATCTCATCTACGCGTACATGATCGAGAACACCCGCGCCTACGAGATCTTCCGGCGGGTGCTCGAGGAGTACGCATACGGCGAGCGACTCGGTATCCCGTCGCCCGAGAGCCAGCGCTGGCTACGGACGACGGAACAGGTCTTCTACCGCGACAACCCGCCGTTCCAGATCTACACGCTCGCAAGCTGGATCCGTCCCGACATTCGGGCCGTCCGTCGCAACGCATACCACCGCATGTTCGGGATGGACCTGAATCACGGCACGGACGACAATCGCCCCTACCCGTACCCGCGGGCCGCCGCGGCGAACACCGACTTCGTGCAGACGTTCGAAGAGATCCTGCGTGAGTGCTGGCGCGGTCTCGAGAACGTCAGAAATGCCGTCGGGCCCAATCAGACGGACAGCACGACGCTCGCGACCCTCACGAACGCGCTCTACAACATGCTCCGCGTACGGCGTCAGGACGACAGCGGGAACCTCGGGCGCGACGAGCTCTTCCACGTCTCGACGATGAGCTGGCTCCACCTGACGCTCGAATTCGACACGCCGATCGTCGTCGACCTGAAAGCACAGGCAACGTCGCCGGCGGAGCGGCTGCAGAAGATCGGCGAGCGTGTCGGGCTTCCCGCGCACTCACGATCGGACAGCTACTTCCAGCTGGCCGGCAGCATGTCGCTCCTCCTTCGAGAGATCGAGATCGGCACGTTCAACGACGCCAGCGCCGTACCGGCGCTGTTCACGCCCATCAATCCGCCGAACCCGCCGAATCCGTTCCAGGTCGCGGTGCAGCAGAGCATCACCCACTGGTCGGTCGCGACCGGCCGCGATATCAAGGCGCGCCCCGTCTCGGTCGCACCTCAACAGCCAGTGCCGATCCGTCCCGCCCCACGCCCGATCATCGGCGCGACGCCGCCGAACGGTCGCGCGCCGGTCGGCCGCGAAGTGATCCCGACGTAGCAGGCGGAACCAAGGAGAGATCGCCATGGATGCAATCAGCCCGTTCCGTGAAGACACTGACTCCCACGTCGCGTTCGAGACCGTCCCGCTCGAGCCGTTCGAAGCCGAGGCGTGGTACCCGCTGGGCTCCGAAGAGGTCGCACAAGCGACTCCATTCGCGGCCACGACTGAGCTCGACGAATCGGAGCGACCGGCGTGGGAGGAGACCGCCGAGGTCGACCGCGACGCCGAAGAGAGCGAGGCCGAACGCGGCGGCCGTATGCCGTGGGACATCGCCGCCGAGTCGGACGACCCGGCTCTTCAGTCCGAGGGCCTCACCTTCTACGGAGAGGAGCATGAGTTCGAAGCGCCTCCCGAGGAGCAGCACGAGGACGGGGCGGCGGGCTCGCTCAAGCAGCTGCTCGCGAAGGGCTACTGGTCGGCGGCGGTGACGCTCGCGATCATCCTGGGTGAACGCGACAGGAACAAGCTCACCAACATGTTGTTCTGGGCACGCCACCCCGAGCTCGACGGTAAGAAGATCCCGGCGGGGAACAAGAAGCTCGCCGAGGAGTGGAAGGCCATCTACAAGCTGCTGGTTCTCCCCCCGCTTGGGCCGGTGTCGCCCTCGACCGTCAGTCCGACCGCGGTCCCGAGCGAGCAAAAGAGCGTCGACACCTTGGTCATCGACATCTTCAACTCGGAGCAGCAGGTCCTCACCGCCTGGAGCGGCGCGCTGACCCAGTTCCAGGTCGTGATGAACGCGCACTCGGACGCCGAAGGAGTGCCCGACTTCGTCGGAGCCGTCATGAAGCACGTCGGCGAGCAGGTGATCAGCAAGATCGCGGGGCAGGTACCGGGTCTCTCGTACGCCAAGGGGGTGCTCGACACGGTGACGAAGGAGTACGAACGCGCGCGCGAGGCGAGGACGTCAGCGCAGCTCCGGGACTTCCTGGTCAGGTTCAGCGCGGCGTTGACGGACGCGATGAACGACCTCGGTCGCGGCTTCGGCGACTACAAGCACATGGTCGAGACCGCGTACGCGAAGGCGGGGCCCGACGACAAGAAGCAGTACCAGAAGGGTCTCGCGGATCACCTGGACTCATTGGATCGGAACTGGACGAACGTGAACAACGTCTTCCTGCTCATCTGCCAGGAGTGGATCCGCAACACGACGTACGGGAAACCGGCGGGATGGATCACGTCCGCCACAGCGACCGCGCCTGCCTTGGTCCGCATCTCCGTGAACAAGGACTACAGCGTCCGAGGCGTCGAGCTGCTCTGTCACGGCGGCCAGAAGATTGCGGAGCAGTTGCTCAAGAATGCGGGCGGCGCGGGCCTTCGTCCGCACGCCTGGCCGGTGCCGCGGATGTTGTTGTACTTCGTCGACAGCGGCAGCTGGCCGAACGCGTTCGTCAAGCTGACGTCCGACGGGCGTTGGGTGCAGCAGGGCTCGATCGCCGAGAACTCGAGCGCAGGAAATGCCCTCCTCGAGCGCATCCGCAGGTACGGGCTGGATGCGACCACGAAGGTGAAGGGCGGCTGAGCTCAAGGCACAAGTTCAGTGGTTACGCGCCGCGGGAGCGCTAACTGTGAGCCGCTGGCCGAGACCGACGTGTTACTCGAGTAAGCTCGCCGAGCTCGGGGTAACGTCCTTCGCTCCCAAGAGGAGTCGAGGCCCGCGACTCCAAAGGCTGACAGAACTCGATTACGAGATCGACATCTCGGACTCGCGACGCGCCGCAGCGTCGCGTCGAGTCACACTCGCTTCGTATCGGTGGTCAATGTTGTGTGCGGATGAGTCGCGAGGACTCTTCCACCGCCGAACCGAACGTCGCCCCGATTGACGCGCCGCGAACTACTGCCACCACGGGGGACCGCCTCCGACATGCGCTGTTGTGCCTTTTCAATTCGGCGCCATCGGAGTCCCAAGGGGGGCTCCGCCGCCGCCCACTAACGGTGCTCTTCGCGGAGCCCTCGGCGCCGCGATGGGGCGAGCATTGCGCCGCCGGGGCGCATCACCGTCTCCTTTTGGGCACCGCAATCAGCCGTCGGGCGATCGTGCTCGCGGAACCCGGGCGTGGGGAAGACGACCCTCATTGTCGAGCGAGCGGTTCGGCGTCTGACGCTTGTTTCGTCCCCTTGCAGCACCAACCCCGCCACTGTTCGCGTCGACTGGCTTTTGCGCCGAGCGGAATTGCTGCGTCAGGCGTGCGACCAAGCCGTAGGCCATTTCAGGCAAGCGTTTGGTAGACCGTAAGTAGATGGAGCTAGCCGGACTCGAACCGGCGACCTCCTGGGTGCGATCCAGGCGCTCTCCCAACTGAGCTATAGCCCCGCGGTGGGCGCAGTGTAGCGGGCGCCTGGGCGGGTCCAGACCAACTCGAAGCGCAGCAACACCGGATGCGTCAGCCGTCGCACGACGCCCTGCCTCGGGTGACGAAAGCGGGCCCAGTACGCGTCCACGTCCAGGAATGGATCGCGTTCCTCGCTCGTGCATCAGTCCGGCAAGCCGAACTCGGTGGCATAGGGCATCTCACCGGACGACGTCGCGTCCCTCGGCGGCGAGGGCGGGTCCCCATCGCGAACGAGCTCGTGGTCGGAATGGCCGTCGATCGACGCAGGCACGAGCACACGCACGTCGCGAAGGAGATCTTCTCGGACCGTATCGAGGATCTGCGCCGTCGTCACCCCGGCCGGATCAGCTCGCCCCGGAAGACCGGGGCGAGCTCCTGAACCGCTGTTGCGTCCGGCGTCAGCGTTGAGACGACGCTAGCCACAGGCCGCGTGGTCGACGTTCTCGACGACGTCACCCACGCCCGGTTGCCCGTCGTCCGCGACGGCGAACGAACTCACGATGTCTCCAAGGTTTCGTGCATCCGGGAAGCCGAAAGCGGCCGGGTCGTGGCCAATCGCACGATTGATGTGTCCGAACTCTTCGCAGCCGCCTTGATGGCCCCCTTCATGGGCGAACGCGGGCGTCGCCGCGAGCAAGCCGAATGCTGCCGCAAGCGCAGCGACCATCGAGCACTTCACCTTCATCGTTCTCTCCCTTCTCCTTGTGCCACAGGAAAGACGGCGACAGCCGGGACGATCCGGTCGAACGGCGCGCGCGCCCGCCGGTTCGCCGCGGCCACTGCCACCTCCGACGGTCCCTCGAACTGGCAGAAGCAGGCTTCGTCCTCGAGGACGATCGTCGAGCCGAGATAGCGCACCTGCGCTTCCTCACTTCGCCCCGCGTGGCCTTCCTCAGGCGGCCGAGAGCTGCCAGCAGATCCGAGCGAGACAGCCCCGGGAGGTATCGCTCGACGACGTACACCACGCCGTCGAGGCTAGGCCGAGGAGTCCTAGGAAGAAATCCTGGAAATCCCTAGACTTTCGCGCCAGCGTCCATGCGCATTGCCTCGTTGGAGCCGGCGAGCCGGTGGCCGAGCTCGGTCCGCGAACGGACCCCCAGCTTGCGGTAGATGCGCGAAAGGTGCGCCTCGACCGTGTGCACGCTCATGTAGAGCGTCGCCGCGATTTCCTTGTTCGAGAGGCCCTCGGCCGCGTGCGAGGCAACACGCTGCTCCGTTTCCGTGAGTTCCTTCGCGGGGGATCGCCTGCCTCCGATCCGTGCGAGCTCGTCGCGCGCCTTCGCCGCCCACAGGCGCGCTCCCAGCTCGTCGAAGAGCACGAGTGCTCGTTGCAGCGACTCGCGCGCCGCTCGCTTTTGCTTGGCACGTCGCTGGGTCGCGCCAAGCGCGAGCAGCGTGCGACCCCGCTCGAACGACCCGTGCATCCGTCCGTGCTCGGCGAGGGCGCGCTCGAAGGCCTCGAAGGCGGCGGCGAAGTCTCCCTCCGTGCCGGCGAGAAGACCGCGGCAGCGCGCGGCCGCCGCCAGGGGCCACGGGCCCCCGAGGCGCTGCGCCCGCTCCTCGAACTGACCGAGGTACGAACGCGCTTGCGTGAGTTCCCCAAGGGCGATCAGGACTTCGATCGTGTCCGGCCAGAGCTCTTCCACCGGATCGTCCCAGCCGAGCGAGACGAGGCGCGCGGGCAACGGTCGAAGCCAGCGTCCGGCAGCCCGCAGATTTCCCAGCGAGAGCTCGACGTGGCCGAGCACGGCAAAGTCCCAGATGCGGAAGATCTCGTTCCCGGCCCCGTCTGAGATCGCCCGAGCCTCGTCGGCCGCCGCGCGAGCCTCGTTGATCCGGCCAAGGTGCGCGTCCACCGTCGCCCGCGCAGTCAGGGTCAAGCTGCGGAGCTGCTCGTCTCCCAGTTGCTCAGCGAGCTGGGCGACCGTCTCGGCGTGCTCCAGCGCGCGCTCCCAGCGTCCTGCGAACCACTCGAGCCAGGTGAGATTGAACAGCAGGTGCGCCCGCGCGCCCTCATCGCCACTCGCGACAGCCCTCGCCTCGGCGTCCTGGAGCACGGCGCGCGCCCGGTCGAGCTCGCTCAGCGAGATCAGGAGGCGAACGTGCGCGATGCTCGGACTCTCGTGGAACTCGAGCGAGCGCCCGAGGCGCTGCTCGATCTCCACGCCCCGCTCGACGAGGCCGGGGGTGATGTCGCATGCGAACGTTTCAGCGGTCGCGACTCGCGCGATCGCCCGCGCGAGAACGACCGGATCTCCGACCCGCTCGGCCTTCTCGAGCTGGGCCCTCGCATGCACGAGAGCGCCGCGGATATCGCCCTCGCGCACGCGCATCCAGCCGAGGAAGGCGATGATCTCAGCACTGGCGGCTGCGTCGTCTTCGGCTTCGAGCAGCGCCTCCTCGCAGAGTCTCGTGGTTGCCGGAAGGTCTGCCCGCTGTAACAGGGCGAGCGCGAACAGAACGTTCGCACGCTCCCTGCCCCGGGGAACCTCCGCGAGGAGCTCCTCGAGAATCGCGGCCGCCCGGTCGCGATCGCCGGCGAGTCGGTGGAAGTTCGCCGACGCGAGCCGACGCCGCCGTCGATCGTTGGGCGAGTCCGGCAGCGTCAGCTCTGCGGCGAGCTCCGAGAGCTCGGCCGCAGCAGCCGTCGCCCCGCGCGCTGCCGCCTCGTCCGCCGCGTCATCCAGGGCCGACGCGACGCCCGTATCCGGTCCTTCGGCCGCGAGCGCGAGGTGTCGAGCCCGCTCCTCGACCTCCCTGACCGCTACCGCAAGTCGCCGGTGTGCGGCTCGGCGCCTCCAGAGCGGCGCTTCCTCGTAACAAACCGAGGCGAGCAAAGGGTGGGAGAAGCTGACCCGCGAATCTTCGAGCTCGAGCACGCCCGCGCGGGCGGCCTCCTCGAGGGCCTCCAGCGTACGCTCGCCGTGTGCAGCGGCAAGCACTTCCACCGTTGGCGCCGCGACGGCGGCCGCGGTGAGGATCACCGATCGCGTTTCCGCGTTCAGGCGGGCGAGGCGCCCGCCGACAAGCCTCCGTAGGTTCCCGGGAACCGGCAGCGGGCGGCCCGGGACGAGCCTCGCTCGCGCGCTGGCGAGCTCCCTACCCATCTCGAGCGCGAAGAACGGGTTGCCGCCTGTCACTTCGTGAAGGCGGACAAGCTCGGGACGCGTGAGCTCGAGGCCAAGCCGCTCCTTCAGCAGGCCGTAGAGCACGCCCCGGCTGAGCGAGTCGAGGGAGAGCCGCTGCGCCCCGTCCGCGAGCGATCGCACGACGTCGAAGGCGACCCTCGCGCCTGGCTCGATCCGACTCGCAGCAAGCAATCCAACGGGCTCGCTGCGCATACGACGGAGGGCGAACTCGAGCAGGCCGGCAGAGGACGGATCGAGCCACTGGAGGTCGTCGACTGCGACGAGGACGGGGCTGGACTCAGCGAGCGTGCGGAGGACGTCGAGGAAAGCGAGCCCTATCGCGCGCGGGTCGGGAGGTTTTTCGCCCGGTTCTCCAAGCAGAAGCGCGACCTCGAGCGCGCGTCGACGCGGTGTCGCAAGCATGGGCAGCATCTCGTCGAGGACGTCGACGAGCAGTTCCGAAAGGGCTGCAAACGAAAGCCTGGCCTCGGTCTTCCCGGCGCGGTGGGAGAGCACTCGGTAGTCGCACCTTGCCTGCTCGAGGCCTGCCTCGAAGAGGATCGTCTTGCCGATGCCCGGCTCACCGGAGAGAACGAGACTGGCCGGCCCGCGCCGGACCTGCTCGAGAAAGGCCTGGATCGTTCCAAGCTCCTCCTCGCGCCCGAGAACCGTCGCTGCCATCA
>WNFU01004762.1_pt1 | contig 29310 bp, 31 predicted proteins | sample 5400121 | NCBI WGS metagenome assembly WNFU01 (sample SAMN13153360, study PRJNA577476) | soil metagenome | isolation source: 100 cm soil or saprolite under grassland replicate 1 | place: USA:California | collected 2016-06-15 | reverse complement strand
GCGTTGGCGAGCGCCTCGAAGAGCAGCCGGACGCCGTTGGGGCTCGTCAGGCAGACGAGCGAGTACGAGTAGATCTCGTCGACGGCTCGGCGCACCTCGTCGGAGTCGAGCCGCGGCTCGATCCGGATCGCCGGCAGCTCGACGACCTCGGCACCCAGCGCGGCCAGCGTTCGGGCGAGGCCACTGGCCTGGGCGCGGGCGCGGGTGACGACGACGCGGCGGCCGTGCAGGGGCCGGCGCTCGAGCCACGCGAGGCCATCGCGGCGGGCGGCGACGGGGCCGATCACGACGACCGCGGGCGCGCGCAGGCCGCCCGCGTCCGCCGCAGCCGGCAGGTCGCCGAGCTTCGCCTCGATCGTCCGCTGCCCCGGCAGGGTCCCGCGCTCTATCGCCGCCGCGGGCTCGGCGGCGTCCCGGCCGGCCGCGATCAGCCGCTCGACGGTCTCGCCGAGGCGCTTGACGCCCATGTAGATCACGAGCGTCCCCGGAAACGAGGCCAGCGCGTCCCAGTCGAGCGCCGAGCCCGGCTTGTCGGGATCCTCGTGGCCGGTGACGAAGGCGACCGCGGACGCGTCCTCGCGATGGGTGACGGGGATGCCGGCGTAGGCGGGGCCGGCGACCCCGGCCGTCACCCCCGGGACGACCTCGAACTCGACTCCTGCGGCGCGCAGCGCCTCGCCCTCCTCGCCGCCGCGGCCGAAGACGAACGGGTCGCCGCCCTTGAGCCGCACCACGCTGCGCCCCCCGCGCGCCCGCTCGATCATCAGCGACTCGATCTCGTCCTGGGGGATCTCGGCCGCCCCCGGGCGCTTGCCGGCGTTGATCAGCTCGGCATCGGGGCGTGCGGCGTCGAGCGCACCGGCCGGGATCAGGCGGTCGTGGACGATCACGTCGGCCGAGGCGATGAGCTCGGCCGCGCGCAGGGTCATCAGACCGGGATCGCCGGGGCCGGCCCCCACCAAGTAGACGACTCCCCGGCGGGCGCTCATGCCTCCTCGCGGGTCAGCGCGGCCACGGCGTCGCGATCGAGCGGATCCACCCGCCGTAGCCCCGCGACGCCGTCGAAGCCCGCGTCGGCGGACAGGATCGTGTCGATCCCGTGCGCGGCGCACGTTGCGGCGTGGACACGGTCGTTGGAGCCGAGGCTGCCTGCGTCGATCGCCAGCGCGTCGCGGAAGATCTCGTCGGTGACCGCCAGCAGCGGGGTGAACAACAGGTACGCATCGTTCGTCGTTCCGTCCAAACCGGCGGGCCGACCCCGCAGCTCGAGATGCCAGACCTCCTCGATCACCGCGACGGACGCGCGGCATCGAATGGCTCCCCCGCCGATCGCTCGCATGACGGCGGAGCACGCTTGGCTCAGCTCAGCGGTAGGCGCGATCTTCGCGTAAACGATGACGTTGGTATCGACGAAGGCGAGCAACTAGTCGCGCGACTGCTTCTCGATCAGGTCGGCATACTCCTCGTCGTAACGGCTGTCGAGCAGCTCCTCGAGCTCGTCGGGCGGGATGAACTCAGCCGTGCCCGAGGCGATCCGCTCCGCGGCCGCCATCCGCTGCTCACGGGTCACGCCACCGAACCGCGCGTCGACGGCCTCGCGCACGAGCGCGCTGATCGAGGAGCCGGTCCGCCGGGCCTCGTCCTCGAGGCGCTTGCGCTGCTCGGGCGACAGCAGGATCTGAAACCGCTCGCTGTACATACACATAGCCTACACATGGTCCTCGGGGCCGCCGCCCCTGCCCGCGTCGGTGCGGTCGAGCAACTCTCCGGCGCCCGCGGCGAGCAGGCGGCCCGCAAGCCAGCGCCCGACCTGCGCCGGATCCTGCGCCGGGCGCCGGACCGTGTCGCGCACCCACTCGCTGCCGTCCGGCAGCCCGACGAACGCCTCGACGCTCAGCTCGTCGCCGTCGAGCCGCGCGTTGACGCCGACCGGGGTGTGGCAGGTGGCATCGAGCTCGGCGACCGCGGCGCGCTCCGCGGTCAGCTCGACGAGCGCTGCGCGGTCGGTCAGCGAGCTAACGGCTCGCGTCGCGCCGGCGTCGCCGCTTCGCGCCTCGAGCGCGAGGGCGCCCTGGCCGCAGGCCGGCGTCATCTCCTCGGTCGAGAACCGAAACGCGATCTCGTCGGCGCGCCCAAGGCGCCGCAGCCCGGCGGTCGCGAGCACGATGCCGTCGAAGTCGCCGTCGCGCAGGCGCCGCAGCCGCGTGTCGACGTTTCCACGCAGCTCTGCGATCTCGAGGTCGGGGCTCGCGGCGAGAAGCTGCGCGCGGCGGCGCAGGCTGGCGGTCCCGATCCGGGCCCCGGCCGGAATCTCGGCGAGCGATCCCGCCGCGCCCACGAAGCAGTCGGCGGGGTCCTCGCGCGAAAGGACCCCGGCGATCTCGAGGCCGTCGGGCAGGTCGGTTGGAACGTCCTTGGCCGAGTGGACCCCGAGGTCCACCTCGCCGTCGAGCAGGGCGCGCTCGATCTCGCGCACGAAGCGCGCCTTGTCGCCGCCGGCGGCGCTGCGATCACCGGAGGTCTTGATCGCGACGATCTCGGCCCCGTCGAGGGCGTCCGCGACGAGCCGCGCCTGGGCGAGCGCCAGCGCGCTGCCCCGCGTGCCGAGCCGCATATCTACCCCTGCTCGCGGCCGCGCCGCCGGTCCTCGATCGGGTGGACCTCGGCGTCCTCCGCCTCGATCGGGGCGGTCTCGACATCGAGGCCGAAGAGCTCGCGCAGGGCGTGGACGTACTCGTAGCCGGGGTCATCCTCCGCCGAGCGCTTGACCCGAAGCGTCGGCTCGTGCAGCAGCCGGCTGGCGATCGCACGGGCCATCGTCCGGAGCCGCTCGCGATCGGGATCCGAGAGGCTCTCCCACCGGGGCTCGTTCTCGGCCAGAACACGCTCCACGATCTCGTCGGCCCGGTGGCGAAGCGCCGCAACGGTGGGAACCACCTCGAGCGAGGCGAGCCAGTTCTCGAAGCGCGCCAGCTCACCGTCGAGGATCCGCGCCGCGTGGGTCGCCTCCGTCGCGCGGTTGGAGGCGTTGCGCTCCGCAATCGCCTGGACTTCGTCGACGTCGTGGAGCGTGACCCCGGGAACCTCGCGGCAGGAGGGGTCGATGTCGCGCGGCACGGCGAGGTCCATGCACAGCAGCGGGCGCCCTTCGCGGCGCTCGAGGACGAGGTCCAGCTCCTCTCGCTCGATGAGGTGGTGGGGGGAGTTCGTGGTCGAGACGACGATGTCCGCAAGCTCGAGCTGGGCCGGCAACTCGTCGATGCGCACCGCCCGGCCGCCGAATCGCTGCGCCAGCCCGATCGCCCGGTCGTAGTGGCGGTTGGCGACGAACACCGCCTCGACGCCACGGGCCGCCAGTGCACGTGCTGTCAGCTCCGCGGTCTCGCCCGCGCCGACGAGCAGCACGGTCCGCTGTGCGAGGTCGCCGAGCGTGCGCTGGGCCAGCTCGACGGAGACCGACGGGATCGAGAGGCCGCGCTGGCTGATCCCGGTCTCCGAGCGTGCGCGCTTGCCACCCGCCAGCGCGCCCCGGAACATCCGGTTGAGGATCGGGCCGGTGGCACCCTCGACCAGCGCCAGCTCGTAGGCGCGCTTGACCTGGCCCTGGATCTCGGCCTCGCCGACGATCATCGAGTCGAGCCCCGCGGTGACCGAGAACAGGTGGCGGGCCGCGTCGGGTCCGCGCAGCGAGTAGATGTGCCCCAGAAGCTCGGTCAGGCGGATGTCGGCCTCCCGCGCGAGCAGGCCGAGCGCGTGGCTTTCGGCCTCCACCGGCTCGGCGGCGACGACGTAGAGCTCGGTCCGGTTGCAGGTCGAGAGCGCGGCCGCCTCGTGGATGTGCTCGGATGCGGTCAGCTCACCGAGCACCCCGACGGCGCGCCCCTCGGGCAGCGCGAGGCGCTCGCGCAGCTCGAGCGGCGCGGTCTTGTGCGAGACGCCGAGCGTCAGGATCTCGCTCACCTGCCCGTCCCCTCCTGGGCGCGGTCGGCGAGCTCGCGAAGCTCGCGCTCGATGCGCTGCAGCTTGGCGGCCATGATCGCGACGTAGACGAGCAGCAGGGCGACGAAGACCAAGTATGCGCCGGCTACGTACTTGCCGGCCTCGTCGAGCGGCAGCGCGGGCATCAGGACTGGGCGGCGCGCGCCGGGACCGTCGCGGTCGGGCGGGCCGGGGCGCCGGGTTGAGTCACCTCGTCGCCGTCGAGCGCGCGGCGCAGGCGCGCCAGGCTTGCCGAGGCGCTCTTGGCGGCGAGCTCGAAGCGAACGAGGGTCACCCACAGCATCGCCACCCCGGCGAGGCAGACCAGGAACGTCAGCCACATCTTGGCCGGCATCCCGCCCTCGGCGGTCGCGAAGACGCGCGGGTGGACGAGGCTCTCGGCGAGACGGACGGCGACAAAGTTGAGTGGCACGAAGGCGCCCGCGGTGATCGCGAACACCGACGCGTAGCGCGCCTGGCGGTCGCGGTCCTCGATCGCGTAGCGCAGCGGGTAGTAGGTGCAGTAGAGGAGGAAGACGATCAGGAAGCTGGTCAGGGTCGGCTCGTCCCAAACCCACCACTTGCCCCACGATGCGCGTGCCCAGATCATCCCGGTCGCGAGCACGGCGACGCCGAAGATCACCGAGAGATGGATCGCGACGTAGGAGCGCGCGTCATCGGCCGAGTCGCCGCTGCGCAGGTGGCGAATCGCGAACACCGCCGCGACCACGAACCCGACCAGCGCGGTGGTCGCGAGCGGCACGTGGAGGTAGAAGATCTTCTGGATGAACCCCTGGTCGGCATCGAGCGGCGCGAAGTAGAAGACCAGGGCGAAGCCCGCCACCAGCGTGGCGACCGTTATGAGGGCGAGTGTGCGCAGGCCCTTGGGGTACACGGGGGGAGGCCCATATCGTAGAGCGAGCCTGGCGCCCGCCCGGCGAGTTGCCGGTTGACGCAGCGATCCTGCCGGGGTTACGGTCGGGTTCACGGGTATTCGGCAGCGGGGAGGATTCGATGCAGACGTTGGTGAGGTTTCGCCGTAGGGCCGGGGCGGTGGGCGTCCTCGCTTTCCTCGCGGTCGCGGGAGCCGCGGCGCCGCCCGCCGAGTCCACCTTCCCGGGGGTTCCGGGCAGGATTGCGTTTACTCGAGAAGCTCCCGGGCCGAGCTTCAACTTCGAGATCTTCGCCATCAATCCCGATGGGAGCGGCCTCCTCGACCTCACCAACAGCCCGGAGGACGAGTTCGCCCCGTCCTACTCGGCCGATGGGAGCGTGATCGCCTTCGTCAGGTACCCACTGGACTTCGATCTTGAGTCCGAGATCTATGTGATGGGAGCCGATGGCAGCGGGCAGGCAAACCTGACCAACGATCCGGCCGCGGACTTCAACCCCAGCTTCTCGGCGGGCGCGGGCAGGCTCGCCTTGGAGCGCGACTTCTCCGGAGCCGACAGCGAGATTGTCGTCATGAACTCCGACGGCAGCGGCCAGGTGCCAGTGACCAGTGACCCGGCGGAGGACAGCAACCCCGCGTTCTTCCCCGACGGGACGCGGATCGCCTTCGAGCGCCAGCCCTCAGGCGGGGACGCCGAGATCCTGGTCATGAACTCCGACGGCTCCGCGCCCGTGCAAGTGTCCAACTTCCCGACCGACGACGTCGATCCCGCTGTGTCCCCGGACGGGAGGCAGATCGCGTTCGCCCGGGACACTGACCCGACGTTCGAGGAGTCCTACGACATCTTCGTCATGAACGCCGACGGATCGGGGCAGTTCGACCTGACCAACACCCCGACCACGAACGAGACTGCTCCGACGTTCTCACCAGATGGCTCGCGGATCGCCTTCGTCCGCGAGCCCGATCCCGAGTCCGACCTCTTCGAGACGGACATCTTCATCCACAACATCGACGGAAGCGGCGAGGTGAATCTGACCAACACGACGACGGTTTCCGAGTTCGCGCCGGACTGGCAGGCGATTCCGGTGCCGTGCGGGAAGGCTCACGCGACGCTGGTCGGAACGGAAGGCGCCGACCAGTTGATCGGCACCGCCGCCGCGGATGTGATCGCGGGTCTAGGCGGTAACGACATCATCAAGGGCGTCGAAGGACGCGACCTGATCTGCGGCGGCGACGGGAACGACCGCCTGAACGGCGGTCAAGGCAAGGACAAGCTCTACGGAGAGGCCGACAAGGACAAGTGCGACGGCGCCCAGGGCAAGGACAAGGCGTTCAAATGCGAGAAGAAGGTGGACGTCTAGGACCGCGGGCGAGTTGAGATCAATCCTCGAGCACGAAGTCGTACACCGCGTAGGCGACAAGGGCGAAGACCGCGTCGTAGAGCGCCAGGACGAGGGCGAAGACCGCGTCGTAGAGCGCCAGGACGCCGAGCCACTGGCCGAAGTCGTCGTACTGCGGGCCCCCGCGCACAAGCAGCGGCTCGGCGGCGCCGGCGGCGGCGATCATCAGCGGGATCAGCAGCGGCAGCAGGATCAGTGGCACGAGCAGGTCGCGGGCGCGCGAGTGGGTCGCCATCGAGGAGATCAGGGTTCCCGTCGCCGCCAGGCCGAGGTCGGCGAGCACGAGCACGGCGCACAGCGGCCCGAGGCCGGCCCAGTCGTCGAGGAAGAAGACGCCGAAGATCGGCACCGCGACGACCTCGAGCGCGGCCAGGTAGACGACGAGCGCCGCCGCCTTGGCGGCGAGCAGAGCGGTGGCGTCGATCGGGGCGAGGCGGATCGCGTCGAAGCCGCCCTGCTCGCGCTCGGCGACGAACAGCCGGTTGATCGCCAGCACCGCGGCGAACAGCAGCGTCGCCAGCAGCACACCGGCCGCGAGGCTTCCGGTGAGCTCGGTGCGGTCGAGCCCGTAGCGAAACAGGACGAAGGTCGCGACGCAGAACAGGACCATCGCCGGGACGGACTGGAGCGTCCGCAGCTCGATGCGCAGGTCCTTGGCGAGGATCGCGGCGAAGGCGCGGCGGAAGCGCACGGGCGGTTCGCTCATCGAGGCTCGCCTCCGTGCCGCGAATTGCGGCGAGTGAACACTTGACCACCCCATAGGGATGTCAACTGTTCCCTCGACTGTTCCAGCGAGCCTCTGGGCCGCCGGGGGCTCATACCGGCTCCCCGCCGTAGATGCCGCGCGCCTCGGCGGGCTTGATCTCGCCCGCCGGGCCCTCGTAGGCGACCGCCCCGCCGTGGCTTAGAGCCAGAGCCCGATCCGCCTCGGCGAGCGCGGGCTCGAGGTCGTGGGTGACGATCACCCTGGTGCGGCCGTCGGCCGGACCGAGGAGCGGCTCGACCAGCCCCGCCGCCTCCGGATCGAGGTGCGCCCGCGGCTCGTCGAGCAGCAGCAACTCGGGCTCGTGCAGGACGCAGCGGCAGACCGCGACGCGCTGCGCCATCCCGGCGGAGAGGTTGCGAACCAGCTCGCCGCCGCGCCGCCCCATCCCGACGCGGTCGAGCAGGGCGGCGATCGCATCCTCGGCGCCGTTCCCGATCCCGTGCAGGCGGGCATGGAAGCGAAGGTTCTCCTCGACTGTCAGATCCCGATAGAGCAGCGGCTCGTGCCCGAGGTACCCGAGGCGCCCGCGCAACCGCCACGCCGCGCCGGGCAGATCGCAACCCAGGACCGAGACCTCGCCGCCGCTTGGCCGCAGCAGTGCGGCGAGGACGCGCAGCAGCGTCGTCTTGCCGGCCCCGTTGGGGCCCAGCACGACGAGCGTCTCGCCGGCGGGGAGCGTCAGGCTGACGTCGCGCAACGCGACGCGGTCGCCGTACTCGCGCCGCAGCCCGGCCAGCTCGATCGCCGCCTCCACGGCGGCCGAATCTACAGCCGCGGACGGCGAGCGGCCGGCATCCGCCGGCCGCTCGCCCCCGCGCTCGCCCGCCGGCGCTACTTCTTCTTGTGGCCCTTCTTCTTCGCCTTGACCTTCAGCGGCGCGGTGCCGTCGCCCGCCCGGTCGTCGTCACCCTGCCACTGGGCGACCACGTAGACGGTGCCCTTGACGTTGAAGGTCGCCGTGAACGTGCCGTTCGAGGCGACGGTCGCGACCTGAGAGGACCACCTGGTTCCCCGCCGCAGCGAGACGACGACCTGCTCGCCGCCCTCGGCCGGCTGCAGCGTCCCCTGGATCTTGACCGGCTGGCCCTTCCCGCCGCCGGGCTTCTTGGCGGACGACTTCGCCTTCGAGATCGTCAGCGTCGTCGCCGCCCCGAGCTGACCGGCGGAGTCCGTCGCGTAGAAGCGGCCGTTGCGGGCCACCCCGAACGCGCTCTGGCCGGCGTCCGCGATGTCGAGCAGATCCTGGGAGATCAGCTGCGGCTGCCAGCTCTTGCCTGCGTCGGCGGTGTAGAAGCCGTAGCCCGCCGATTGGGGGCCGCCATACTCGGTGGTGAGCGCAGCGAAGCTCGAAACCGCAAGGTAGCCGGAGCCCTCGCTCGAGAACGAGATCGCATACGCGTCATCGGTCCCCACGCCGGGCAGGTCCGCCCACCTGCGGCCGCCGTTTCCGGTTCGCCACACACGGCCATCCCTGGTCAGCGCGTAACCCACCTTGCCGCTGACGAAGTCGACGTCCACCAGCTCCGCCTTGCGCGTCGGCAGGCGCTTTCGCGACCAGCCCTCTCCCCCGTTGGACGAGAACACCAGCGCCTTGGGGCCGAAGGCGAACAGCGCGTCGCCGCCCACGGCGTCGGCGCCCGTCAGGGTCGCCTTCTGGACGTCCTTGTCCTTGACCGCGTCGAAATGCTCGCCGGCGTCGGTGGACAGCCGGACTCCCTGCGGCCCGACGAGCAGGACCCGTGAGGGATCGGGCGCCAGAACCGCGTGCGCGGCCGTCGGCGTCCCCGGGTTGAGGATCGACCAGCTCTGGCCCCCGTTCTGCGTCTTGAACGCGCCGCCCTCGACGTCGATCGCGAAGCCGACGTCGGTGGTCGGGAAGACGGCATCGACGATGGTCTCCGCCGTCGGCACGCCGACCTCGAACCAATTCGCGCCGCCGTCCACGGTGCGGGCGAGCTGGCCCTCCGACCCGACGGCGACCGCCACCTGGGCGTTGGTCGCGTTGACATGATCGAAGCCGCCCTGGCCGGCTGAGGTCTGACCGAGCGCCACGATCCTGCTACCGACCCGCGACCAGGTCATGCCGGCGTCATTCGAGACCACCGTGGCCCCGAACGATCCCGCGGCAACGACGCGCGTCGCCGAGGCGAACCCCGCGGCGTAGATCGGCTCGTCCGAGGGGACGACTGAGTCGTAGTTGTCGCCGCCGTCCACCGTCCGCAGCAGGCGATCGCCATTGGCATTGGTGATCACGCACGTGGTCGCGCCGGCGCAGCTGATCGAGGTCAGCTCCAGCGCCGGGACGCCCGCGGCCGGCTTCGGCGTCCAGTTGAGGCCGCCGTCGATGGTCTTGAGGATCGTCGTGTTGTGTCCGACCGCGTACCCGGTCGAGGCGTCAACGAAGGTGAGGCCGTTGAGCCTCGGGCCCGGGCTCGCCACCTCGACCCACGAGCTTCCGCCGTCCGTGGTCCTGTAGATCTTGCCTCCGTCGGTCGTCGCAACGCCGGTATCGGCGCTGAGGAAGAAGATGTCCGTCGCCGACCCCGGAACCGAGGTCTTGCGCGTGAACGTCTGGCCCCCATCGTCGGTCCGGAACAGCGTGCCGTCGGCGGTCACCAGGTAGCCGACCGACGGACTCGGAAAGGCAAACGAGGCAAGCGGGCTCGGGCAGTCCGAGTCGCTCGCGGTCCACGGCAGTCGCTGGAAGCTCTGCCCCGCGTCATCGGAGCGTCGCAGCACGCACCCGCCGCCGATCACGACCGTGTTGGCGTCGATCGCACGGACGCGAACCAAGCTGCTGGTGATCCCCGTGGGGATCCCCGACCAGGTCGCACCGGCGTCCTCGGTCGAAAGCAGCGTGCCGAAGTCGCCGGCCGCATAACCGCGGCTTCCGGCGAAGGCGATTCCCCTGATCGTGTTGCCCTGCGGCTGTGGGTTGCCCCAGAACCAGCCTGAGTGACCCACCGAGACCGGCGCCGCGGACGCCTGAGCGCCGATGCCCAGGGTCGCGAAAACGACACCGACGATCCCTGCAACGAGACGAGCCCTGCCCATCTTTGACCTCCCCTACTCCGCCGCCGAAGCGGCCTATCCATCCCTGTTTTCCCGCCGGCCGGCGTTCCCTCCCCGGCCAATTGCACTGAACACGGGGGGCCCGTCGGAGTTGCGGACCAGCCTCCCTTCTCTTCTTCTTCTTGGTCTAGCGGCCCTTGCGCAGTGTCCGGGCGCCGACCTTGAGCAGCGGCACGGCCCCGTCCTTGAGCGCCTTCAGCCGGGCGCCGTTGCTGCCGTAGATCAGCCGCGCCGAGGCGCGGATCGCGTCGCCGAGGGTCTGGTCGTAGGGCTGCCACCAGAAGTCGCGGGTCATCCCCGGCTCCCAGGAGACGAGCTTGACATTGACGCACTCGTAGAAGCCGAACTTGGAGTGCGAGCGGCCCAGGCCCGACTCCTTGACCCCGCCCCACGAGCACTGGCAGGCGCCGTGGCTGTAGGAGTGGTCGTTGATCCACACCATCCCGGACTCGATCCGCCGCGCCATCCGCTCGCCCTTGGCGCGATCGCGGGTCCAGATCGAAGAGCCGAGCCCGAAGCGCGAGTCGTTGGCCTGCTCGACCGCCTCGGCCTCGCTGTCGACGGTGAGGATCGGCAGCACCGGGCCGAAGATCTCCTCCCGCATGATCCGCATCTCGGGCTTCACCCCTGTGAGCACGGTCGGGGCGATGAACTTGCCCGAGAACCCCGGGACCTCGCGCGGGCCCCCAGTGAGGCGCTCGGCGCCGTTGGCGAGCGCGTCGTCGACGAGCTCGGTGACGGTGTTGAACTGGTCCTCGGAGACCATCGGGCCGGTCTCGGTGGTCCACTCCATCGGATCGCCGACCGTCAGCCGCTCGCTCTCGCGCACCACGCCGTCGAGGAAGCGATCGGCGACGTCGCGCACGACGTAGGTGCGCTCGATCCCCGAGCACGTCTGACCGGCGTTCGCGAACCCGCCCCAGACGCCGCCGGACACCGCGTTCGCGAGGTCCGCGTCGGGACAGACGATCTGGGGGTCCTTGCCGCCGAGCTCGAGCACGCACCCCTTGAGCGTCTTGGCGCACGCCTCCGCGACCGTGCGGCCGACCTCGACCGAGCCGGTGAAGAAGATCTTGCCCGCCGACGACTCGGCGAGCGCCTGGCCGATCTTGCCGCCGCCGTGCACGTCGCGAACGATGCCCTCGGGCAGGCCTGCCCTCTCGAAGGTGAGGCGGATCCGCTCACCCAGCTTCGGCGTCAGGCTCGCCGGCTTGAGCACGACCCCGTTGCCGGCCATCAGCGCGATCGCGACCTCGCCGAACGGGATCGACCAGGGGTAGTTCCAGGGCGCGATAACGCCTACGACGCCGATCGGCTCGTACGAGAAGAAGCTGCGCTTCGTCTTCAGGAAGAGCTGGGGGTAGGAGATCTTCTCGTCCGCGAGGATCTCCGGCCCCGCGTCGGCGCACCAGTGCAGCAGGTCGACGGTGGGCAGCAGCTCCATGGTGTAGCTCTCGGTGCGCGGCTTGCCCTGCTCGCGGGTGAGCAGCTCGGCGATCTCGTCGATCTCCTCGAGCACGACGTCGGCGGCGCGGCGCAGGTAGCGCGCCCGGTCGCCGAGCGAGAGCTGGCCCCAGAAAGGCTGCACCTCGGCGACTTCGTCGACGACCCCCTGGACCTGCGCCGGCGTGATCGTCTCGACGCTGCCGACCAGCTCCCCGGTCGCCGGGTTGAAAGATTCGAGCTGCCCCATCGAGGTCGATTCTATGCGGAGGGGATCGCGCGCTCAGCCACGCACGTGCTCAGATCTGGCTTGTTGAGTTTCCATCGCATACCGAAGGGAAATCGACAATCGACTCATCCGCACCGATCCTCGAGCCGGCGACTTACCCAGCCTCTCCCCCACCCAGCCTCTTCCGAATTTCCTCGAGCCGCCGCCGCAGCTCGGCCTCGAAGCCGCGATCGGTCGGCTCGTAGAAGCGCTCTCCACCGATCCCCTCGGGAGTGAGCTGCTGATCGGCGAGGCCGCCCGGCTCGTCGTGGGGATAGACGTAGCCCTCGCCGCGGCCAAGCTTCTTCGCCCCGGGGTAGTGGGCGTCCTGGAGGTAGGGCGGCGGCAGCTTGACACCGTACTCGCGGACGTGGGCGCCGGCGCGTGAGATGGCGAGGTAGGAGGCGTTCGACTTCGGGGCCAGGGCGAGGTAGGCGGCGGCCTGGGCGAGGTTGAGGCGGCACTCGGGAAGGCCGACCCGATCGACGGCCTGGGCCGCGGCGGTGGCGACGACGAGCGCCTGCGGGTCGGCGTTGCCGATGTCCTCGGAGGCCAGGATGACCATGCGGCGCGCGATGAAGCGCGGATCCTCGCCGCCCTCGAGCATCGCCGCGAGGTAGTAGAGCGAGGCGTCGGGGTCCGAGCCGCGGGTCGCCTTGATCCAGGCCGAGATGTAGTCGTAGTGCCTGTCGCCCTCGCGGTCGTAGAGGATCGCCTTGCGCTGAAGGGCGTCCTCGGCCTCGGCGATCCCGACGCCGCCACCGGTTTCCCGAGTCGTCTCGACCGCCCGCTCCAGCGCCGCCAGCGCGACCCGCGCGTCCCCTCCGGTTCGCATGGCGAGCAGCTCGATCGCCTCCTCCGAGACCTCGGGGGCCTCGGGGATCCCGCGCTCGTCCGACAGCGAGCGGCGCAGCAACTGCTCGATGTGGGCGGGCTCCAAGGGGCGGAACTCGTAGATCTGGCAACGTGACAGCAGCGCCGAGATCACCTCGAAATAGGGGTTCTGGGTCGTCGCGCCGATCAGCGTGACCAGGCCCTCCTCGACCGCGGGCAGCAGCGCGTCCTGCTGCGCCTTGTTGAAGCGGTGGATCTCGTCGAGGAAGAAGATCGTCGGCTGGCCCGCCGCGCGGCGGCGCTCCTCGGCGCGCTCGATAACGGCCCGAACCTCGGCGCGGCCGGCGTTCACGGCGGAGGCCTCCTCGAACGCTCCCCGGGCGCGCTGGGCGATGATCCGCGCCAGGGTCGTCTTGCCGCTCCCCGGGGGGCCGTAGAAGACGGCGCTGTGGGGCTCGCCCGACTCGCTCGCCGCGCGCAGCGTCGAGCCCTCGCCGAGCAGATGCTCCTGGCCGACCAGCTCGTCGAGATCCCGTGGGCGCATGCGCACCGCGAGCGGGGCCTCCTCGGGTGGCACGCTGGTCCGCTGCGGCGCCGCCTCGCCGGTGTCGAACAGTCGCTCCATCAGTCCCGCGGAGCGCGGCCGGGGATCAATGCGAGGCCGGAGCGCCGCGCAGCCTCCCACAGCCGCGCGTCCCAGGTCGCGAGCGCGAAGGGGCCCTCCGCGACTGCGAGAGCGGAGGCGAGGTGCAGCGAATCCAACGTCCTCGTCCCGTGCTCGAGCGCAAGCTCGGCGGCTTCTTCGGCGAGGCGCTGGTCGACATCGACCACCAGGAAGCTCGGCCACTCGGAGCGAAAGCGCGACACCGGGCCGGAGCCGCGCGGATCGCCGGCGCCCAGTGCCCGCACGACTTCCGTGAAGGCGATCCGGGACGCGACCCACTCCCCCGCCGCGGTCATCGCTTCCCGGACTTCCTCGGCACCGGGCTCCGCTACGTATCGCTTCACCAGCGCGCTCGAATCGACGTACAGCCTCACCGCTCGGCTTCCCGCTCGGCGAGGATGAGCTCCGACGGGAGCGAGCGACGCCTGGACGGCGACTCCAACGGCGGCGCGCGGCTGGGAAGCGGCTTGGCGGGAAGCGCCACGCGACCCTGCGCGACCAGCGCGCGCACCTTGGGACCCAGCGCGTCATCCCGGACGGGAAGGATCTCGGCGACCGCCCTCCCTCGGCTCGTCACCCTGATCCGCTCCCCGCTTGCGACATGGCGGAGGTACTGGCTGAGGCGGTCCTTGAGCTCCTTGACGCCGACCTCGATCATATAGCCACTTTAGCAGCAGGTAGCTACTTGGGCCCCACCCAATACCGTCCCGGCCGATGGCCGTCGCCGAGTTGATCGTCGTCGGGGTGTGGGCTTTCGTCGTCTCGCTGGTCGGGGGGCTGGTCGGGCTGGTGCTCGGCAACCTGCGGCTGCCCGTGATGGTCCTGTTCGCGACCTCGCCGGCGGCGGGGGCGGGAGCAAACGTCGCGGTCAGCGGGGCCCGCCGCGGTCGGCTGCGCTGGCGGGATCCCCGGAGCCTGGCTCGGCTCGAGGCTCACCGGCCGCCTCGATGAGCGCGCGCTGCTGCGGGCGATGACCGCGGTGCTGGTGATCACCGGCCTCGCGATGCTTGTCCAGGCGATCCTGGGTTAGGGCATCCTGCAAGTAACCTGGGGGCGATGGAGGAGGTCGCGATCGCCACCCGCTCGGACCTCGGCACCGCGGCGGTCGAGCTGCTCCAGCGGCTGATCCGGATCGACACCTCCAACCCGCCGGGGCGCGAGCGCGAGGCCCAGGAGATGCTTCGCGACCTGCTCGCCGCGGCGGGCTTCGAGTGCGAGCTCGCCGCTCGCGAGCCCGAGCGGCCCAACCTCGTGGCGCGGCTTCGCGGCGAGTCCGCCGGGCCGGTGCTCTGCCTGCTCGGCCACGCGGACACCGTTGGCGCCGACGCTTCCGAGTGGAGCCGCGACCCGTGGTGCGGCGACGTCGCCGACGGCGAGGTGTGGGGGCGCGGGGCGCTCGACATGAAGGGCCAGGTGGCGGCCGAGGTGGCGGCCGCTGCCGCGCTGGCCTCCGATGGATGGCGGCCCGCACGCGGCGAGCTGCTCGTCGTCACGACCGCCGACGAGGAGGCGGGCGCCGCGTACGGCGCCAGGTGGCTGTGCGAGGAGCGCCCGGACCTTGTGCGCTCCGACGTCGTGATCAACGAGGGTGGTGGCGTCGCGCTCGAACGCGACGGCCGCCGGCTGTACACGGTCGCGCTCGGCGAGAAGGGGGTCTTCCGGCTCACGATCCGGGCCCGTGGGCGGGCGGGGCACGGCTCGCTGCCGCGAATCGGCGACAACGCCCTGCTGAAGCTGGGGCCGCTGCTCGAGCGACTGCGGACGCAGCCCGACTACGAGGCGACTCCGGAGGGAATCGAGTTCCTCTCCGCGATGCTCGACGAGCCCGTCGCGGGCGACCACGACTCGCTGGCCGCGGCGCTGCAGCGCCTCGCCGGCGACGATCCCGCCGCGGCGCTGTTCATCGCCGAGCCGATCCTCGGGGTGACGCTCTCGCCGACGATGGCGCGGGCCTCACAGAAGGAGAACGTCATCCCCTCGCAAGCGGAGCTGTTCGTCGACTGCCGCGTCCCGCCGGGGCACGGTGAGGATTACGTTCGCGAGCGGGTCGAGTCGGTGCTCGGCGAGGGCGAATACGAGATTGAGTTTGCCCAGCGCGTTGTGGGCAACCGCTCCGATTCCGGCACCCCGCTGTGGGAGGCGATCGATGGCTGGCTCGCGGAGGCGGACCCCGGCGCCCGGCTGGTGCCGATCGTGATGCCCGGGTTCAGCGACAGCCACTGGTTCCGCAAGGCATTCGGCGCGACCGTCTACGGCTTCTGCCCTCACAACGCGATGTCGCTTGCCGAGATCGCCCCGCTGATCCACGGCGCCGACGAGCGCGTCGCCGTCTCCGACCTCGAGCTCTCGGCGAGCTTCTTCGCCGAGCTTGCACGCCGGGTGCTCGGATGAGCGAGGAAGGCGCGACGGCGATCTCCCTCGCCGACGGCTCGACCGCGTCGGGCAACGGGGCGGGGCCGGAGCGACTACGGCTCGGCGGGATGGCGCTTCGCAACGGGCTGCTGATCCACGGGCCCACCGCATGGGCAGCCGCCGCCCGGGCGCCGGACGGGAGCATCCGCGTCGCGTCCGGCGACAAGCCGAGCTTCGCGCCGCGAGCGGGAACGCTGCCGCTGCTTCGTGGGCCGCTGAAGCTCGCCGAGGCGTTCGCGGTCGTGCCGCTGGCGCGGCGGCGGCTGCCCGAGGCCCGGCTCCCGTTCGAGGATCCGCGCGTCCTGATCGCCGCGATCGCAGCGACGCTCGCGGGCGGCGCGTTGCGGCGCGGCGGGACGAGCTCGGCGGCGCGCGAGAGCCTCGCCGCGGCACTCGGCCTGCTTCCCGCCGCCGTCGCCCTGCGGGGCTCCGAGCTGGCCGCCTATCACGGCGTCGAGCACAAGGCGATCGGCGCATATGAGCAGGGCCGCCCCGATCCGGCGGAGGTAGCGAAGGAGCACGAACGCTGCGGCTCGCACCTGATCGCGCCGCTGCTCGTCCTGTCGGTCGCCGGGCAGCTCACGGTCGAGCGCCTGCTCGAAAGACCTGGGCGGGTTGCGCGACTCGCCGCCGCGGTCGGCGCCGTGTCGATCGCGGTCGAGCTGTTCGCGTGGTGTGAGCGCAACCCCGACTCGGCGATCGCGCGCGCGGTGCGCCGTCCCGGGACCGAGATCCAGCGCCTGCTCGCCACGCGCGAGCCGACCGCCGAGCAGCTCGAGGTCGGCGCCGCGGCGCTCGACGCGATCCTTCGCGCGGAGGGGGTCGGACCCCTGTCCGCACCGGGGCCTCACTAGGCAGTCCCCCCTAGGGGACCACCCCGTGGACGAGTGTTCATCTTGAACAACGCGCCCATAGCGGTACCTTGTCCGTCAGGGTTTCCACTCCGTACAGGGGCCAGCGGACTTGCTTGAGACGGCACTCCTAGGAATCACGTACGACCAGTTCGAGCGCTGGGTGACGATCTGGCTGCCGGTGCTCTTCATGGGCGCGCTCGTCTACCTCGTGTGGCGGACCTTGAAGCTGATGCCGCGCACGAAGCCGCAGCAGATCACGCCGCGGTCCGCGAGCTCGGTGACCTGGGACGACATCGCAGGCGTCGAGGAGACCAAGGACGAGCTGCGCGAGGTCGTCGAGTTCCTCAGCCACCCGAAGCAGTTCAAGCGGCTCGGCGCCAAGGTCCCGAAGGGGATCATGCTCCACGGTCCGCCGGGCACGGGTAAGACGCTGCTCGCCAAGGCCGTCGCGCACGAGTCCGGCGCGAGGTTCTACGGCCAGTCGGCCTCGGCGTTCGTCGAGATGTTCGCGGGCCTCGGCGCCGCCCGGATCAGGCGCCTGTTCAAGCAGGCGCGCGACAACGCTCCGGCGATCGTGTTCATCGACGAGCTCGACGCGGTCGGAGCGAAGCGCGGCTCCGACATCTCCGGCGAGCGCGACCAGACCCTGAACCAGCTTCTCGTCGAGATGGACGGCTTCCAGTCGGGCGACAGCATCGTCGTGATGGCGGCCTCCAACCTGCTCGAGAAGCTCGATCCGGCGCTGCTGCGGCCGGGCCGCTTCGACCGCCAGGTCTTCGTCCCGCCGCCCGACATGCGCGGCAGGCATGCGATCCTGCGCGTGCACACGCGCGACAAGCCGCTCGCCCAGGGTGTTGAACTCGATCGCGTCGCCCGCCACACCTCGGGCCTGACCGGCGCCGACCTCGCCAACCTGGCCAACGAGGCCGCGATCCTCGCGGGTCGCAACCGGCGTGACTTCATCAGCCAGCGCGACTTCGAGAACGCCTTCGAGCGCGTCGTCGCGGGGTTGCAGTCGCGCAAGGTGATCACCGATGCCGAGAAGAGGGTGATCGCCTGGCACGAGGCCGGCCACGCCCTCGTCTCCGAGCTGCTGCCCTCGGTCGACAAGGTCCAGAAGGTCTCGATCATCCCCCGCGGCAAGACGCTGGGCTACACCCTCAACCTCCCCCAGGAGGACCGCTACCTGAAGTCGCGCGAGGAGCTGATCGATTACATGAAGGTCCTGCTGGCGGGGAGGGTCTCGGAGCAGATCTCGTTCGGTCGCGTCACCACCGGCGCCTCGGATGACCTCCAAAGAGTCACCGGGATCGCCCGCTCGATGGTCTTCGACTACGGGATGGGTACGACGATCCGCTCACACCAGGTCCCGGGCGACGACTTCACCGTCTCGGAGGCGCTGCGCCAGACTCGCGACGAGGAGGTCCAGGCGATCGCGGAGGAGGCCTACCGGGGAGCTCACCGCCTGCTGACCGACCATCGCGATCTGCTCGACGAGATCGCCTCGCGGCTGCTCGCCAACGAGGTGATCGAGCACGACGAGATCCAGCGGATCATGTCGCGACACCGCGGCCAGATCGACGTAGGCGAAGGCGTGCAAGAGGACGTCCCGACCGGCGCCGCGCTCGGAGTGCTCGCCAGCCGGCGGCGCGACCAGCCCAGGTAGGTTCCTGCGCCCGCGCCCCGGCCGGCCGGGGCGGGCGGCTCAATAGACTGGCCGCGAATGCTCAGCCGCATCGATCACGTCGGCGTCGCGGTGTCGGATCTCGACGCCGCGGTGGCGCTCTACGAGAACACCTTCGGGATGCCGCTTTCGCATCGCGAGACGGTCGAGTCCCAGGGCGTCGAGGCGGTCCTGATGGACGTCGGCGACGGCCACGTCGAGCTGCTTCGACCCCTGTCGCCCGATACCGCGGTCGGCAAGTTCATCGAGCAGCGCGGCGAGGGCCTGCACCACGTCGCCTACGCGGTCGACGACATTGACTCGGTGCTCGAGCGGCTGCGCTCGGCGGGGGTCGAGCTGATCGACCACGAGGCGCGCATAGGTATCCGCGGCAGCCGCGTGGCCTTCCTGCACCCCAGGGCGACCGGCAAGGTGCTGACCGAGCTGGTCGAGCACTGAGGGGGTCACGATGGCGAAGCAGACCAAGCGCGTCGAGATCGGCTTCGGGGGCGGCCAGGTCGCGGCGGTGCGCCTCAGCGAGGATCAGCTCGTGCAGCTCCGCAAGGCGCTCGGAGCGGACGACGCGTGGCTCGAGCTGTCCTCCGACGACGGAGACCTGATCCTCGATCTGCGCCAGATCGTCTTCGTCAAGGCCGAGGGCGGTCCGTCGACGATCGGCTTCTCCGGCTCCTGATGCGAAAGCTCCTGCTCGCCGCCGGCGCGGCGGTGCTCGCCGTCGCGCTGTGGTGGCGCAAGAACCCCTCGGCGTGCCCGTACAGCCAGCGCTTCTGGGTCGAGGCCCCGCATCCGTTCATCACCCGCGAGCGCCTGCGCGAGATCCTCGAGGCGAAGGCCGGCGAGCGCATCCTCGAGGTCGGGCCGGGGACCGGCTACTACACGCTCGACCTCGCCGAGTGGGTCGGCGACGAGGGGACGATCGAGATCTTCGACATCCAGCAGGAGATGCTCGACCACGCGATGCGCCGCGCCGGCGAGCGCGGCTTCGCCAACGTCACCGCGACCCAGGGCGACGCCCAGGCCCTGCCCTACGGCGATGACGCGTTCGACGCCGCGGTCCTGATCACGGTGCTGGGCGAGATCCCGGACCAGGAGGCGGCCCTGCGTGAGCTCAAGCGGGTGCTCAAGCCGGGGGGGCGCCTCGTCGTCGGCGAGCTGATGGGCGACCCGCACATGGTCACCCTGGGGACGCTGCGCGAGCGCGGCGAGGCCGCCGGGTTTCGCTTCGAGCGCCAGGTCGGGCCGAAGTGGCTCGGCTTCTTCGCGCGGCTCGGCGCCTAGATCGGGCGTTACTTCTTCTTCTTCTTCTTCTTCTTCTTCTTGACCTTCCAGTCGTCTGACGCCGGCGAGGCGTCGACGTTGCCGGCGGCGTCGACACCGCGAACCTCGAAGTGGTGCTTGCCCTTCTTCACCTTGAAGGTGTCGGGTGAGGCGCAGGTTGCGAACGCCGCGCCGTCCACCGAGCACTCGAAGCTTGAGTTGGGCTCTATCGAGATGAACTCGAACGTGGCCTTCTTCTTGCGCGTCCTGTCCTTGGGGCGCTTGGTGATCTGGGTCTCCGGTGGGGTGCAGTCGTCGTGTCTGGAGGCGTCGGTCGGCGCGCAGTCCTGTGTCTCGTCGCCGAAGCCGTCACCGTCCGCGTCGGGCTCGAGCACCGCCGCGATGTCGAGCTTGCGATCGGTCGCGTCCGGGGTCATGAAGACCGTCATTCCGGGTGCCGGATCGAAGCCGCCGTTGAAGCCAATCTGATGGTTGCTCGCGTTTCGAGTGCACGGATTCGAGACGGACCCGGTCGAGAGCCCGAGCAGGTCACCGGCCGCCACCGTGATCCGCGCGGGGTAGGTGTTCACTTGGCCTGCGACCGGGTGCTCGAACCCCGTCTCCCCAACCGCCGTGTAGTTGTTGCCCCCGGCTGCGCGGTAGACCTTGAACCGGATCTCCCCGGGAACCGCGGGCGCCTGGTGGCTCCACGATGTGATCACCCCCGCGAACGGCGCCGTGTAGTTCCCGTTGATCGCGAACTCCTGGACGAAGGTGATGTGTGTGATGCAGTTGTTAGTCGGAGCGAACGTCTCCCCGAGCTGCGTCGCGGCGCTGGTGCTTGAGGGGACCGCGGCGACCGTCAGCGCTGTGAGCGACACCGCAATGAATGCGGGACGCCTCACTGCCTCACTTCTTCTTCTTCCTCTTCTTGACCTTCCAGTCGTCTGAGGCCGGCGAGCCATCGACGTTGCCGGCGGCGTCCTTGGCCCGGACCTGGAAGCTGTGCTTGCCCTTCTTGACCTTGACGGTGTGGGGCGAGGTGCATGGCTGGAAGGGTCCATCGTCGAGCTTGCACTCGAACGTCGAGTTGGGCTCCGTCGAAGTGAACTCGAAGGTCGCGGTCTTCTTCTTGGTCTTGTCCTTGGGCTTCTTGGTGATCTGGGTGTCGGGCGGCGCGGTGTCGCCCTCGCCTCCGCCGCCCTCCGGGGGCGGGGCCGGGGGAACGAGCTCGTCGGCTCCGATGTCCGGCGCAGCGCCCACGGTCCTCGGATCGCCGTCGATGTCGACCGCTCCCAGCAGCGTCGCGGCGCCGGTGCCGGCGTCGATCGTCGGCGAGCCGGCCGCCTGGTGGAAGTCACCGCTCGCGGCGTCGACGAAGGACGGCGGCGCGAGCTGGTTGTTGAGCGTCCCCGGGTCGGTGACCGAATCGGTCGCGCCCGGCTCGAGCTCGGTGTCGTAGTTGGAGTAGTCGAGATCGACGGTCGCACTGGTGCTTGCCTGTGCCGAGGCAGCCGCGCTCACGTCAGCGCCAGTCGGAGGCGCGCCTCCGACGGCGATCACATTCCTCGCGTTCAGCGTGGTGTCGGAGCCGAAGCTCGTGTTGACATCGATTCCGGCGGCCGAGCTGCCACCGCTTGCCACCGCGGTCACGTTTCGAAGCGTGGGTGTGTGCGTTGAGTCCCCACTGCTGCTGGACTCCACGGCCGCCTCGCCGTCCGTCTTGGCCCAGCAGATCGAGTCACGGATTACCGCGGTGGCGTAGGGCCCACAAGCAGTCACGCCCGTCCCCGTCGCGGTCACGATCACTCTTTCAGCGGTCCCGCCGACGATCATGAACAGCCCAATGCCTGGCGCCGCGGGCGTGTAGTCGATCTCCAGGTCGCGTAGCACCGCGCCGGGGCTTAAGACGAAAATCCCGTTGGTGCCGCTCATCGGGATCACGGGGCGGGGCTGGCCTGCTTGACCGTGGACGGTGATGGCATTGTCCACAACCAGCTGATCGGTCTGATTCTCGTAGGGGCCCGGCAGCAGAACCACCTCGTCACCGTCGGCCACGGCTACGGCCTCGACCGCGTCCGTAAGGTTGCAGGGATCGATCTGCAGGCAGCCACCGGGGCCCGCTGTGCCGTTCCCGTTTGGCTCCGCAAAGCGGGTGGCGGCGCTCGCGGAGGCGGCCGCGGCCATCATCGCGACGACCGCAAGCGATGCCACGATCGCAAGACGCAGTGTCGTCGCTACCGAAATACTCGTGACGCGCCCTGTCCCGCGCGACATACTTGCCTCCCCTTAGGCCCTACTCGAAGCTTTAACCCTACCAGCGCCTCCAGCTCAGGTTCGGTCCAGCGCGGTCCACATCCGCTCCTCGGCCTCGAGCACGCGGGCGGCCGCATCGCCAGCCGCCGACCAGAGCCGCACCTCCGGCTGGTCGGCCTCGCTCGCGGCGAGCAGCGCGCCCGCCAGCTCGGTCCACTGTCCCGCCGCCTCGTGCGCGAGCGCGCTCTCCTCGTACCCCGCCTCCTCGAGGAAGCGCGCGTACATCAGCCGGAAGTTGCCGCCGCCCGTCCCGCGCCGCTCGATCACCTGGTAGTTGAAGCGCGCGCACCATTGCCAGTCGTCGGTCGCCTCGGGCCAGCCTCCGATCTCGTCGGCGAGCCGGCGCAGGGCGGGCATCCCCTGGAACTCGCCCAGCTCGGGCTCGAACATCTCGCGCACCGCTCGCTCGATTGCCCGCGGCGCCGCGTCGCGCGGGTCGTGGAGGGCCTCGCCATCGGGGACGGAGAACATGTGGCCGGCGAGCGGGTAGACGGGGTGCTGGGCATGGCGGGCGGTGGCGAGGTTCTCCAGCTTCGTGGTCTGAAGCTCCTCGAAGGCGGTGTCGGAGAGGTATGCGACATCGTGGTCATACCCGGCGAGCACGACGGCGTGACCCGGGAAGCGGGCCGACTTGCCGTAGTGGTCGAGGTAGTAGAGGTCGGAGAGCAGCAGCGCCGGGCGGCCGGAGTCGACGGCCGCGCGGGCGAGCCGCCACGACTCGGCGGGGTCGTCGGCGGTGTCCATGCGCAGCTCGATCCCGGTCAGCTCGACGAACTGCTCCTCGAGCCGGCCGACGCGCCCGTTCGTAAAGCGCGACGGCGACTGGCCGTTGAGAACGACGTAGTAGAACGCCACGCCCGCCCCGAGGCCGAGCGCCATCTCCTCCGATATCTCGAGCCCGTGGAAGGCGAGCAGGTTGCGAAGCGCCGTCGACCCGCAATGATTACCGGGGACGTGCCGGTAGCCCGGCACCATCGTGCGCTCGGCAGGCATCTCGACGCCGAACTAGTGGTGACGGCGGCGGGACGGTGCCGAAAGGGCAGCCTGGACGAAGAAGAGCGTCACGAGGGTGCCGCATAGCAGCGCCAGCACGGGCACATCGCTCCAGCCGCCAGCCGTGTTCGCCCACTGGGCCGCCACCCCCATTGCGAGGGCGAGAATCGCCGGAACCACGTGGCGGAGAAGCCTCACCGCGCTCATTGTAGGGGGCCCACCTCCTGCGACAGCAGCATCCCGGCTCCGAAAAGCGCCCCCCAGAACATGCCGGTCTGCCAAGCCTTCTTGGTGTCGAGCCAGCCACCGAGATCACCGAACAGCCGCGCCGTCAATTCGGCCAGCAAGGCACCGGACGCAGCACACGCGGCGATCCAGCTCAGGTCAAGCTCCCGTGGGACCAGAGAGCCCGCGTTGGATGTCGCGGTAAGCAAAAGGGCGGCGATCTCGGGCACATAGGGACAAGCCCGGGTCGCATGATCGTGCCCCGGCCCCCTCGGCCCGACGAATTACCCCGTCGAAGCTCGCATGCGCAGGTACTCGGCCCGCGCCTTGAACGTGAACGTCGCGCGCATCTCCGAGGTCAGCTCGTCGAGAAACTCCTCGCGGTAGGTCGAGTCGGTGAGCATCGCGATCGCGAAATAGAAACCCGAGAAGGCGGCGAGGCCGGCGGCGACGCGCAGCAGCTCCGAGGTCAGCTCGACGCGGTCACCGAGCAGGTCGAAGCCGACCAGCTCGGTACCGCCCGACCCGATCCACTCCTGCCTGACCGCCTCGTTGATCGACAGCAAGCCGAAGGCGACGAAGAACAGGCCGACCGCGAGGCTGACGATCAGGACCTGGGTGGCCTGGCTGACGAACATCACCAGCCCGACGTTGAGGCGCTGGCGGCGGTCGAGGGGCTTCTGCGCCTCGCCGGCCTCGCGCTCGATCCCGCGGGCCTCGAGCGGGATCCGCACGAGCAGGAACACCGACCCGAGCACCACGAACAGCGCGAGGATCGCCCAGAACTGACCCGTTGAGATCGCCGAGAAGATCTGCCACATCTCCTGGTTCGTGAACGAGAGCAGGGCGAAGATCATCAGCAGCGGCACGGCCTTGGCGAGCAATCCCAGCGCCGAGGTGAGCTGGCCGATCAGGCGCGCGAGGACCCAGCGCAGGATCGCCACCAGCCCGTAGCCGATCGCCGCGTAGATCAGCCCCAGGACAGCCAGGTTCGCCGCCACCGTCGCGGCAGCGCTTCCGATCTGGCCTCCGAAGATAAGCGGCAGCAGCGCGGGCAGCAGGACGAAGGTCGCCAGCTCGACTTTCCCGACCGTCCGCGGCACCGACCAGAAGGGCCGCCCCCGCGCCCGATTGACGATCCCGATCGCGACGAGCAGGATCGCAAGCCCGCCAAGCGCCGCGGCCACGTTCGCGGCCGGCGACCAGTCGAGCTGGATCGCGCCCAGCATCTCGCCGCAAAAGACGAGGGCGAGCACCGGCACTGCGCGGTTGAAGACGTCGGTCGAGGCCCTGAAGCCCTCGATGAACAGCGGAAGCCCAGCACGCCGGAAGCGCTGCTCGTATCCGGCGAGATCGTCGCTGCGACGCGGGGCCACGAACGGATTTCAGCGACGGGGGCGGACGGCGCCCCACCCAGGTGGCGATAATCGCGCGATGGCTCAGCGTCGCCTTCCGCGCCTGCGTGGACGCGACCCCGTCGCGCGCCGCCGTCATCCGCTTCTGGCCGTGCTCGCCGACCTCGACCAGGCGGCGCTTCGGGCGCTGCGCACTCGTGCCCACGGGCGCGTCCCCGATGCCGTGATGAAGACGCTGGGGATGGCGGGCGAGTGGGGGGCCGTGTGGGCCGCGACCGCGGCAACCGCCGCGGCGGTCGACGGGGGACGCAGGCGGCGCTGGATGATCGCCGGCGCAGTCGGCCCGGCGGCGATCGGCGTCAACTTCGCGGTCAAGGTCGCGGTGGGCCGCAAGCGGCCGGTGCTCGAGGAGCACCCTCCGCTCGCGCGGGCGCCGACCAAGCTGTCCTTCCCCTCAGCGCACGCAACGTCGTCCCTCGCCGCCGCGACGGCGATGGGACGCATCGCACCGGGCGGCCGCCCGGTGCTCTACGGGCTCGCGGCGGCGATCTGCCTGAGCCGCCCCTACCTGGGCATGCACTATCCATCCGACGTGGTCGCCGGCGCTGCCCTCGGCATAGCGCTGGGTCGTCTCGTCCCGGGCCTCGACGGCGGCCCTCCCACCGGCGGAAGCGCCGAACCACACAGCGCCGCGCCGTGAAGGTCGGAATCGTCGGGCTTCCCAACGCCGGCAAGACGACCCTGTTCAACGCGCTCACCCGGTCCGCCGCCGAGACCGCGGTCTACCCTTTTACGACGGTCGACGAAAACGTCGCCGTCGTCGAGGTCCCGGACGACCGGCTCGAGCCGGTAGCGACCGCCGCTCAGGCGGCCCCGGTCGTGTTCGAGACCATCGAGTTCCACGACATCGCGGGACTCGTGCGCGGCGCCTCCGAGGGAGAGGGGCTCGGCAACCGCTTCCTCGCCGCGATCCGCGAGACCGACGCGATCTGCCACGTGGTGCGCGCGCACTCCGACCAGGGGGTACCCCATCCCGAGGGCGACGTGGAGCCGGCGCGCGACATCGAGATAGTCGAGGCGGAGCTGCGCCAGGCCGACCTCGAGACCGCCCGGCGGCGGCTCGAGCGGGTTACGAAGCAGGCGCACTCGGGCGACAAGGAGGCAATCGCCGAGCGCGACTGGCTGGAAGAGGTGGTCGCGGCGCTCGGCGGCGCCGAGGCGACGCGCTCGATCGACGCGCCGGAGGCCGCCGCCCAAGCTCCGGCTCGGCTCCAGGCCCTGACCTCCAAGCCGGTCCTCTACGTCGCCAACGTCGACGAGGGCGAGGCCGAGGTGCCCGACGCGATCGCGGCGCGCGCCGCCGAGGCCGGCGCGGCCGCGGTGGCGGTCAGCGCCCGCATCGAGTCCGAGCTCGCCGAGCTGGACGACGCCGAGGCCGCTGAGATGCGCGCCGAGCTCGATCTCACCGAGTCGGGGCTCGAGCGCCTCGTCGCCGCCGCCTACGACCTGCTCGGCCTGATCACGTTCTTCACAGCCCACGAGGGCGTCGAGGCTCGAGCCCGCAGCCTGCCGCGCGGCGCCACGGCCTGGGACGCGGCGGGCAAGGTCCACTCTGACATCCAGGCCGGCTTCGTGCGCGCCGAGGTGATCGGGTGGCGCGAGCTGATCGAGGCCGGCGGCTACGCCGCCGCCCGCGAGCGCGGCGTACTCCGAACCGAGGGTCGCGACTACGTCGTCGCCGACGGCGACGTGGTCACGATCCGCCACTGAGCAGCGGTCCCACCTGGTCCGAGGCGGTGATGTGGATCACGTCGGGCTCGACCGCGTAGTCGATCAGGGCCAGGGCTTGGAGCCGGTCGAGGACGAACTGGAAGGCGCCGGCCTGGGTGTCGGACTCGTAGTCGCGTGCGATGTCGAATGACCACCCGGCGGCGTGCAGCGGATAGTCGTCGATCGCCCGCGGGTCCCGATCGCGCAGCAGGTCCTCGTAGGCGCGGTCGCGCACCGCGCTCGTCACGGTGAGCGTGCCGCCGCCGTAGATCTCCCGCACCCGCGCCGCGAGGTAGATCAGCGTCGCAACGGCCTCGGGCCGCAGCCCGCGGTAAAGCGCCGGGGCCGAGCCCGCCTCGGCGGAGAGCTCGCCGATTCCGGCGTCGAGCGCGTAGCCGAGCTCGGGCGACTCGGGGATCGGGACGATCGCGCCGGCGCTCCACGCGGCCTCGAGCTGCCCCGGGTCCGCGAAGGTCTCGGTCGAGTCGGTCGGATGGAAGACCTGCTCGCCGGTCGGCCCGCCGTCCTGGAGGCGCTCGAGCTCGCGCAGCTCGGCGGGATCGTCTCGGTACAGGCGCATGATTCCCTCCGCCGCGAGGACCTTCCAGTAGTACTCCGACGACTCGTCACCGAACGAGGCGAGCAGGTCCCAGGTCTGGGGATGGCTGTGAGGCGAGGAGTTGAAGTACAGCTCCGCGTAGGGGACCGGGTCGCCGCCAGGATCGGGCTCCTCGGAGAGGTAGGTCTCGATCACCTGCTCGAGGTTGCCGATCCCCATGTGGTACGAGACAACGGCAAGGTCGTCGGCGCCGAATCGCCGCTGGGCGATCTCCAGGTAGCGGACGGCTCCCGCCAGGGCGGCGTCGGGATCGAAGCGCTCGTCGATCCGCGCCCGCTCGGCGGTCAGCCGCCGCGCCCGCTCGAGCTTGCCGAACTCGTAGGCGCGATTGATCTGCCTGGTGAGCTTGCGGCTGCGCTCGAGGTCGACCCGCATCCCGAGCAGGTCCTGGGCCGTCGAGGCGACGATCTGCGCGAGCCCGGCGGCGGCCTCGGGGTCGTCGCCGGCGATCACCTGCGAGCGCCCCGCGCTCTCCAGGAACACCATCGCCTCCAGCGCGTCGGGGTCGACTTCGGTCGACCCGATCGCGCGCTCGATCTCGTCGCGGTAGCGCGCGACGAGCCGGGCGGTGTGGAACGCGCCCCCCGGGCTGTTGGCGTAAAGCACGTGGGCCAGGCCCGCCGCCGCCCGGGCCTCGAACTCGCCCCGGCGGTCGGGCTCGTAGGCGAACGGGTCACCCTCGAGCGGCGCCCCCTCCAGGCTTACGGGGGCGACGGCCGCATCGCCGCGCGCGATCAGGCCCGCCACCAGCGCCGCGACGAGCACGACCGCCGCACCAAGGGCGGCCAGCCTCGCCCATGGTCCCGCCGGAGCATCGGTGACGCCCTGCGTCGTCATGCGGCGCAGCTTGACAGGGGGCCGCGCAGCGCCGTGTTACGTTGCCGCGGTGCGCACCCAGGCTCGATTTCCGGCACTCGATCGCGAGGCCGGCCACTACGAGAGCTTCTACATCAAGGCCACCCGTCCCGAGGGCGGCCTCGGGGTGTGGATCCGCCACACCATCCACAAGCGGCCCGGTGCCGAGCCGACCGCCTCGATCTGGTTCGTGCTCTTCGACGGCGAGGCGGCCTCGCCGGCGGCCACCAAGGCGACGTTCCCGGCCGCCGAGCTCGCCGCCCCCCAAGCCGGCTACGTGCGCGTCGACGGCGCAACGCTCGAACCCGGTCGGGCGGTCGGGGAGCTCCACAGCCTGGTGCTCAACGCCAGCTGGGACCTCTCCTTCACGGACTCCGGGGAAGCGTTCCGCCACCTCCCCTACGGGTGGATGTACCGCGCGCCGCTGCCGCGCACCAAGCTGCTCAGCCCCCACCCGAGCGCCCGCTTCAGCGGCCGGGTGACGGTCGCGGGGCGCGACATCGAGCTCGATCGCTGGCCGGGGGTGATCGGGCACAACTGGGGCGCCGAGCACGCCGAGCGCTGGGTCTGGATCCAGGGTGGCTGCTTCCCCGGCCATCCCGAGGACAGCTACCTCGACATCGCGGCGGGGCGGATCAAGGTCGGCAGGTGGACGACTCCCTGGATCGCCAACGGAATGCTGTTCATCGACGGCGAGCCGCACCGCCTCGGCGGCCTCGATCGGGTTCGCAGCACGGAGCTGAACGAGGAGCCGACGAGCTGCGAGTTCAGGCTGACCGGAAAGGGGATCACCGTGCGCGGCAGGGTCTCCGCGGAGCAGCGCAACTTCGTCGGCTGGGTCTACGCCGACCCCGAGGGCCCCGAGCACAACACGCTCAACTGCTCGATCGCGGACCTGCAGTTCACCGTCGAGCGCGAAGGCCGGCCGCTCGAGCACCTGAAGGTCCACGGCGGAGCCGCGTACGAGATCGGGATGCGCGAGAGCAACCACGGGATCCCGGTCCAGCCCTACTCGGACGGCGGGCCGGCCGCGGGATCCGGGTAGCCCGGTGGCCCGAGGGCGCCACGCGGCTGCCCGATCCTGACGCGGACGACTACTTCTTCTTCTTCTTGACCTTCCAGCTGTCGCTGGCGGGAGTGGGATCGACGTTGCCGGCGGCGTCCTTGGCGCGGACCTCGAAGCTGTGCTTGCCCTTCTTTACCTTCAGGTCGTCGGGCGAGGTGCAGGGCGCAAACGCCTTGCCGTCTAGCGAGCACTCGAACGTCGATCCCGCCTCCGTCGAGGTGAACTCAAACGTCGCGGTCTTCTTCTTGGTCTTGTCCTTGGGCTTCTTGGTGATCTGGGTGTCGGGCGGCGAGGTGTCGGCGGGCGGCTGCTCGGCGCCGGGACCCGGCTGCTCGCCCCCGCCTCCCGGCGGTGGCTGGACGACCTCGAACGCCTTCCAGAGCTCATAGCCCGTCGTGCCGTCGTTGGCGCGGAAGAACAGCGTGCCGTTGACGTTGGTTAGGAAGCCGGGATCGCTGCCGCTCGCGCCGCCGCGTATGTCCTTTACGAGCGCCGTGCCCGCGGTGGTGCCGTCGGACTTCCACACCTCAGCGCCGCTCGTGCCGTCGGTGGCGCGGAAGAACAGGGTGCCGTTGACGTCGGTGAGG
>WNFU01004405.1_pt1 | contig 29329 bp, 23 predicted proteins | sample 5400121 | NCBI WGS metagenome assembly WNFU01 (sample SAMN13153360, study PRJNA577476) | soil metagenome | isolation source: 100 cm soil or saprolite under grassland replicate 1 | place: USA:California | collected 2016-06-15 | reverse complement strand
CATCTCGCCGCAGATCAAACGCGACCTGCTCGAGACGTACCATGTTGGACGCGATCGGCAGTATTCCGTCGTGCCGCTCGGTTTCGATCTCGAGCCCTTTGCGCGCATTCGAGAGTCGGACCGGCAACAGGCGCGGCACACGCTGCAGCTTTCCCCTTCGGCAGTTGTGGTGTCGACGGTTGGCCGGCTGACTCCAATCAAGAACCATGAACTGCTGCTTCAGGCCACCCGGCGCATCTGCGAGCAGCACGCCGATGCGGTGATCCTCATCGCCGGGGACGGCGAGCTGCGTGGAGACCTCGAGCAGACGGCGCGCGCGCTGGGAATTGCCGACCGCGTGCGTTTCCTCGGGTGGCGTCGTGACCTCGAGACAATTTACGCCGCCACCGATGTCTTTGCGCTGACCTCGCGAAACGAGGGCACACCTGTCGCGCTCATCGAAGCGATGGCGTCCGCGGTGCCGGGTGTCAGCACCGACGTCGGGGGCGTGAGCGATGTGATTGTCGACGACAGCCTTGGGCGCCGCGTGCCGGACGCAGACCCTCGCGCGTTTGCGGCGGCGGTCAACGACCTGTTGCTGGACGGCCGGCGGACCGAGATCGGTGAACGCGCGCGTCAATTCGTCCTGGGCCGCTTCAGCATCGATCGACTGGTGAACGACATCGCGGCGGTGTACCGAGAGCTCACAACCGCTGCGATATGATCCGCCGCGATGAACGTTCGGAAGATGCTCGCCGTGATAGCCGCAATCGCGGCGCTCAACGGCGCGTTCTTCATCCACTATCAGGCGCCCGACTGGAGTACAGAGTGGAGCGATCAGGAAGGCTATAAGCGTCTCGGCCGCTCCCTCGCGGAGACCGGGCAGTTCACGCGCTATCCTGAGTCGCCCACCTTTGTACCCGAAGTCATCCGCACGCCCGGTTACCCGCTGTTCGTCGCGGGCATTTACAAGCTGTTCGGCCCCAGTCAGATTGCTGTCGCCATCGCGCAGGCCGCGTTGTTTGTGGCCATCGCCGTGATGGTGTTCGCAATCGCCCGATGCTGCACCACAACGAAGATCGCTCTCGCTGCGTCCGCGCTCACCGCTGCTTATCCGACGCTGCCCTACTACGGCGCCCTGGTGATGACCGAGCTCTGGACGGCCTTCGTTCTCACAGCGGCGTTTGTGTTCGCGTTCCGTGCGCGTCGTACTGGCGCGCGCCGCGATTACGTCGCGACGGGAGTGCTGTTGGGTGTCGCCGCCCTGAGTCGTCCGGCGTTCGTGCTGCTTCCCTTCGCGATCTTCGGCGTGGGCGCGCTGCTCTTCTGGCGCGACTTTCGTCGCATCGTCCAACCCTGGGCATTGGTGATCGGTGTGTTCCTGCTGATGCTCGTGCCCTGGCTGGCGTTCAACTACTCCGTCATCGGCCGCGTGGCGCTCGCGCCGGCAGGGGGCGTCGGCCGTGGGCTGTGGGAAGGCTCGTGGCAAGGTCGCTGGCCTGGACGGCTTCACAACGAGCTGACGCATCTCGCGGCCGACACTCCCGAAACCGAGACTCTCGACGCGCGCGTCGATCGACTCGCCGCGGACAACGGATTCGATCCGGTGCCGATGCGAACCTACGTGCATCAGTGGCGCGAGCTGCGACAGATCTGGGACGCGCCCACAGACCCACAGGAGCGCGCCGCCGCGCGCATCAAAGCCGACGAAGAATACCGCCGGGTCGCGCTGGAGAATATTCGCGCGGACCTCGCGGGACATATTCGGCGGCGATTGAGCATCGGGACGTTCGTACTCTGGGACGCGGACATTCCGCTGCGATACAGCGAGATCAACTCGACTTCGCCACTGCTGATACGCACGTTCTGGTCGGCGCAGGTCGTGCTCGTGCTGCTGGCAGTCTGGGGAACGATCTGTCTGATCAATCAGGGACGCCTGACGGATGCGTGGATTCTCGTCACGCCGCTGCTGTACGTAACCGCCGTGCACGTGCCGCTTTTGACCGAAGCGCGACAGTCGCTTCCGGTAAAACCGTTGCTGCTCATTGCGGCGGCAATCGGCGGCGCGGACCTGTGGCAGCGGCTACTTCCCCTGAAAGCGCAGGTTCATGAACGCCAGCATGTCTGATTTCCATTGCTGCGCGTCCGGGCCGTTGTGCCGCTCGAGGTGATCGGCCACACGCATTCCGAGCAGCACGTTGTCGTCCATGCTGTTGTTGAGGAACAACCCGTGCCGGCCGAGCGTCAGCAGGTTGCTCATCGCGTGCACACCGTCGAGCACCGGGATCAGGTGATCCTCGAAATTGAGCTCGTACACAGGATAGGCGGTCGGAATATCGGTGATGTGATACTGCTCGACCTCGTCTTCGGTAACGCCATATCCCATCTTCATCAGATCGCTGAGCGCGAGCCGGTAGATCTCCTCATCGGTCGCGTTCCAGAGCGCCTCGTCCTTCCAGAGCGAGAGCTCGATGCACAACACGGTGCGATCCGCAGGAATCATGTGCGGGCTGACGTTCTTCTGCTCTGACAGACGGTTCACGCGAAACTGCTCGTCCAGCAGATAGACCCAGTGAAAGTCCGTCATCGCTTGACGCGTGAGGACGATGTAGATCAGCTTGAGGCTGCGGTAACGCAGCTTCGCCGCGTGCGAAATCACGTCGGCTGGCAATGCCGGCGAAATCATGGACACGAGCGCAGGCAACGGCAGTGTCGAGAGCACGACGTCGCATTCGAGCGACTGCTCGGAACCGTTCGCGTTGAAGATCACCCGACGGATGCAGGTCCCTTGACGCTCGAGCCGAACAACGGGGGTATTCACCCGCACACAGTTGCCGTGCTCTCGTACCGCAGCGGCCATGCTTTCGTACAAGAGGCTGATGCCTTGCCGCGGGTACATGTACTTCGTGAAATACGTTGCGGGGTCGGCCCGGATCCCGAGCACACGCAGGATGATGTTTTTGAGATTCAGCTTGGCAACGCGCTGCGCCTGCTTCGACGAAATCTGGCCGGTCGGTAGTCCCCACACCCGCGCCGAATAGATGCCGAAGCACAGGTCGTAGAGCGTGCGGCCAAGATTGCGCACGCCCCACTCCTCGAACGAATGCTCGTTTCTCGGCGGGGAAAACGTGCTCTTCAGAGTGGCGAGCAGATAATCAGTAACGATTCGCAGCGACAGGAAGGGACTCACGCCCGTGAGCACTTGCACCAATTCGAGAGGATAAATGTAGTACTTGCCGCGGAGGAGCACGCGTGTGCCGCGCGTGAGAATCAGCGGGTCGTCTCCAAAGAACGGCTTGATCGCCTCGAGGATCTCGCGACTCTCATTCGTGTCGCGGATGTGGAACGTGTGGGGGCCGAAATCGACCGCATATTTGCCGCCGACTGAAATGGTGCGGCCCATACCACCGACAGCCGAATCGCGCTCCAACACCGTCACTCGATATCCGAGCTCGGATAGACGCCATGCGGCGGACATGCCCGCGGGCCCCGCCCCAAGCACGGCGACGCGCGGCTTGTTTCCCGCTGACTTCGTTTGCGCCGGCGCGGGCAGTGTCAGTGGCTCTGCGGCGACAGTCAAACGCGGGCGGCCTCGACGAAGTAGTAGAGATTCACCGCGAAAGGCAACGCGCGAAATGGCAACGGAAACGCGTCCTGGATTCGAAATCCATCACTGAGCCAGCGGCGCAGGCGCCTGGGCGTCACAAACGTGAGGTGATCGGGATAACGAGGCGGCCACTTCAGCAACACGACACGACCGACGCTCATCGTCAGATCGTTCGGCACGACAATCAGGACGCGTCCGCCGGGCTTCAGCACGCGTCGTGCTTCGTGCAGTAGTCGCAGTGGCTGGCTGGTGTGCTCGAGGACGGCAACCAGCAGAACGACACTGAACGAGCTGTCGGCAAACGGCAACTGGTATCCGTCGGCGCAGAGCAGGTAGCGCGCTTTCTCTTTTGCGCGCCTGACCCGAGTCATCGACACGTCCATCTGCACCGGCATCGTTCCGGCGCCGTCGAACATCATGCCTTCGCCGCATCCAATTTCGAGAATCTCGCGGCCGTTCACACCGCCGGCACGGCGCAACGTCTCGTCCCGATACATTCTGTAGAAGTAGCCAACGACACCGGTGACCTGAGAATCGTGGCCTTCGACCTCGGCGACGTACTCGTGAAGATCGCGTTCCGAAAGATTCCGGGAATCCGCCGCACGCGTCATTTCCTTACTCGTCACCCTCATGTAGCGCGGGACTTCAGCCGCGCGACAATGCGTCGCGTGTTCACGCCTGACGCCGTTCGCGCGCGCACCACTGATGACGACGCGACGAGCGACAGGGCGACACCGAGCGGCACGAGGTGAACCGAGAACCGGCCCGGGTAGGCGTGACCGTGAACGAACAGCCCGCCGCACGCGCCGCCGATGAAGATCAGCGCCATTGCCGCGGGGATGCCGCGAAATCCCGGCACCTGCAGAAGACCCGCGCATGCCGCGATTGCGCCCGCGGGAACGAGCAGCGCGCGCGGGTCGACGCGCGGCGGATCGTTCAAGGTCACGAGACTGGCAACGCTGTGCGCAATCGTCCGCCACACCGCAGGTTGAAAGGCGGTCGATAATCGAAGACCCGTGTCGTTGTACGGCAGGCTCGTTCCGTAAAACAACGAAAACACACCGGTGTACCACCACGTGCGCACAACGAACAGCAAGACCCCGGCCGCGAATACGCCCCAGAACGTGAGTACGAACGCGGGCGACACCCGCCGGACGCGCTGCCAAATCTCAGACCAGATCGATGGCGTGCGCAGCGAGAGCAGAAGCGCGGGCATGAAGACCGGATAGAGCAGATGATTGAGACGCGCGTAAAACATCAACACCGCAAAGACACCCGCGCCGGCAATCCATTCGGTTCGCCCGAGACGCCCGCGCAGCAAACAGAACATCGCGAGAAACGAGAACCCTGCGGCGCTGATCTCCGAGAGGCCACGACCGACAAACCACCATGGAGTGCCCGTCAACAGCGTTGCCAACGTGAGCGCAGCCGCCGCAAGTCCCCAGCGAACACCGGCGCGCGCGCGTACGAGCCAAAACGCCAGCAGCGCGCCTGAGAGCAGACACGCGGCGTCCCAGTAGAACTCACCGACGCTCGAATCGCCGAAGATCACGTGCAGCAGTCCACTCAGCCACCGATACAGCGGCTGAAACCCGAAAACGGTTGTGCCGCCCTCGAACCAATAGCCGTGCATGACAATGCGATAGCCCGCCGCCTGGTAGGTGAGCCAGTCGTCGGCGGCTGAATAGGCACTGAATCGTCCAATCTCAGCGAATTGATACGCGGCGAAGAACGCGAGCCACGGCACGCCGACGAGCAGAAAGGCGCCGCGCAGATTGCGCAGCCGGGGAGGCAAGGGCACAAACGGAGCAACGAGTCCGAGAAGCCCCGCACTGCGCTGCAGCATGGACGAGGGCGTCTGAACGCCGAGAGCCGCAGCAGCCGCGGCGAGCGCGACAACCGCCGCCACCACTCGCGCGCCGGGCTGCCACAGGCTGGCGATGTGCCACAGCCATCCCGCAACAAGCGTGACGATGATCGCGGGAGCGACCAACCACGCCCACGGCGCGAGCACGCGATCGAAGGTCGTGGGCTCCGCGACAAACGTCGTGGCGCTGCGCCAGAGCGACGCATCGTCCAATGCAGGCTCGAGGCGCCAGCGATCGCCTGTCAATTTCATGGATAGATCGATCTCGTGCGTGCCAGCGTCGATTGCGGCCGGCTCCGCCAGGGTCTGACCATCCACTCGGCGCTCGACGGTCATATCCTCCCCAACCATCACCGAGAGGCGATGCGGCTGGCGCGTAGAGAAATAGCCGTGCAGCGTCATGCGAACGTCTCGCGGACGTCGCGCCGCATCGACGATGTTCAGAAACCAGGCGGGAAAAGCGGGCAGCGTCGCGAACGACCTCGTCACGATTGCCGTGCACGTTGGGTTCTGCGCCCGCCAGTCCGCTCGGAGGTCCCAGCTGCGGAGCGCACCGAAGGGTTCGACGATGTCGATCGCGTTGACGTTGGTGGAGAACGGCTCCGTGGAGGATCGAAGGCAGAGGCCTTGTTGTGTCGCCGTCAATGTCGTGCCCGCTTTCCAGACGAGCAGCACGACGATCAACGTACGCGCAAACGGCGTTCGCAAGAACCGGCCATCGAACCACAACAGCGCGATCAGCACCATGCCGATGACAATCGCGTCTGCCGGCGCATCGAGTGGAATGCCGTCGAGCGGGCCAATGACGCGCGACGGCCACAAGACGGCCGTCAGCGCCAGGAACGTCCACACGGCGGTCACGCGCGCTCACCCACACGTTCGCTGTCCAGAAACGCTTTGAATCGCCTGAAGCCTTCGACAAAGGGCACCGATGGCACGATGCCAAATCGGTCGCGCATCGTCGAATCGATCGATCGAAACTCGATGTACTCGGGCACGATGCCGGCGTGCCGAACGTTGATATCAATGCCGACGGCGTCGGCCATCGATCGAACAACGTCGTCAATGGTCACTGGGCGGCCCGACGCAAAATCCACGGTCGCCGATGTGCCTGCAGCGTTCAACAACGCCAGATAGCCATCGACGGCGTCGTCGACATACATGAAGTCGATCAGGTTCTGTCCGTCGCCCCGGACGACGAACTCGCGTTCGCCGGATGACATGGCCTTGAGCCATCGCGTCGTGATCTTGCGCTCGGCTTCATAGGGGCCGTATGCGCCGAAGAATCGGACGTTGATGTAACTGCCGAGTGTGCGGCGGCGTTCGAAGAAAAACCGTACGTATTGCTCGGAGGCCAGCTTGCTGATCGCGTACGGCAACCGCGGCGACACGGGCGACACCGGCGAGACCTCGCCCATAAGGCCATCGTAGACAGCGCCTGAAGAGACGTACACCAAGTGCCCGGCACTGCAGTGCTCGAGAAACGTCAGAAGCGCAAACGTGTTTTGTTCGAGATCCCATCGCGGCCGCTCGGCAGACACGGCCGGATCGCCGTTTGCCGCGAGATACAGCACCGCGTCGGCCCGCCCGCCAATCGTGCGCGTAAGCGCCTGCACGTCCGCGTCGTTCAGCAGATCGCAGCGCACTGGCCGGACATGTGTGAGTTCGTGCTGCGTGACAAAGTCGTTCAGGCCGGACGTCCGGTGATAGACGGCCACAATGTTCCAACTGCGCGGCGCGCGAAGCAGTACGTTGCGCCCGAGAAATCCGGATGCCCCGGTGATAACGACGGTCATGCGGTGGCGTTTGCGGTCTTCCCCGTCACCGCGGCCAGATTCTCGGCATACCAGGGAATGGTCTGGCGGATCCCGGCCTCGAGTGAAACTCCGGGCCTGAAGTCGAGCATTGAAATGGCCTTTTCGATCGATGGCACGCGCAAATCGACTTCGGGTCCCGGGTGCGGGCGGAAGATGATCTCCGACTTCGAGCTCGTGAGCCGAATGATCGTGTGTGCGAGCTCGAAATTCGTGACCGTGCCCTGCGGATTGCCGAGGTTGAAGGCCTGACCAATTGCCTCTTTACGCTCGACGCACCGCAAGATGCCGTCGGCGAAATCGCTGATAAAGCACCAGGAGCGGATTTGTGTGCCGTCGTTGAAAATCGTGATCGGCAGGTTCTGCAGGGCCTGACAAATCATCCCTCGTATCGCGCCATCTCCGACCTGCCTGGGACCGTACACGTTGAACGGACGAACCACGACGAGCGGCAGGCCATCTTCCTTGTAGTGCGCGAATGACAGATGCTCCGACGCGAGCTTGCTGGCTGCGTACACCCAACGGTTCTCGCCAACCGGGCCGATTGTGGAGAGACCGTCTTCTTTTCCTTTGTGGATGAACGGGCCGTAAATCTCGCTCGTAGAAAACTCCACAAAGCGTTCGACGCCGGCGTCAATCGCTGCCTTGACCACTAGATTCGTGCCGAGCAGGTTCACTTCCATTGTCCGGATGGCACTGCGATCGACCGTATAGACGCCGGCAATGGCCGCACAGTGAATCACGACCTGACACCCCTCAATCGCGCGACGTATCGCCTCGTAATCGAGCACATCACCTTTGATGAATTCAAGATGACGATGACCGTCGAGATGCGCGAACTGCAGCGCATTGCGGTGGAGGTTGTCGTACACCACCACCTCGTTCCGCTCGATCAATTGCTCGACGAGATGCGATCCGATGAAGCCGGCGCCGCCGGTGATTAACACTCGCTTGCCAGTCAAAGCCATGTGGGTCTCCTCGTGTCTTCAGTCGTGCTTGCCGTTGCTCGCCCGCGACCGCTCCGGCGCGGAGCGACTTCGCCGAGCCGGCTGCGGCTCTCGGCGGAGTGGGAAGAGCTTCTCGCGCGGCACGCCGTGCGCGACCAGATCGGCGATGTGCTGTCCCGGCTTCTCCAGCGAGGCGACGATCATCAGATCGTACTCAACGCTCGTATGGTCTTCGATGCGGCGCACTGGCATACCGAGGAAGTCGCCGCCGTTCTCCCGGTCGAACACCGCCACGGGCTCGAGCCCTGATTCTTTCAGCGAGAGGTAGGCGAGCTCCGCCGGCTCGCCACGGCCGTAGATCGCGACCCGCCGGTCCGCGGCTGCGCACTCCTGAACCACCACGCGCAGATGCTGCCGCACTTCGCGATAGAGGTGCAGCGAGTAATCCATGAACTCATAAGTCAGACGCGCCTTCTCCGCGATCCCGCGCGGCGTGATCAGATAACTGATCCGGTTCGGCTGCACGTTGACGCATTTGATATAGCCCTTGCGCATCAGGCGCTTCAAATAGATGTTGGCGAGTCCGAGCGCGATGCCCAGCCGACTGGCCAGTCCGCGCTGCGTCACACGAGAATTCTGATGCACTGCTTCGAGCAGTTTCAGATCGCGATGTGCTTCGAGATCCACGATGAAGGGTCTGTTCTAAGGCTGGCGGTGCGCGGCTGCCGTGAGCGATGAGAGCGCGCGTTCGACCGCATCCCAGTCGTCAGGATCGTCAATCCCGAGCCCGTAGGGGTGGGCCATGGGCAGCGCAATCGTGCGGTTGCCGTACAGGCTTGGCTCCGCGTCGAACAACAGATCACTTTTGAACACGTAAATCGCGCCGTTCATCGCCCAGGCGGGCGGCAAATCCTGTCGCCTGTTGATGCGTCGTTTGACCGGTTCCCCGGTGACAAACAGCACGGCGCTTCCATCAGACCGAACGCGCAGCGTGCGCATCGGGTGATTGTGCGCGGACACTTCGCTGACACCGACCACCGAGTCAGCAGCGGTTTCGCGGAGCAGTCGGATGGCGTCACGGATGTGTTCGGGCTGACGCAGCGGCGAAGTCGGCTGGAGAATCATCACCGCGTCCGCACGGTAGCCGCGATGGACTCGCATCCACTCGGCCGCGTGCTGCATCACCGGCAGGTGCGGCGTTTCGTCCCGCGCGAGCTCCGCGGGGCGCAGAAACGGGACGTCGCAGCCCAGCGACCGCGCGTAGTCGGCAATGGCTTCGTCATCGGTCGAAAGAATCAGGCGATCGAACGCCTTCGAGGCACGCGCAGCGTCGATGGTGTAGCCGATGAGCGGCTTGCCGAGAAGCCGTTTCAGGTTCTTGCCAGGGATGGCTTTCGAACCACCGCGGGCGGTGATGACGCCGAGGACTGTCACTGGGACTTGGGACTTGGGACTTGGGGCTTGGGACTTGGGACTTGGGACTTGGGACTTGGGGCTTACGCGAGATCCTCCCACGCGATGAGCGAATCTTTCGCAATCGCGCGCTTCGCGACACGGCCGATCACGTCGCCAAGCTGCCGCGCGGGAATGCCCGTGCCCGGTCGCTTCGCCCAGACCGCGTTCGCTGGAATCGCCTCGCCCGCGGGGATGTCTCGCAGCGAGACCACGCTGTGATGCGCCATGTTGCGGACGTCCTGCTCGCCCGGTTGAATCTGCTTGGTCGACCCCGATGCGCGCTCGATCGCACGAATGCCGTCGACAACGGACTCGAGCTCCTCGGGCTCCATCGATCCTTGCTGATCCGGACCGGGCAACGATCGCGACGTCGTGAAGTGCTTCTCGAAGAGATTTGCGCCGACGGCGGCGGCGGCGAACGCGATGTATGGTCCCAACGTGTGATCCGAGAGGCCGACGGGAACGCCGTACTTCTTGCGAAGCGCCGCGATGCACCCAAGCTGCACGTGCTCGTACGGCGTCGGATAAGTGGACGTGCAGTGCATCAAGGCAAACGGAGCTCCCTCCTCGCGCACAGCCTGCACGGTGCGATCGATCTCCTCAGGCGTCGACATGCCCGTCGAAATGATCATGGGCCTCCGTTTGCGCGCGATGTGGCGCTGCATCGGCACATGCGTCAGCTCGCCCGATCCGGTTTTGAACGCGGGGACATCGATCGTCTCGAGAAAGTCCGCGGCTTCCCGCGAGAACGGCGTCGAGAGAAACGTGATGCCCTTCTCACGAGCGAGCTTCTGCAATCGACGGTGTGCGTCGCGCGAGAGCGCCGTGCGCATCAACAGATCGAACAGCGACTCGCCGACGTAGGCAGCGGTGGCGCCGTCGCGCAGCATCTCGTGCTCGGGGAAGTGCGTCTGAAACTTGATCGCGTCGGCGCCGGCCGCGGCGGCGGCGACCACGAGATCCGCCGCCAGCTTCTCGTCGCCGTTGTGATTGATCCCTGCTTCGGCGATGACGAAGCACGGACGTCCGGGACCAACTTCGCGATCTCCAATACGAATAAGGCTGTTCTGAGTCATGACACCTGGAAGGGACCGTCCAGTTTCCAGTTTCCAGTTACCAGTTCAAAGTTGAAGAACTGAAAAATTCAAAAACTGATAACTGAACTTTGAACTGGGAACTCAAAGTTCACACGGTCTGAACCGGCGCCGCGACGGAATCGAAAAAGCGCTTCTGGGTATAGAGCTCGACGGTCGAAAGCAGCTTGATGATCTGATCGCTCGTATCGGGCCGGTAGTACAGCGTGGAGGGCGGGTACGGTCCGTGTCCCATCTGCTGTTCGACGGCAGCGCGAATCGCCGCAGCGTCGTAACCCACGTGCCGGACATGGTCTGCCGCGAGGCGACCCTGCTGCCTCGGCCCGATGTTGACGACCGGCGTGCCCAGAAACGAGCACTCCTTGATGCCAGCCGACGAGTTGCCGACGACGCACGACGCTCGCCTGAGCAGCGCGACGAATTCGTCTGCCGGCACGTTCGTGATGAAACGCATCTGCGCGGTGAGCTCGGTGTGCTCCTCGCGAACGTGGCGAAGCGAGCCGGCCATTTCCTCGGTGCCGGCGTCAGGGTTCGGCCAGAACCAGATCGCCTGAACGTTGAGCGCGGCGACGGCGCGGAGCGTGGCCAGCAGATGCTCGCGCTGGCCGTGTTCGGTCGTCACCGGGTGCTGAATGACCATCACGAACGGCCGATTCACATCAATCGCGTGACCCACGCCGTAGCTGTTCACGCGCTCGCTGCTGATGGCGTCGCCGACGCGCGACGCGAGCTCGACGTCGAGCGACCCGGTGTTGAACACGTAGCGCGGATCCTCTCCCATCGCGAGCACGCGTCGAAATGCTTCGTCGTTGGTCACGAAGTGGACATGCGCAAGCTTCGTAATTGCGTGACGAACACTCTCGTCGATGCTCCCGCTGACGTCGCCGCCTTCGATGTGCGCGATCGTGAAATTGAGGTAGGCGGCGGTCATCGCAATCGCGAGCTGCTCGAAACGATCGCCGCAGATCACCACGATATCCGGGTCGAGCGTGTGCAGGCCGTTGGTGAATTCGAGCGCTGTCAGACAGGCGGTCTTCGCCATCGCGACGTGATTGCCGCCTTCAATCACGTTGAGGAACGAGCCCGAAATGTTGAACCCGCCCGCTTCGATGTCGTCCGCCACGTGGCGGCTGTACTTGTCGAGCAGAATGGATCCGCCGAGCATCAACTCCAGCTCGATGTCAGGATCCGCGTGCAGCTTGCGAATCAAGAGCTGACTGCGGCCGTAGTACGCGCGACTCGTGATCGGAAAGCAGATCCGCCGCTTTCCTGTGCGCGGCATCTTGCGAGTCGTCGATGCGAGAAGCGTGGTCATCAGTGCGGGCCGTACGGTCAGATCCGCCGCGGATCGTGGTTGATCACGACCGTCTTCCATTCGGTGTACACATCCAGGGCCTCGGTGCCGGGCTCGCGGAATCCGTTTCCTGAGTTCTTCACGCCGCCAAACGGCATATGCGGCCCCGCGCCGTACGTGGGACCGTTGACCGACACCAGGCCGGCACGATAACCCGCGATGAACTCCTGCATGCGATGCATGTTGGACGTGTGAATCGCCCCCGTCAGGCCAAACGACGTGGAATTGGCGAGCGCCAGTGCATGCTGGAAGTCACGCGCGCGATACAGACAGGTGATCGGCCCAAACAACTCGTGTTGGGACACCTCGTCTTCGGCCGTGAGGTTTTCGAGAACGGTGGGTTGCAGGTAGTAGCCGGGCGCCAGCGCGTCAACGATCGATCCGCCCGCCAGGACTCTTGCTCCGCGCGCCACCGCGGCTTCCAGCGCTCGCAGCAGCCGGTCAAGATTCGCGCGGGAAATCACAGGGCCGCAGTCGTCCTCGGGACCAGACCCAACCTTGACCGCGGCAACGCGTTTGAGCAACGCGTCGCGGAACCGATCGTAAACGGCCTCGAAGACGACCACTCGACTGCCGGCTGCGCACCGCTGGCCCGCGTCGATGAACGCCGAAGCCGCGGCATGATCGGCCGCTACGTCCAGGTCCGCATCGTCACACACGATCAGCGGGTTCTTGCCGCCAAGCTCGAGACAGACTTTCGCAAGCACCGATCGCTCGCTGACCATTCGCTGCACCAGCTTGCCGGTGGGCGCCGATCCGGTAAAGCTCACCACACCGACGCGCGTATCCTGCACGAGCGGTGCGCCGACGTCGGGACCAAAACCCTGCACCGCGGAATAGAGACCGCGTGGCAGTCCCGCTTCTTTCAGAATGTGCCCCACGCGGACGGCTGTGTACGGCGTCAGCTCGTGCGACTTCACGACGACGGCGTTTCCGCAGAGGAGGGCGGGGAAGACTTTCCACGCGATGCCGGCCAGCGGGCTGTTGAACGGCATGATCGCCGCGCAGATGCCAATCGGCTGACGAACGGTTTGCACATCGCGGTTGTCGATCGGGCTCGTCATCGTTTTGCCGTAGAAGCGGCTGCCCTCGCTGGCCATGAACGTAGCGAGATCGGCCGATGACGCCACCTCCGCGACGGCGTTCTTCCACGGCTTGCCGGTTTCGAGCTGAACGATCTCGCCGAGCTCCCGCTCCGCCGCGCGCAGCATGGCTGCTGCGCGTGCGAGAACCTCGCCGCGTCGCGGCGCCGGCATACGGCCCCAGCCCGGCGCCGCGCGTTCTGCCGCATCAACGGCGCGCGTGACGTCGGCCGCAGCGCCTTTCTCGACCGCGGTGAGCACACAATCGTCGATCGGGCATCGCTTCTCGAACGCACCGGGCCCCGCCGAGGGCGTCTCGGCATCGTCAATCCAGTGAAGAACACGTTCGGGATAGCAGGCCGTGGTGAAACTCTTCACGCAGCCCGTAGCCACGGGCTGACCGGTCACGATGCGGGAACCCGACGCTCGACACGTGCGAGCACGAACTGTGCGATCGAATCGCCGTCGAGGCCGTGATGGCGAAGCACATCGGCGTTGCTGCCGCAGGCGGGAATGTCCGTCAGGGCAATGTGCGCGACGCGCGATCGGACCTCGACGCGCGCAAGGGCCGCGGCAACCATCACACCCTGACCAAATTCGAGGTAGTGGTTGTCCAACGACACAATGAAAGGAAAGCGGCCCAGCTCGCCGCGGACCCACTGGTCGTCGATGCGATTGAGCCAAGGAAGATCGATCACGGCGGCCGATATTCCGTGCTCGCGGAGCACGTCGGACGCCTTGCAAGCGTTCGTCAGCAACACCGGCCCATACCCGACCAACGCCACGTCCGCGCCCTCGCGCAGCTCCACACCGCGTCCTGGCTGGAGAGTGTAGCCGGCAGGCAACGCGTACGGCAGGTCGAGCGGAACGTTCACAAACCGCAGGTACGTGCTGTCGCGGTTTGCCTCGATCGCCCAACGAATGGCGAGCCGAGCCTCGCGCTCGCTGCAGGGCTCACACGCGACGAGCCCGGGAACTGCGCCGACGGCCGAGATGTCGCGGACCGATTGATGTGAGTGGCCCGGTCCGCCGGGAATGACCCCAGCGAGTGTCGCCGTGTAGATGATCTTCCGCCGCTCCGTCGCATTGTTGTAAATGTGCTCATTTGCGCGAGCGGAAAGAAAGCAGGCAAACGAATGGACGACGGGCAGCATCCCGCGGAGCGCCATTCCTCCTGCCGCCGACACCATATGCTGCTCGGCGATCCCGCATTCGATGAATCGATCCGGCAGTTCTTCCTTGAACGCTTCGATCCCGCAGTCAGAGAGCAGATCGGCGTCGAGCACCACGATGTCCGGCCGGTTCCGCGCGATCGCCAGCAGTTCGTCGCCGTAGGCGAGCACGAGCTTCTCGGGATGTTTGGGCGATACGCGCACCGGAAGCGCCGCGCGTTCGATTGTCGCTTCATCCAGTCCGACCGCGCGCAGCCGCTGATCGATGCGAGCGAGCAGCTCGGATACCGCCCGCATGTAATCGGGCAGCGAGGGAGCGCCGGCGTGGAAGTGATACGTCTGATCGCCACATGCGAGGCCTTCCATGAAGGACACGCCCTTGCCCTTCACGGTGTCCGCGATGAAGACCTTCGGACGATCGGCAACCGCCGCAAATTCTGAGAACACGTCGTGCAGCACCGCCGGGTCGTGGCCGTCGCCGCGGCGAACATGCCAGCCGAACGCGCGGAACTTGTCTTCTATCGCGCCGAGGTCGCTCACCGCCGAGACGAGCGAATCGGACTGCAGCTTGTTGTGATCGACGACCACGACGATTTCGCCGAGCCCTTCGTTGGCCACCGGCTGCAGCGACTCCCAGATCTGCCCTTCCTGCAGCTCGCCGTCACCCGTCATCACGAAGATGCGCCCGCCACGCTGCTGAAACCGATGGGCGCGCGCCATGCCGTAGGCCTTCGAGATGCCCATGCCGAGCGAGCCGGTATTTGTCGCGATGTACGGCGTCTCGACATCGGGATGGCCGGGCAGCCCGCGCAACTGACGAAGCGTATGCACGAGATCGAAGTCCAGCTTCTCCAACGCGATGAGCAGCGAGTAGAGCGCCGGCGCATCGTGGCCCTTCGAGGAGAAGTAGATATCCGAACCCGGCGCTCCGCTGTTGGGATGGCGCAGCTCCTGGGTCCACAGCCATGTAATCAGATCCGTCGAACTGAAGCTCGATCCGATATGGCCCGAGCCGGCCCGCATGATCATGTAGAGCGTGTTCACGCGGCACAAATCGGCCAGGAGCGACACGCGTGTCGGCGCATCGAGCTCCGCATTCCTGATCGCGCGAAACTGCGAGAGCGGCACGTAAACCAGAGCGCCTTCCTCGCCGAGCTGACGATCCGAAAAATCCTTTTCACCCATGGCGTTGAATGGTCTACCGTGCCGTCCAGCCGCCATCCACGACCAGCGTGGCGCCGGTCATGTACGCGGATGCGCGCGAGGCGAGAAACAACACGGCGCCGTTGTAATCGTCCGGGCGCGCCATTCTTCCGAGCGGCGTGCGCTTCTCGTATTCAGCGACGAACTCGGCCGCGTGGCCTGCTTCGCGCACACCGCCCGGCACCAGCGTGTTGACGCGAACGCCGAGCGGAGCGCAGTACTCGGCCAGCCAGCGCGTGAAATTGAGGACGCCCGATTTCGCCACGCTGTAGCCCACCGGCTTGAAATAGGGCGTCCCTTCGCGGCGCCGGTATTCGTAGATGGATTGATCCGGCGACACGACGCCGTAGGTGGACGAGACGTTGATGATGCTGCCGCTCCGCGATCGATCGATTGGAGCGGCGCGAAAGGCGCGCAGGAAAGCCTGTGACACCAGGAACGTGCCTTTGAGATGCGAGTCGATCATCGCGTCCCACGCGGCTTCCGGGTAGTCTTCGAACGGACCGTTCTCGAGGGTCGCGCCGACAGGTGATGCGCCCAGACCCGCGTTGTTGACGAGAATGTCCGGCGTGCCCAGACGCGCCACGACCTGCTGCACGGCGGCCTCGACGTCCGCTCGATGCGAGATGTCAACCCCCTGGACGAACGCGCTGGCCGAATCGAATTCATCGGCGGCATTCGTCTGCTCACACGCGACGTCGAAGATCGCCACGGCGGCGCCCGCGTCTGACAACGTCCGCACGTATTGCCGCCCCAATCGTCCGAGGCCGCCCGTCACCACCGCCACGCGCCCGGTCAGATCGAACAACTGCCGGAAGAGCGCCGTCTGCGCATCAGCGGCCGGACTCATGCGCGCACGTGGCACTTAGCACTTGGCACTTGGCACCTGGCACTTGGCACTCGTACAAGCTTTCGCCCTCTCACTTACAGCGGCGCGGTAAAGAGGCGAGGGGGATCGGCCACGCAGGAGCTCGGCCGTTCAAAAATTGAACGCTATTATTTCTGCCCGAACGAAAGGGCGTCAAGTGAAATGTTCAAAGTATGAACCGCGTTCATAAATTGAACACGACAGGCTCGGACCGCCGCCCGCTCAGCTGCGCCGCTCTTTCATCATGGCCCGCGTCTCGCGCTCGACTTCACGCCGGCGAATCGTTTCGCGCTTGTCGTGCGCCTGCTTGCCTTTGGCCAGCGCCAGCGTCACCTTCACCTTGCCGTTGCTGAAGTACATCCGCGTCGGCACGAGCGTGAGGCCGCGCTCCGTGGTCTTCCCGACGAGCTTTCGGATTTCTCCACGATGCAGCAACAGCTTCCGGCGGCGCTTGGGATCGTGATCGACATACCCTCGATGGCTGTAAGGGCTGATGTGCACGTTGTAGAGCCACACCTCCTGGTTTTCGACGCGCGCGAAGCTGTCCCGCAGGTTGGCCTTTCCTTCACGGATGCCCTTCACTTCGGTGCCGAGCAGGACGATGCCTGTTTCGAACGTTTCGAGGATGTGATAGTCGTGAAACGCTTTGCGATTGTCGGCGATGGGAATTTCGCCGCTCTGTCGGGCCGTCATCGCGCCAACCGCGCCGCAAGAAGCACCGCTTCGACGAGGCTTCCGGCGTCGGCGACATTCTTGCCCGCGATATCGAACGCCGTGCCGTGATCCACCGACGTGCGAACGATCGGCAAGCCGACCGTCACGTTGACCGCGCGTCCGAAGGCGAGAAGTTTCACGGGTATCAGTCCCTGATCGTGATAACAGGCCACGACAGCGTCGAATTCTCCTCGTGACGCGCGGAGAAACACGGTGTCGCCAGGCCACGGTCCGCTCGCCACGATGCCTGCCGTACGAGCGTCAGCGACGGCGGGCGCCAGAACCTGCGTCTCCTCGTCGCCAATCACGCCAGACTCGCCGGCGTGAGGGTTGAGTCCCGCCAACGCGACGCGCGGGCTGGCCACGCCGAACCGCCGCAGCCATTCCGCGGTCAGCGCAATCGTCTCGGCGAGATGCGCCCGGGTGAGCATTCCGGGCACCTCCGAGAGCGGCACATGAACGGTGGCCAGCACCACGATGAGCTGTGGTGAATAAAACAGCATCGCGTAACGCGTGGTGCCGCAAAGATGCGCCAGCAGATCGGTGTGGCCTTTCCACGGCAGTCCCGCCATCGACCACGCCAGTTTGCTGACCGGAGCGGTGGCAATGGCGTCCACCTCTCCCGCGCGCGCCGCCTGCACCGCACGCACGATCACCTCGTAGGCCGCACGTCCGCTCGCCGCTGATGCCTGACCGACTGCGACGCTCACGGGTGGATCGGGCGCAAACACGAGCGGCTGACACGCAGCGCGCACGCGCGCGTCCTCGGCAGCCTTTGCGGCAATCTCGGGACCGATGCCCGCAGGGTCACCGCACTTCAGATCTGCGTCGCGCCCCACTCAGCCACGACCTTGGTTCCAGCGTTTCGCCCGAGCGCGGCCATGGCACGATCGACAACGCCAAATGCGGAGCGCGCCCGCTCGGCGCCAAACCAACGCGTGAGCGCGGCGAGCTCGCCGGCCGCGGTCGGATTGGCAAGCGTCCTCACGTCGCCTGCGGCTTTCAGCAACTCGATATCCCGCAGCATCGAAGAAACAAAGCGCAGGATCAGCCGCAGCTCTTCCCGCGTGCGCTCGCTCTTCCCCGACCCCACCATTGTCGCTGCCGCTCTCAACCGCGCGGCGACTGCCGTCGTCGAACCCGCCTGGCGCAGCAATTGAACGGCAATCTCGCGAAGCAGGGCGAGATCGGAGGAGCCCAGCGCCAGCGCCTGACCAATGCTTCCGTCTGCCAGGGCCGCTGCAGCGCGTGCATCTGCCGCGGCAAAGCCAAGGTCGCGCACGAGGATTTCGGCGACTTCGGCTTCCTGCAAGCGTCCAAACGCAAGCGGCATGCAGCGCGAGCGGACCGTGGGCAGGAGCGCCCCGGGAACCGCTGTCGTCAAAATGAAGATGGTTCCTGGCGGCGGTTCCTCCAGCGATTTCAGCAGCGCGTTCTGCGCGGCCGGCTCCAGCGCATCCGCGTCTCGGACGATCACTACGCGACGCCGTCCTTCGAATGGCCGATATGCCGTGCGCTCCAGCACATCCCGAATCACGTCGATCTTGATTGACGCGCGGTCGTCCGCCTCGACCTGTATGACGTCCACGTGGACGCCGCGTGCGATCCGCTCGCACGATCGGCAGACGCCGCAGGCGTCGAGCGGTAAGTCATCCGCGGCCGGGAGAGGAGACAGACAGTTGACCGCGGCAGCGGTCGCACGCGCCACCAATGTCTTCCCGACGCCATGTGGTCCGGTGAAGAGCATCGTGGGCGGCAGCGCCGAGCGCGCCACCCCGCGAGCGAGAAGCGCCTTGACGCGACGATGCCCCGCGATAGCGCTCAGACGAAGTTCAGCGATGAAGCCTCCGTAGGTGTCCGCGAAAGAATCTGCGCGTCTGAAGCCGATGAAAGAGGCGGCCGGTCCTCAGGGCCACACCTGGCACGCGAAGGGAAGCTCCTTGACGAGCTTCCTCCAGTCTTTCCAATACATGTAGTTGTACGACTGGTATTTGTAGATTTCGTACGGATCGTTGATCCTCAGCTTCTCGCCATCGTACCCACTGATCACGATCGCATGCGGCGAGCCTTGCAGGAAATCACCGGCACACCACATCGGGCCGTGCTTGTCGAGAATGTAAGTGAGATTGCTGGAGCTTTCGGTCAAGTAGCTGACGCGGTAACTCCACAACCCCATCGCATTGCGTGCCTTGAACCAGTCCTCGGAGTCGAGACCTGATGTGGTCGACAACCCGGCGCGTTTGGCCCTGTCAGGAGGATCGCTGGTCGAATAGTTCTTCCAGCCGTAGATCATCTGATAACAGGCGAGCCAGCAGCACTTCGAGTTGGCCTGACCGATCATAGGAACGCTGAAGTTTCCCATCGCTGCCTCCTCGTAGTCGCGTCGCGATAGACGGTTTGAGGAGGGTCAATATAGCACCAGTAGTAAGCCGCTCTTCGACTCGACGACGTTCGAGCAGGCGTTCGACGTTCGGGTTGTAACTACGTCGTATTGGAATTGGAACTTGTGGCGCTGGGAGAATCGAACCTGGAACGGCTACTCGTCTTGCTTCTTCTTCTTCCGCTCCTTACCCTCGTCATCGCCGACGCCGAACACGCGCGACCAGAAGCCGCGTTTCTTCTTCTTTTCGGGCGGCGACTGCACGTCGGACGCGCTCTCATCGCGCCGATCGGCATGTTGCACATCGGGCGGTTCTTCGCGCGAGGCGATGACGTCGCTCGGTCGTTCCTGCGGGGGCGCGGCCGGTGGGGACACCCCGATCCATCCGGCGACGCGCCCGAAAAAGCTTGGCGTGCCGTGGATTGGGCACAGATCGGTGGGTTCAGTTCCTTTGACGAAATACTCGGTGTACACGCTCGACGAGTTTGCGTAGGTGCCGTCGTCGCGAACGTAGGTAGCGCCGTAGCAACCTTCGACCGGCCGTTTGCCGGACAGCCGGCACACGTTGACCGCAATGATCCCCGGCGGCGGCTGATACCACTCCGCGGGATCGTGCGCGGTGGCTCGACGCATGAAGCCGGTCCAGAGCGGCACGGCCACTTCGGCCGCATAACCTCCGCCCATGATCGTCTGCGGCTGATCGAACCCAATCCAGACTCCCGTCAGGAGCCGCGGCGTGAAACCCACAAACCAGGCATCGTGGTAGTCGTTTGTCGTGCCTGTTTTGCCAGCAGCGGGGAGCGTGAAGCCAAGTTGCCGCGCACGCCATGCGGTTCCGTGATCCACGACGTCCTGGAGCATGTTGGTCATCAGAAAGGCCGTTTGCGGCGTGATGACCTGCTCGGAGACATACGGCGCCTGAAAGATGACCTGTCCGTTCTGATCTTCGACGCGACGAATGTATGTTGGCGTGCGCCGCAGACCGCCGGCCGCAAACACCGAGTAGCCGAAACTCAGCGACTCGAGCGTGACCTCGCCGGCGCCAAGGGCGAGCGACGGCACGCTGGGCATCGTGCCGATGCCCACGCGTTCCGCGTAGCTGACAGCTTTGGAGATGCCAACGTTCTGCAGCATGCGAACGGCCGCGCGATTGCTGGACGTCTTGAGCGCCGTCCGCATGGTCATCGAGCTGGCCGTCGAGTGCTCGTCCTCAGGAACCCAGGCGCCCTGGACGGTCGCAATGGGATCGTCAAGGCGATCGATGATACTGGCGGGCGTGTAGCCCGCTTCGAGGGCAGCGGCGTAGACAAACGGTTTGAACGCCGATCCCGGCTGCCGCTTCGCCTGCAGCGCACGATTGAAATTGCTGGTGACGAAGTCGCGACCGCCGATGAGCGCGCGCACCTCGCCGCTGCGCGGGTCGAGCGCGAGGAGCGCCGCTTGCAGCTGCCCTTCGGCGCGACGCGTTCGGCGTCGATCCAATGCCGCGAGCGCGCGCTGCACTTCGTCGTCAGCCGCACGCTGCAGGTCGAGATCGACCGTGGTGTAGACCTTGAGGCCACCCTCGTAGACCCGCTCCTCGCCGAACCTCGACACGAGCTCGAATCGCACGGTTTCCTTGAAATACCGTCCGTACGGCTCCTCTTTCCGCAGCGCGTCGTTCAAGACAACTTTCGCGCGGTTCGCCGCCTCCATTGTCTTTGCGTCAATCATGCGGGCATCGCGCATCGCCTGCAGAACGAGTTCGCGGCGCTGCACCGAGCGTTCAAGATTCGAGGTCGGGGCGTAGTTGGAAGGCGCCTTGACGAGCCCGGCGAGAAGCGCAGCTTCGGGCAGCGTCAGATCCGAGGCGTGCTTTCCGAAATAGCCAAGCGACGCCGCTTCGGCGCCATAGAGACCAGCGCCGAAGTACACCTTGTTCAGGTACAGCTCGAGAATCTGATCCTTCGAGTACTCGCCCTCGATGAGCGCGGCCAGCAGAACTTCCTGCGCTTTACGCGTGTACGTCTTCTCAGACGTCAGGAAACTGATGCGCGCGAGTTGTTGCGTGATGGTGCTGCCGCCCTGGGCGTTGCGCCCTTGCCGAAGATTCGCGATAGCCGCACCCATCACACGGATCACGTCGACGCCGTGATGATCGAAGAAGCGCTGATCCTCAATCGCGACGGTGGCGTTCTTGAGGTGAGGCGACATGCGATCGAGCGGCACTTCGAGTCGCTGCTCTTTGAAGATTGTGAAAGTCGGCCGTCCTTTGATGTCGTAGAACACGGACGAGCGCGCCATCTGAGTGACACGGCCGAGCGTGTGGCGATCCGGCAGCCCGCCCAGGAGTTGATGGGCGGCAAGAGCGGTGGCGCCCATCGAAAACCAGAACGCGGCTGAGACCAGGACCATGGCCGCAACGAACAGGCGGCCGTTCCGGCTGATCGTGAAACCGGGACGAGTGCGCCACCCGAAAGATTTTCCAGGGGAGTTAGCCGCTGGTTTGACGACGCGAGAGTCGGGCATAAAAGCTATGTAGTTCCTTCCGGCAAAGCCGCCTCAGCTGTACCCGTTTTGTACGGTTTTCAGGTCAGGGGGCGCGGCCGGTCCAAGTAGGTGCAAGAGCAACGCCGTCTTCAACTTGCCGCCGATCGAACATCGCGGCCTTCGCAGGCTCGCCGCTTTGAAATATGTTACGCGTGGACGTCTCGATGGCATCCGTCTCCTTCCGCAATGTGGTCTTCGAACGCGACGGCGCTCGCGTCCTCGATCACTTCAACTTAGACGTAGAACCGGGCGAAGTTGTGGCGCTCGTCGGCCGCAGCGGCGCTGGGAAGACGACGGTCCTCAAGCTCGTCAACGGCCTGCTGCTGCCGGCGTCGGGAGAAGTCGCCGTCTCGGGCAAACGCACTGCGGACTGGAACGGTATTCAGCTGCGCCGCTCAACTGGATACGTCATCCAGGAGGCAGGACTCTTTCCCCATCTCAGCGTCGCCGAGAACATCGCGGTCGTGCCCCAGCTCGAGCGTTGGGAACCGGAGCGAATTCGAGCGCGGGTGACAGAGCTTCTCACTCTCATCGGGCTGTCCGAAGCGTACCGCAATCGCTGGCCGAGAGAGCTGTCAGGCGGTGAACGTCAGCGGGTCGGGCTTGCGCGAGCGCTCGCCGCCGACCCGGCCCTCCTGCTGATGGACGAACCGTTTGGCGCGCTCGATCCGATCACACGGTCGGAGCTCCAACGGGAATTTCGTTTGATTCAGTCACGCTTGCGGAAAACAGTCATCATCGTAACTCACGATATGGCCGAGGCATTGACATTAGCCGATCGCGTTGCGCTGCTCGAGCGCGGGAAGCTGATTGCGTGCGAAACGCCGGTGCGGCTCGCCGAATCCCGCGACCCGGCCGTCAGGCGGTTGCTCGATGCTGTTGTGGTCCCGGACGTCCTGAGAAAAGGGCCTGCCCCATTGTCGTGAACATCGCAGGACAAAGATGCCGGTCATTACTTTCTGGATATCGCACCGCGGTGAGCTGGCGAGTCTCGTCGCACAGCACGTCTTCCTGGTGCTGATCTCGACAACCGCCGCTGTCGCGATTGGCGTGCCGATCGGAATTCTCGCGGCGCGCAATCCGCGGCTCAGCACGCCGGTCGTCGGCTTGGCCAACGTTGTCCAAACCATTCCCAGCCTCGCGATGTTTGGGTTCCTCCTGCCGGTGCCGTTCTTCGGCGGCGTGGGTGCACGCGCAGCGATTGTCGTTCTCATTCTTTACGGTCTGCTGCCGATCGTTCGGATGACCGTCGCGGGACTCAAGAATATCGATCGCTCGATTATCGAAGCCGGAGTCGCGATGGGCATGACGCCGCGCGAGCTGTTGACGCGCGTGGAATTTCCTCTGGCGCTCCCGTCCATCCTCGCCGGCGTGCGCGTCGCCGCGGTCGTCGCCGTCGGATCCGCAACGATTGCCGCCGCCATTGGAGCGGGCGGTCTCGGCGAGTACATCTATCGCGGACTGTCAATGGTCGATACGACCGTGATTCTCGCCGGCGCGATACCGGCGGCCCTGCTCGCGCTCCTCGTCGACGGCAGCCTGCTGTGGCTGGAGCGGCTGCTCTCGACGCGCGATCGCGGCCGCGTTCGCCAACGGGCACTGGCCGCGGCAGCCATTGCCGGTCTCATCGTCGTCGTATCAGGCGGCGCCGCGGCGAGCCGCTCGACCGCACAGATAGTTGTCGGATCAAAGAACTTCACCGAGCAAATCATTCTTGGCGAGCTCGTCGCCCACGTCATCGAGCGGCAAACGGGCCTCGCGGTCGACCGTCGCTTGAATCTTGGCGGCACTTTCATTTGCGAGCGCGCATTGCTGAACGGCGATATCGACGTCTACGTGGAGTACACGGGGACGGCACTCACGGCAATCTTTCGGCAGCCGGTGTCGAGCGACGCGTCTTCTGTGTTCAACAGCGTGCGCGAGTTGTATGCACGCAGCGGGAGAACGTTGCTTCCGCCGCTTGGCTTCAACAACACATTTGCCATCCTCGTTCGCGGGCGCGATGCACGCGAACGTCAACTCCGGACCATAGACGATGCGGTGCGGTACGCGCCGCAGTGGCGCGCGGGCTTTGGCTACGAGTTCCTGGAACGCGCCGACGGGTACCCCGGACTGGCCAAGGCGTACGGCTTTCGATTTCTCGAGTCTCCACGCGTCATGGACCTGACGCTCAGTTACCGCGCGCTGGCGTCAGGCCAGGTGGATCTCATCGCCGGCGACGCGACGGCAGGTCTGATCAAAGGATTGGACCTGTTTCGACTCGAGGACAACCGTCACTATTTTCCACCGTACGACGCCACGCCCGTCGCGCGTGCGGAAACGCTCCTCCGGCACCCGGAGGTCCGCCGCGCGCTGGAGAGTCTGGCTGGAAAGATTTCTGCCGAAGATATGCAGGCTATGAACTACGCCGCTGACGTGCTGCGCCAGGATCCCGCGGCAATTGCTCGCGCGTTTGTCGCGAGTCGTTGAACGCTTGAACTCCTGAACCCTCGAGCCTTTGAACCTTCGAACCTTCGAACCCTTGAACCCTTGAACCTTTGAACCTTTGAACCTTTGAACCCTTGAACCCTTGAACCTTTATCCGCGAGGCTCCGCGATGGATACCTGTTTCAGCAGGTTCAGCAGCTCGATCGGAAGCGGGAAGATAATCGTCGAGTTCTTTTCGGTCGCGATTTCGGTCAGCGTTTGCAGATAACGAAGCGTGATGGTCATTGGCTCTGCCGCAATAACCGCGGCGGCCTGCGACAACTGCGCAGACGCTTGCAGTTCGCCTTGAGCGTGAATGATCTTGGCGCGCTTTTCCCGCTCCGCCTCGGCCTGCCGCGCCATCGCGCGCTGCATGTCCGGTGGAAGATCGACGTGTTTGACCTCGACGGCCGACACCTTGACGCCCCAGGGATCGGTGCGTTGGTCGAGAATCTGCTGAAGCTCCTGATTGAGATGGTCGCGCTTCGACAGCAGGTCGTCGAGCTCGACCTGCCCTAACACGCTTCGAAGCGTCGTCTGCGCCAGCTGCGACGTCGCGTAGTGGTAATTCTCGACTTCGACAATCGCACGGCGTGCGTCCATCACACGAAAGTACACAACCGCGTTGACCTTCACGGACACGTTGTCGCGCGTGATGACGTCCTGCGGCGGCACGTCGAGGACGACCGTGCGAAGACCGACGCGAACGATTCGGTCGATCGGCGCGAACACGAGAATGAGCCCCGGCCCTTTCGGCTCTGGCAGCAGCTTTCCGAGACGGAAGATGACGCCGCGCTCGTACTCCGCGAGGATCTTGATGGAGCTGATGAGGTAAACCACGATGACGAGGAAAAGGAGCAACAGTGGCGGTACGATCATGTGAGTCAGTCCTTCCGCACGATCACTTTCAGTCCATCGATTTTCGTGATGCGAACCCGCGCGCCGGCGGGAATCGCGTCCGGTGACGACGCATGCCAGATCTCGCCATGTGTGAGCACGCGGCCGCCGCGTTCTGGATCGATCGTCGTCAAGGCTTGCCCCGTTTCTCCGAGCATGCCGGCATCGCCCGTGACGGGACTCAAGCGCTGTGAGGTCACAGCGAGCCGTACGAGAAACATCGCGATCGCGGCAAACGCGAAAACAATGGGCAAGACGACGCTAAGGCTTAGCTGCAGTTCCGGAAGCGATGAATCCATGAGAATCATCGTTCCGAAGATCAGACTCGCAAGCCCACCCGCCGTCAGCAGTCCGTAGCTGGCCACTTTGATCTCGAGGACCAGCAGCAGCAGACCGAACAGAATCAAGAGCAGACCGGCGAAATTGACGGGCAGAATCGAGAACGCGAAAAACGCGAGCACGAGACACAGCCCGCCGACCACTCCGGGCAGCACCGCGCCCGGGCTCCAGAGCTCGATGGTCAAGCCAAGCGTGCCAAGGCTCAGAAGCAGATACGCGACATTGGGATGCGCAATCGCGCTGAGCACCTGCTGTCGCAGGGTCATTTCTATCGGAACCACCTGCGCATCTTTCGTCTTCAGGACGACCGTCGACCCGTCGAAGCGAGTGATCGTGCGGCCGTCAAGCTGTGCGAGAAGGCCGGAGAGATCCGGCGCCACGAGATCGATGAGTGGCGGCGAGGCCTTCAGCGCCTCGTCTTCCGTAAACGCACGGCTCTCCGTGACCGCCGCCGCCGCAAGCGTCACGTTTCGCTGCCGCTTCGTCGCGAGCGTGCGCACATAGGCCGCCACATCCTCGGCGGCCTTCTTCGCCATCGTGTCGTCCATTTTCTCGCCGCCGCCGGCGACGGGATGCGCGGCGCCGATGTGTGTGCCAGGAGCCATGGCCGCGACATCGCCCGCAATCGTGATGATGAAACCGGCCGACGCAGCGCGCGCGCCTGATGGCGCGATAAACACGACGACAGGCGTCGTTGCACTGATCATGCGCGTGACGATTGCACGCGTGGAGTCGACAAGGCCGCCCGGTGTGCGCAGCGTGAAGACGAGAAGCGACGCCTTGGCCTGGTCGGCGCGGTCGATTGCGTGCACCATGAATTCGGCCGAGACGGGATGGATGATGCCGTCGACCGTTGCAGAGTAGACGACTGGGGCGGTCGTCGTCTGTGGGGCCAGCCTGTCCGCCGCCTGCCCCGCCGTAGCTCCCTGCTGGTCACCAGAGCGGAGGCGGGTAGTTTCAGCGAAGGCGGACGGCAGGACCGAGGTCAGAGCCAGCACCAGACAGCCGACGAAACGGCGCGGGAGTCGACCCCTCATGACTGCTGTCCCGATTATAGACGCGGACGCAGGAAGCAGAATGCCGACTGCTTCTCGGACGCGTGCGAGCCGATTTCTAATGGCTATCCAGATGCATCCGTAAAAATGCCAACTCGGACGCCGCAAGGTCGACGCGCGTCAAAAACGGCAGCCCGTTGTTCGTTGCATGTCCGCCCTTTTCGAAGTAGCGCAAGATGATCGGTCGCCCCGAGGTGCTCGCAGCCTGCAACGACGCGGTGAATTTGCGCGCGGCGAGCGGAGGTACGCGCGTATCGAGGTCGCCTGACCAGATCATCACTGCCGGATACCGCGCAGCCTTCACGTTCTGCAGCGGCGAGAACCGGCGAATGGCCTCGAACTGGTCGAGGACGGCGGCATCGCCGTACTCCAGGAGCGCCGGCATGTTGTTGTTCCGCGTATGCTGGTTGAAGCGGAGAATATCGACGTCCGGGAATCCGCACACAGCACGGCCCCGAAGAGATCGGGCCGCTGGGTGAGCGCGGCGCCGACGAGCAGACCGCCGTTGCTCGTTCCCATGATTGCGAGGCGCCCCTTGCTCGTCGTTCCGTCTGCGATCAGCGCTTCCCCAGCCGCAATGAAATCGTCGAAGACGTGCTGTTTGTTCGCGAGCATGCCGTCCTGATGCCAGCCTTCTCCGAATTCGCTCCCGCCGCGCAGCACCGCTGACGCGAAGACCCCGCCGGCCTCGATCCACGCGGCAGCCAGCGCGCTGAAGCGCGGCTTCTGAGGCGCGACAAACCCGCCATATCCAAACAGCAGCACTTGATTGCGGCCGTCGCGGCGCAAATCCTTTCTGCCGACAACGAAAACGGGGACGCGCGTGCCATCCCTGGACCGGCCGTAGACGCGCTCGACGCTGTATCGCCGCGTGTCCCACTCGAGCCAGGCGGATTGCTCGAGGGTGCGATCGCCAGTGCTCATGTCGATGCGATAACTCGCTTCGGGTAACGTGAACGATTCGAGCGTCAGAGTAGCGGTCCGATCGCCATCGGCTCGAACCGATGCCGTGGCAAGGTCCGGTACATCGAGTTCTCCAAGCGGGGAGCCGTCGAGGCCGAACATGAGGATGCGGTTGCTTGCATCGCGCATGTAAGTTGCGTAGATGCGATCGCCGATCACCGCGAAATCCTCCAGCGTGTCACCGCGTTCGGGGAGAATCGTGCGCCAGCGCGTGCGATCGTCAGGGGCCTCGAGATCGACGGCAACCACGCGACCGAAAGGCGCGTCCATATCGGTCCGCATCCACAGTTGCTGCTTCACAAAACGTGGATAGAAGTGTGCATTGGTGTCGCTGACGACGCGCCGGGGCGCAGCCTCGGCGGCTCCTTTCAGCCAGACCTCCGATCGCGCCCATCCATGCTGCACCGTGAACAGAAACAACGAGCCGTCGTCGTTTTGCGTCAGCGAAATAAACGCCGTCGGACCGTAACCGTCGCCAAAGAGCACCGGATCCCGATCGAGCGGCGATCCCCACGCGTGGAAGCAAACGCGCGCGCCCGTCTCGCGGGAGCGCCGAACATAGAAAAAGCCGGCGTTGTCTTTGCGAAGCGACACGCTGTCGTACAGCGCCGCAGGCAGCCGCTCGACGTCGGCATTGCTCTTCAGATCGCGCGTCACAATCTCGCGCTCATCCTGGCCGCCGTCGCGCACGGCGTAAATCAGCCGCGAACCGTCGGGTGTGACCGCCACGGCATCCAGGCTCGTGGTGAGGCCCGGACTCAAGCGCCGCGGATCGATCACCATCTCGTAGCTCTCCAGCGGATCGATGCGCGCGCCGCGATCGTTTGTGGACGGTCGGCGGTAGAGCGCAGCCTGCTCCTCACCGCTGCGGCGGAGCGTGAAGTACTCAAATGCGCCGCCTCGCTGCGGCCGGCCGACATCCGCCCGATCCATGAAGCGGCGTACTGAAGTGGCGAACACGCGCCGTTCCGCGCTTCGGCTGAGCACCGATTCGGCGTAGGCATTCTGCGCGGCAAGCCATTGCCGGACTTCTGGCGCGTCCTGCTCTTCGAGCCAGCGGTACGGATCGACGAAATCGACGCTCTGAATGCGATCGATGACCGGGCGCACAGCGGATTGTGGCGGAGCCAGAGAGTCTGATGCATCCCCGGAGTGCACCGCAATCGTCACGATGGCGGCGATGCACGCTGCGAGAGACAGCCGCGCCGGCTCGTTACTCACACGGACTCCTCTGCCCGAATCGCGACATTCAGGTGTCACAGCAGCAGGCTTTCGATGCGATCCGCTCGGACCATGGCGTCACAGGAAGACCAGGAGAACACGGTGAAGCGGCCATCCTGCGACGCAACGAGCGCCAGTGCATCGTGCTGGTCCTGCACGAACTGCACGGCGGAAAGGTGACGTGTGCCGCCGATTTGTCCCGGATGAACAATTTCGGTGCGCGCGCCCTCGATGGGCTCACTGACCGCAACCTGCTCCGCACGGGCGAAGCCGTCGCGGCGCGAAATCTTCGCCCCGAATGCCACCAGCGCGTAGTGGTCGGT
>WNFU01004447.1_pt1 | contig 29343 bp, 24 predicted proteins | sample 5400121 | NCBI WGS metagenome assembly WNFU01 (sample SAMN13153360, study PRJNA577476) | soil metagenome | isolation source: 100 cm soil or saprolite under grassland replicate 1 | place: USA:California | collected 2016-06-15 | reverse complement strand
GCCAACGCCACGCGCTGCTCAAGATTTCCTCCAGACTCGAATGCGATGCACGCCACCCGAGCAGCGTCGCGGCGCGGTCCACTGCGGCGACCAACTCCGGCGGATCGCCCGGCCGGCGCGGCCGCTCGACCGTCGGCACTGCCCGCCCCGTCACGCGGCGCGCCGCCTCGACGACCTCGCGGACGGAGCGGCCCGTGCCGGTGCCAAGATTCAATGCGACCGCGGCGCCACCTTCGAGCGCCACGTCCAACGCGCGCAGATGCGCGTCGGCGATATCGGCGACGTGGACATAGTCCCGAATCGCCGTCCCGTCGGCCGTCGGATAATCGGTGCCGTACACCTCGAGCGCCTCACGGTTGCCGAGCGCCGCGGCGAACACGTTCGGGATCAGATGCGTCTCCGGATCGTGGTCTTCTCCCCGTTCCTCCGTGGCACCCGAGGCATTGAAGTAGCGCAAGCTCACCACTCCCATGCCCTGCTTCGGCGCGACTTCGGCCAGTAACCGCTCGTAATCGCGCTTCGTCTCACCGTACGGATTCACAGGCTGCTGCGGCGTATCTTCCGTTATCGGAACCTTCGATGGATGACCATACACCGCGCACGACGACGAGAAGACGAAACGGCGGACCCTCGCCCGAGCGGCCGCCTCCAACAGTACACGGGCGGCCGTCACATTGTTGGCCACGTACTTCTGAGGCTGGGCGACCGACTCCGGGACCAAGGCGAAGGCGGCCAGGTGAATGATGGCCTCGATGCCCTCACGTTCGAGCAGGGACTCGACCAGCTCGCGGTCCCCCACCCCTCCCTGGATGAACCCCGCGCCCCGGGCCACGGCCCGCCGGTGCCCGGTGCTGAGGTCGTCGAGCACGACGACCTTAAACCCTCGCTCCAGGAGTTGATCTACGACGACACTGCCGATGTAACCCGCCCCCCCGGTGACGAGGATCCGTCTCACGCGGGTGGCTCCATTCCGAAGAGCCGGCGTACCGCCCCGAGGAGACCGTACCCGTGTCCTTCTTCAGCCGCCTTCTTCAGGGCGATCGTGGGCTGGTGCAGGAACTTGTTCAGCAACGTCTGACTGAACTGCTCGACCTGGGCACGATCCTCCGGACTCAGATGATCCAGCTCACGCAGCGCCCGCTCCAGCTCGGCGGCGCGCACATGATCCATGCGGGCGCGGAGCTCCTTGATGGTCGGCACGACACCGAGACCACCATACCACGCCCAGAACAGATCGGTCTCCTCTTCCACGATCCGCTCGGCGGCGGGAATCTCATCGCGGCGCCGCGCGGTCGCTTGCGCCGCGACCGTCTGTAAATCGTCGACGTCGTACAGGAACACATTCTCGAGCTGCGCGATCGCCGGATCGACGTCGCGCGGCACCGCCAGGTCGAGAATGCAGAGCGGCTTCCCGCGCCGCGCGCCAATGATCGCGCCCACCCGCTCCCACGTGACCACCGCGTGCGGCGCGGCGGTCGAGCAGAGGGCGATGTCGGTCGTGGCGAAGTGCGGCCACGCTTCCTCCAGCGACACGGCCTTACCGCCCAGCCGCTCGGCGATGGCCCGGGCGCGCTCCTGCGTTCGATTCGCGACGAGCGTGATCTGTACGCCCTGATCGCTGAGACAGGTCGCCGCCAGCTCGGCCATGTCCCCGGCGCCGAGAATGAGTGCACCGCGGCCGGCGAGATCGCCGAAGATCTTTCCCGCGACCGCCACGCCTGCCGACGCCGCGGACGCCGTCCCCATCCCCAGACCCGTTTCGGTGCGGACGCGCGACCCGACGTGCAGTGCCGTCTGAAACAGGCGATGCAGCACCGGACCGGCTTGTGCGCGCGAAGCTTCCCAGGCCTCCCGGACCTGTCCCTGGATCTGCGATTCGCCCAGGATCATCGAGTCGAGTCCCGACGACACCCGGTAGAGATGGCGAACGGCATCCCGATCGCGGGCGATGTACCCATATTCCCGCGCGCCGCCAACCGGAGGCGCAGCCCAGGGCAGCCGCTCGCCGAGCAGCGACCACACCGCCTCGAGCGCGGGCTCGTCGCCCGTGACCAGATAGAACTCGGTGCGATTGCACGTGGAAAGCAGGACTCCCCCACTCGCACCCGCCGCCATGATGCGCGCCAGCGCGCCCGGCACCTCGTGCGCGCCGTGCGCAAATCGCTCGCGCACGTCGAGTGGCGCGGTGCGGTGGTTCACCCCGACGACCTTGATCCCCATCTCCGTATGACCCGTCGTCACAAGAACCGTTCGGCGCCGGGCTGCGTCAGCTTCAGGGCGACGTACACCAGCAGAACGGCACCGAAACCGGCGATGCTGGCGAGCGCCGCGCGGCGGCCGGCCCAATGGCGGACGACGCGCACCCAGACGGCCCAGCCGAGCACTACCCACGTAAAGATCCCCCACACCAGTTGCGCTTTTGCGACGTGCAAACCGCCGGAGAACTGCGCGCCGTACCCAAGCGCGAGCAGGACCCCGAGTGTCAGTGCGGGAAAGCCTGCGACGAGGGCAACGCGATTGAGCTGATCGAGCAGCTCGAGCGGCGGAAACAGCTGGAAGATCTGGCCAAAGCGGCGGGCTTTCAGCTCGCGGAACTGCAGCAGATAGAGAGCCGCGGCGATGAATGCCAGCGCCATCAAGGCGACGCCGAGCGCGCTGAGCGCGACGTGCAGCACGAACCAGGTGTTGCGGGCCCCGACGGTTTCGGCACCAGGCGCGAGCCCGCTGAGAATCGCGAGTCCGACGAGTCCCGTGGCGAGCGGCCCCGTGAAGAACGAGACTGCCGAGCCACGCAGCAGTTTTTCGCTCGCAAGCTGAAGCAGCACGAGACAGAGCGCCAGCATCGACAGGGCCGGTCCGAGGCCGACGAGCGTGAGCTGCGAAATGCCTACGACGTGTATCGCTGCGCCCGCGCACGGCAGCGCGATCGTGAGCGCGCGCGGCGCCGGCCGGAACCCCATGAAGGGCGCCAGCGTCAGTGCCGTGGCCAGACCGTAGAGCGCCAGAGCAACGAGATGCAGGGTGACAATCACGGCAGATACGGGCCAGTCCCACGAAGCCGGGCCCGGCCGCCTTTCAGGAGGGCATCTTCTTGATCAACCGTACCGGAAGACCTCGGTCCAGGCTCGGATGACTGATTTGTAGCAGAAGACCCGTCGCGGAGCGTTCCCGCGTGTGCACGATCATGAGTACCGCGCGCACCTCTTCCGACGCGGTTCCCGCATAGCCTTGGGCCGGCTTGTACACCTCGAAGACATCGCCGAGCGTGACGCCATCGCGGCGACCCTTGTCGATGAAGAAGTACTGCTGCGCGCCGGCGATCGCATGCGGATCCCGCGCGTCGATCAGCTTGCCCGTCAGACCCTGCTCGACGGGCGTCGGCCGCACCTGACCGGGATCACGGAACGGCTCGAGCGGCATCGCGAGCTGATTCTCATGAACGCGGTCGAACTGCGCGACGACCACCGCCAGCACCTGCTCGTCCTGGATCGATGTAACGCGCGCAACGGCGGTGGGGACCACGACGTCGCCCCAACGGCCGAACTCCATGATCCGGTCGATGCGCGCGACCAATAACGAGTCGCCGACATGATAGGACGCGTTGCGCGGCGGCCGGATGGAGATCTCTTGGAACGTGGTCGCGGATGTACGATCGGAAAGCCTGGGAATCGCCGACACTGCCGTCGCGCCGAGCACCCGACCCCACGGCAACCGCTGCTCCTCGCTCAGGAAGCCGGCGGCGTAGAACTCACCGGCACGGAGCGGACGATAGGGCTGATGCACGTAGGCGCGGAGCACATCCTGGACGACCTGCTGATTCGTGCGGCGTCGATCGAAGATCGTTTCGCGGCTCTCGGCAACCGTGGGCGGCGGCGGCTCGACGATCAGCAGTGCGGTGTCCGCCGGAATCGTGTCGATTGCTGCCGTATCGAGTGGCACGATGGCAACGATGGTGTCGGCACGCACCGTGTCGGCCGCGGCCACCGTGGTGTCCGGCCGGGCAACGACGGTGTCCCCACCCTGCGCGACGTTCACCATCTCCGAGAGATTCAGGACCTCACCGGGATAGATCCAGTGCGGGTCTTCGACGACGGCAGTATTGAGCCGGTAGATCTCGGGCCACAGCAGCGGATCGTTGAAGTACATCTGCGAGATGGACCACAACGTCTCACCACGTGAGACCGTGTGACTGGAGGGGACTTGTCCCTGAAAAGCGGCGGCCGCCTGCGTCGTGTCCTGTTGTTGAGCCGCCTGCGTGGTGTCCTGCGCCGGCAGGACGCGCCACATGAGCGGCAACGCCGCCAGGGCTAGTAGTACGGCGCGGTCAAAACGGGAGATCGTCGTCCTCCTCATCCAGCGCCTCCGGGAACGCGTCGAGCGACTCTGGGGCTTTGCCGCCAGCTTCCGAGGCTCCCTTCCCAGCCCCCGCCCCTGCACCAACCGCGGCGGCTCCACCTCTGGACCCCAGCATGATCAACTCACGCGCGATGATCTCGGTGACGTAGCGCGTCTGCTTCTCGCGATCTTCCCACGTCCGGTACTCGATCCGCCCTTCGATATAGACCTTGTCGCCCTTTTTCAGGTACTTCTCGGCGATGTCGGCCAGGCCGGAACCCTTGTTGTTCCAGCAGATAACCCTGTGCCACTCCGTCTTTTCCTGCTTCTCGCCCCCGTTGCCGGTCCATTGGCGGCTGGTCGCCACCGAAAGGGTTGCCACGCGGGAGCCATTGTTCGTGCTGCGTACCTCGGGATCTGCACCCAGATTCCCGATGAGCTGGACCTTATTGAGACTGCGGCTCACAACAACCTCCGACAATGAAGCGGGTTAGGGCCCAAGGGTGCCTCACACTATATAAATCGCAAGTCATTCTGTCAACCAAAGATACGCCACTTGTACCGAAGTTATGCATCAAGTCTCAGCACGATGGCGTCCTCCACGGGCCGGCGGTAATACTGCTTCCGGCGACCCACCTCTTTGAAGCCGTGCGCGGCGTACAGCGCCCGCGCGGGGGCGTTCGACTCGCGAACCTCCAGGTAGACCTGTCGTACACCCCGGTCGCTCAGGACTTCCAGCATCTCGTGCACCAGGGCCCGTCCTAACCCGGTACGCCGCATCGCTGGGGCTACCGCAAGGTTCAGGATCTCGCCTTCGTCGGCGGCATCGAGCGCGACGACGTACCCAACGATCCGCTCCCCGCTGGCCTCGGCAACGAGGAATGACGCAAAGCTCACGCAGTCACGGAAATCCTGCGTGGACCACGGATCGCTGAAGACCTCCTGCTCGATCGCGTGAACGGCGGCGACGTCGCCGAGCTTAGCGGGGCGGATTTGGAAGGGGGCGGCCGTGGCTCTTCTCCCATTTCACCTGGGCTTCGGCGGGACGACCGTAGACCGGCTCACCTGTCGCCGGATAGCCGACCAGTGGCGCCAAGGCGAGCAACGCCGTCGCGAGCGACGATTGCCACGGCTTCTGGTCGATAGGCGGGCGTCCCACCCACTTCGCGATGTCATCACGGTACCGGATGGCGCCATCGCCGATGGCCAGCACGGGTCGAACCGGCGCGGCATCGGCCAACGCGGAGACCGTGAAGAGCGCCGGGGCGACGAGCGTCTCCACGCCGCGACCCGGAGGAAAGGAGTAGATAGCGCCAAACACCTGGCCGCGCAGGGCGTCGAAACATGCCGCGACGGGACCGGCGCTTCCCGCCGCGGCTTCGTACGCGGCAGCGAGCAATGACGGGACGGCGAGAACGGGAATCCCTTGCTCTTGCGCGAGACCCTTCGCGGCCGACCAAGCGATGCGCAGGCCGGTGAAGCTGCCCGGACCGTCTCCGACCACGATCCCACCAAGATCCTGGACTCGTCTGTCACCGAGTATCTGCTCGATCATCGACAGGAGTTGCGCGGCGTGTTGCCGTGTCCCGACCGAGTGGAGCCCAGCGCTGGACTCCCACGTTCCGCGTGCGACACTTGCGACGTCGGTGGTCGTATCGATCGCCAGCCAAGGCTTGCTCATGCCGGCGTCGTTTCTTCGACCAGGCGCCGGGAGGGATCGGCGTCATACGACAATTGGAAATGCCGATCCAGCGGCGGAGCCCACGGGCCCGCGCGCTCGGGCCATTCGATCAGAATGATTGCCCGCTCGCGTGTCATGTCGTCAAAGCCGAGGTCGCGCGCCTCATCGGGATGACGCAGCCGGTAGCAATCGACGTGATAGACGGGGGTTTGTCCGGCGTCGTAATGGTGGACCAGCGCATAGGTGGGACTGGTGGCGCGCGCCTGCGCGCCCAGGCCGCGGCAGATGGCCTGAACCAGGGTCGTCTTCCCCGTGCCCAGCTCTCCCGACAGACCGACTACGGCCGGGGCGCGGAGCTGAGCGCCGAGGTCCTCACCGAACCGGCTGAGCTCGCTCGCGGAGAGGCGCATCGGCCTTGAGCTCCAGGAGCTGATCGCGGAGCACCGCCGCCAGCTCGAAATCGAGCTCCTCGGCGGCGGTCTGCATCTGCTGCTCCAGCATGCGGATCAGGGTCTCGCGCTCGCCGGCGTCGGCTGGGCGGCGGATCTCCCCGGCACCAGGCTTCCCAACCCGCGCGTCGGCCACGCGGGTCACGAAACGGATATCGAGCACCGACTTCACGATGGACCGCGGCGTGATGCCGTGCTCGACGTTGTACGCGACCTGTGTCTCGCGACGTCGATCCATCTCTTTCAGCGCCCGTTCCATCGAGCCGGTGACGCGATCGGCGTACAGAATGGCTCTGCCGCTGAGGTGGCGCGCCGCGCGCCCCACGGTCTGGATCAACGACCGATCCGATCGGAGGAAGCCCTCCTGGTCGGCGTCCAGCACCGCGACGAGGGAAACCTCGGGCAAGTCCAACCCTTCGCGCAGCAGGTTGATTCCCACCAGGACGTCGAACTCGCCGAGACGCAGGCCCCGAATGATCTCCACGCGCTCGATCGCATCGATCTCCGAATGTAGATAGCGCACCCGTACGCCATGTTGCTGCAGGTAATCGGTGAGGTCTTCCGCCATGCGCTTGGTCAGCGTCGTGACCAGGATCCGCTCGTTCTTCTTTTCGCGCAGCCGGATTTCGCCGAGCAGGTCGTCCACCTGCCCCGCCACCGGCCGGATCTCGACGGTGGGATCGATCAGCCCGGTCGGCCGGATGATCTGCTCGACGATGACGCCGCCCGAGAGCTGCAGCTCGTCTTGCCCCGGCGTCGCCGAGACGAACACCATGCGCGGCACCAGCCCCATGAACTCATCGAATCGAAGCGGCCGATTGTCGAGCGCGGAAGGGAGCCGGAAGCCGTAATCCACCAGAGTCTGTTTGCGCGAGCGGTCGCCTTCGTACATGGCGCCGAGCTGCGGCAGCGTCTGGTGCGACTCGTCGATGATGCAGAGGTAGTCTTTCGGGAAATAGTCGAGCAGGCACGCCGGCCGCTCGCCCGGCTGGCGACCGCTGAAGAGCCGCGAGTAGTTCTCGATACCGGCGCACCGTCCCACTTCCATCAGCATGTCGATGTCGAAGTGGGTGCGGGACTCGAGTCGTTGTGCTTCCAGCAGCTTGTTCTGCGCACGCAGCTCCGTCAGACGCTCCGCGAGCTCAGCCCGGATCCGGGTGACAGCGCGCTCGATTGTGGCCCGTTGGGTCACGAAATGCGTCGCCGGATAGATTGCGGAGCGGTCCATCGGCCGGATGACGTTCCCGGTCAACGGATCGATCTTCGCGATGCGCTCGATCTCGTCGCCCCAGAACTCGATCCGCACGGCCTGCTCGTCGTACGCCGGGAAAACCTCCACCGTGTCCCCGCGCACTCGAAACGTCCCGCGTTCGAAGCCCACGTCGTTGCGCTGATACTGTACGGCGACGAGATCGGCGAGCAGTGCGTCCCGACCCCGCTTTTCTCCCTTCTCGGCCGTCACCAGCAGCTCGCGGTACAGCTCCGGGTCGCCCAAGCCGTAGATCGCCGAGACGCTCGCGACGATGATGACGTCGTCGCGCTCCATCAGACTCGACGTCGCCCGCAGCCGCAGGCGCTCGATGTCGTCATTGATGGACGAGTCCTTGGCGATGTACGTGTCGGTCGACGGCACGTACGCCTCGGGCTGGTAGTAGTCGTAGTAGGAAATGAAGAATTCGACCGCGTTGGACGGGAAGAATGTCTTCAGCTCGCCGTACAGCTGCGCCGCGAGCGTCTTGTTGTGCGACAGCACCAGCGTCGGCTTACCGAGGTCGGCGACGACGTGCGCCATCGTCATCGTCTTGCCCGAGCCGGTGACGCCGAGCAAGGTCTGGTATTTGTCGCCACGGCGCAGTCCGGCGTTCAGCTCGCGAATGGCGCGAGGCTGATCACCCGCCGGCGGCGGGGCGTTTCCGAGCTCGAAAGGCATAAGAGGGAAACCTAACCGACGACGACTTCAGCGGGACCGCTCGAATCCCGGCGCGCAATCTCCGTCACACCCTTCACCTTGCGGACCGCCTTCAAGACCTTGTGGAGATGGGTGTTGTTCTCGACCTCCACCAGGACCGACCCAAAGACGACACCGTCTTTGGACGCAAGCTCGGCGCTGCGGATGTTCGTGCCTGTACCGCTGATCGCCTCGCAGATATCGGCATAAAGGCCGCGCCGATCCTCGCCACTGACCGCCAGCCGGACGACGAACGTCTCCCCCTCGACCTCGCGCCAGTCGATTTCGACCCGCCGCTCCTCTTCGCCCGAGAGGGTCAGCAGGTTGGGGCAATCGTTGCGGTGGATCGAGATGCCGCGCCCCTGGGTGACGTAGCCGACGACCGGATCGCCTGGGACGGGCTGGCAGCACTGCGCGTAGCGCACCATCAGGCCTTCGACGCCGTGAATCTTGATGCCGCGGCCCAGCCGCAGCCGCTCGATGACGCGCCCAAACGCCGTCGGCTTCGGCGAGTGCTGTTCGTCCGCCGGTATGTCGGGATACAGCGCGTTGATCATCTGCCCGATCTGCACATCCCCGCGGCCGATTGCCGTCTCCACCTGCTCGGCCGCGCCGAGTCCCAGCTTCTGGGCGGCTTGCGCGAGCTGCTCGGGAGTAGGCGGATCGAGGCGCCGGCGCCGGATCTCGCGACCGAGGATTTCCCGGCCGAGTGTCACGCTGCGCTCCTGCTCCTCCTGCTTGATCCACTGGCGGATCTTCTGCCGCGCCCGCCCGGTCTGCACGTGCGCCAGCCAATCCCGCGACGGCTTGGCCTGCGGAGAGGTGAGGACTTCGATCGTGTCGCCGTTGCGCAGCGGCCGATGCAGCGGCGCGATGCGGCCGTTGACGCGGGCGCCGTTGCAGTGCTGGCCCACTTCGGTGTGCACCATGAACGCGAAATCGATCGGCGTGGCACTCTTCGGCAGCCGCTTGACGTCTCCGGCCGGCGTAAAAACGAAGATTTCGTCCTGATACAGGTCGATTTTCAGGAACTCGAGAAACTCCTCAGGGCTGTGCGCGTCCTGCTGCAGCTCGATCAATTGCCGGAACCACGACAGATGGTGATCGAGCTCGTCGGCGCCCTTGCCGTTCTCCTTGTACAGCCAATGCGCGGCGATACCGTATTCGGCGGTGCGATGCATGTCGCGGGTGCGGATCTGGATCTCGTAGAGCTGGCCGCCGGGCCCGAACACGGTGGTGTGCAGCGACTGGTAGCCGTTGGACTTGGGACTCGCGATGTAGTCCTTGATCCGCTCCTGCAGCGGCGTCCACGTGTGATGGATGATGCCGAGCACGTGGTAGCAGTCGGTGATGTTGTTCACGAGGACGCGCACCGCGAGCAGATCGTAGATCTCCTCGAACGGCTTGCCACGCTTCTTCATCTTCTTGAAGATGGACCACAGGTTCTTGGGCCGGCCCACGATCTCCCAGCCGGCGATGCCGGCGCGCCGCAGCTCGTCGGAGAGCGGCGCGCGCATGCGCTCGATCGTCCGGTCGCGCTCGACGCGCCGCGCCTTTACGTGCTTCGCGAGCTGCTTGTAGTCGTCGGGTTCGAGATACTTGAAAGCCAGGTCCTCGAGCTCCGCCTTCACGCCTGCCATGCCGAAGCGATGCGCCAGCGGCGCGTACAGCTCGCGCGTTTCCAATGCGATCCGCTTGCGCTTGTCCGGCGGCAGCGGATCGAGCGTGCGCATGTTGTGGAGCCGGTCGGCCAGCTTGATGATGATGACGCGTGCGTCGCGTGCCACCGACATCAGCAGCTTGCGGTAGTTCTCCGCCTGCTCCTCAGCGGTGGAACGGAAATTGAGCGTCGAGATCTTGGTGAGGCCGTCCACGAGGTCGGCGACTTCATTGCCGAAGTCGCGGCGCAGCAGGTCCAGGGTGACATCGGAGTCCTCGACGACATCGTGCAGCAGCGCCGCGGCGATGGTCGTCGTGTCCATTTGCTGTTCGGCGAGAATCGTCGCGACGGCGACGCTGTGGGACACGAAGTCGTCGCCGGACAGGCGCTTCTGTCCCTGATGCGCCTGCGCGCTGATGCGGTAGGCGCGCGACAGCACGTCGAGGTCGAGGCGGTCGCGTTGCGCGGCGACCGCTTTCGCCAGCTCGGGCGCGAGAATCGGCGCCGTACTCGTCACAACAGCCCTGCCTCCGCGAAGCTCACGTACCGCTCTCCTCCACCAATCACCACGTGATCGTACACGGGCACATCGAGCACGCGCCCGGCATCGACGAGCTGGCGCGTCACCGCTCGATCGTCCGCCGAGGGCGTGGGGTCACCGCTCGGATGATTGTGCACCACGATGATTCCCGCCGCCGCCTCGGCGATCGCCGCCCGAAACACCTCGCGCGGGTGCACCAACGAGCTGTTCAGAATGCCCCGCGTGATCAGTAGATCCGCCAGAATCTGGCTCTGGCTCCCCAGCGCGAGGACGTGAAACTCCTCGACCGCGAGGTCCCGCAGGCGCAGTCCGTAGTAGCGCTGCACGTCGCCCGGGCCACGAATCCGCTCGGGCGGCGGTTCGGCTTCCGTCTCGATCCGGCGTCCCAACTCGATGGCCGCCGCCAGCCTGGCGGCCTTGGCGCGCCCCACTCCTGGAATCCGGGCCAGCTCTGCCCAAGGCCGAGTGGCCAGCCGCCGCAGCGAGCCATCGCCGCGCGACAGAATCTCACCGGCCACGGCGAGGGCATCCTGCCCCCGCGTCCCGGTTCCAAGGAGAATGGCCAGAAGCTCTTGCGCCGTCAACGCGCCGGGGCCAACGGCCCAGAAACGCTCGCGCGGGCGGTCCTGTTCGAGGTGCTCGGAAAGTCGAAGCGGCATCGCAGCATTGTACGCGGGGACGAGGGTTGGGACGGGCCCGGTTTATTGCCACCAGGTCCGAAAATGCGTAGGGGCGCAGCATGCTGCGCCCCTACCAACCGCGATTCATCCGCTTCTGCCTACGCTTTTCGGCTGCCCGCCGATCGGCCCGGTCACCGATTGGCTTGGCCCACCCCGAGGGGGGCCAATCTCGATCTGCAGCTTGAGCCACCGTTCCGCGAACGTCGTCTGCAGATCGTTCATGAGGCCGACGAACATCTCGTAGGCTTCTTGCTTGTACTCGACGAGCGGGTCCTTCTGCCCCCAGGCGCGGTAGTAGATGCCTTCGCGCAGCTGGTCGAGATCGTACAGATGGTCCTTCCACTTCTCGTCGATCACGCCGAGGGTGACGTGGGACAACGCCTGCTCGCCGAGGTTGCTCGCGCCGACCTTGGCCTCGACGTCGCGCAAATAGCCAAGCTTCTGCTGGAAGGCGTCGCGGGCGGCTTTCTGCGCCGCCCGAAGCAGCTCCTCGCGCGTCTTGATCACCGCCGGATCGGTGACGCCCGGGATGGAAGTCAGGAACTTCTGCAGAAACTCCGTGTCGATCAGCGCGCGGTCCCACTGCCCGGGATCGTCGTAGTCCGCCAGGAGCGTCTCGACGAGGTGCTCGACCGCGGTGTCGATCATCCGCTGCGCCTCGGCCTTCAGCTCTTCCCCGCCCTCGAGCGCGTACAGTCGCTGCGAGTAGATGACCTCGCGCTGCTTGTTCATGACGTCGTCGAACTGCAGGAGCTTCTTGCGCGCCTGGAAATTCTGGAGCTCGACGCGCTTCTGCGCCTGGCCGATGGCGGCCGTGACCCACGGATGGGTAATGACCTCACCCTCTTCGGCGCCGGTGCGGTCCATGATGCGCGCGATGCGGTCGGACCCGAAGAGCCGCATGAGGTCGTCTTCGAGCGACATATAGAAGACGCTCTGCCCCGGATCACCCTGGCGCCCGGAGCGGCCGCGCAGCTGGCGGTCGATGCGGCGCGCCTCGTGGCGCTCCGTGCCGATGATGACGAGGCCGCACGGCGGATCCTCGTTGCACTTGAGCTCTTTGATCTGGGCGGGAGACAGATCGGGCTGCTCCACGAGCTGGCCGAACGGCGCCTCGCGCGACTTGATTCCGCACACCTGACACTTCTTGACGCCCGGGCCGAGTTTGATGTCGGTGCCGCGGCCCGCCATGTTGGTCGCGATCGTGATCGAGCCTGGCTGTCCCGCCTGGGCGACAATTTCGGCTTCGCGCTGATGGTATTTGGCGTTCAGGACCTCGTGCTTGAGCCCGCGCCGCTTGAGCAGCCGGGCCAGTGTCTCTGAGACCTCGACGTTGGTCGTACCGACCAGCACCGGCAGGCCGCGCTTATGCTGGCGCTCCACTTCTTCCATGATCGCGTCGTACTTCTCTTTGCGCGTCTTGTAGACGAGGTCGTGCTTGTCCACGCGCCGCACCGGGCGATTGGTGGGAATGACCACGACGTTGAGCTTGTAGATGTCGTGAAACTCGGTCTCTTCCGTCTCGGCGGTGCCCGTCATGCCCGACAGCTTCTCGTACATGCGGAAGTAGTTCTGGATCGTGATCGTCGCGAGGGTCTGTGACTCCTCGCGGACCGCCACACCTTCTTTCGCCTCCACCGCCTGGTGCAAGCCGTCCGACCAGCGCCGCCCCGGCATCAGCCGGCCGGTGAACTCGTCGACGATAAAGACCTGCCCCTCCTGCACGACGTATTCCACGTCTTTCTCGTACAGCGCATGCGCCTGCAGCAGTTTATGGATGATGTGCAGTGTCTCGCTCTTGGCCGCGTATTCGCCCTCCACCGTCCGGCGCCGTTCGATCTTCTCCGCCGGCGTGAGGTCCGGATCGTGCTCCAGATCGTGAATGGCGTGCGAGATGTCAGGCACCACGAACAGCGTGGGATCCTGCGGGGACATCGTCTCCACGCCCTTGTCGCTCAGGTGCACGGAGCGGCCGCGCTCGTCCATGACGAAGTACAGATCATCTTCGATATCGCGCATCTTCTGGTCGCGCGCCGGCAGCTTGCGGTCGGCGAGCCGGTCGAGCTCGACGCGCTGCACCTGTTGCTTGACGCCTTGCTCGTTCAGCAGCTTCAACAGCTTCCGGTTCTTCGGCATGCCCAGCTGTGCCTTGTACAGCAGCTTCGCGCCCTCATAATTCGTGTCCGGGTTCTCGAGCAGCGGCTCGGCCTTCGCAATCAGATCGTTGGCGATCGCGGTCTGCTTGCGCACCAACTGCACGACCTGGGCGTTGTACTGCGCGTACTTCTCATCCGACTCCGCGCCCACGACCCCGGAGATGATGAGTGGCGTGCGCGCTTCGTCGATCAGAATCGAATCCACCTCGTCGATGATCGCGTACACGTGGCCACGCTGGACCCGGTGGTCCAGGCTGCCAACCATGTTGTCGCGGAGGTAGTCGAAGCCGAATTCGTTGTTGGTGCCGTACGTGATATCGCACAGGTAGGCCGCGCGCCGCTCCGGGGTCGACGGCTGCGTGTCGTCGATGCAGCCCACCGTCAGGCCGAGCCATTTGAACAGATGACCCATCCACTGCGAGTCGCGCCGCGCCAGGTAGTTGTTCACCGTAACGAGATGCGCGCCTCGACCCGCCAACGCGTTGAGATACAGCGGCAGCGTCGCGACGAGCGTCTTGCCCTCGCCGGTCGCCATTTCGGCGATCTTGCCCTGATGCAGCACGATGCCGCCGATGAGCTGGACGTCGTAAGGCACCATGTCCCACTTCATCGGGTGCCCGGTGACGACGACCTCGCTCCCCAGCAGACGGCGGGCCGCTTCGCGCACCGTCGCGAACGCCTCCGGCAACAGGTCGTCCAGCGTGCGCTGCAGCTCGGAGACGAACTCCTGCTCCGCGTTTCTCAGCTGCTCGGTGAGATTGGCGCGCTCCTCGGGATCGGGGCAGTCGTGCTTGGCCTTCTTGAGGCGCTCGACTTCGGCGTGCTGAGCGCCGGTGCGCTCGGCGATCGCCTCGCGGAACCTGGCGGTCTGCGCCTGCAGCTCGGCGTCCCCGATGTCCTTGAGGCGCGCTTCGTGCCCGCGAATAGCATCGACAATCGGCTGGATGCGCTTCAACTCGCGATCGAACCGTGTTCCGAAGATTCGCGTGAACCAGCGATTAGCCATTACACTCCTAGCGATACAGCCCGTGAGCGCCGATGTATTCGCGCACCGAATCGGGCACTAAATATCGAATGGAAAGCCCCCGTTTGACGCGCTCCCGCACCTTCGTCGCGGAGAGGTCGATCATGGGTACCGGGATGACCCGCTTGATCAGGGGGTGGCGCACCACGCTCGCCCCCGGCCGGGCGAACACGACGATGTCGGCAAGTCGCGGGAGAGCTTCAACTTCCCACCACGCCGCCAAATCTCGCGCGGCGTCCGCCCCCAGCAATAACGTGAACCGGTTCCCCGGCTCGCGGTCGCCCAGGGCCCGCAGGGTCCGGACCGTGTAGGAGGGTGTCGGCAACCCCAATTCCACGCGCTCCACACCCAGGCGGGGATTTCCCGCGACCGCCAAGTCCAGCATCTCGGCCCGTTGCTCCGGCGTCGCCTGATGAGCCGCGCGCTTGAAGGGCTGCTCGCGCGCGGGGAGGAACCGCACGTTCGACCCCAGCGCGTCCGCCGCTGCTTCTGCCACGATCAAGTGTGCGACGTGCACGGGGTCGAACGAGCCCCCGAACAGCGCCCCCCCGGCCACGCCGGTCAGGGTGTGGAGGGGGACGGGGTCGACGGGGTGGCGCTGGAATCGGCCGCCGCTGGGCACGTGCGGGCGAGCCCTGTCGCGTTCGGGTAGAAGCGGCGCAGGTGCTCGCACGTCTCCTGCAGCTCCTGCTTGTACCCGATCGCGCGATAGCTGTCCACCAGCCGCAGCAGCGCGTCAGGCGCCCGCTGCGCGGTGGGATAATTGGCGATCACGTCCTTGAAATAGATGATCGCCGAGTCAAACGCTTTGCGCCGCAGATAAAAGATGCCCGTCTTGTACGTCTTCTCGGCAAATTGGTTCTCGAGGCGCCGCACGTGCAGGCGGGCGCGCCCGGCCGCATCGCTGTCGGGAAAACGTCCCGCCAGCTCCTGGTAGATCGCCAGGGCGGTCTCGCCGTACGACGGGTCGAGCTCGGGCCGGTGCCAGAGACGGAGGTTCGCGTCGCCGGCTCGCAGGAGCGCCAGCGGCGCGTACTCCGAAGTCGAGAATTCGTCGGCGACTTTCCGGAACTCACTCGCCGCCTGCACGAAGTCGCCGAGCTGAAACCAGCACTCGGCGAGGTAGTACCGCACCTCCGCCAGCTCGGGCGTCCCAGGCATGAGCTCGAAACTGACGCGCTGCAGAATCGTCTGCGCGCGGCGAAAATCGCCGCGGTGGAACAGATCCATCGCACGACGGAGATCGACGTCGGCCGGCACGACCGGCGCGGCCCGCGGGACGCGGCCGCGCGGATGACACGCGGCCCCTCCCAGTCCACTCAGGGCCACAGCGATTGCCAACATCCCGATCGTCCGCTGCATCGTCATTCCGGTTCAGCCTTTCCTAACGCGTTGAGCTTTTCCTGCGCGCGCTGCGAAATCGTATCTCCGGGCGTCCCGCCGGCGAGCGCCTGCTGATAACTCTCCATCGCCCCCGCCACGTCGCCCTGCGCGAGGCGCACGTCGCCGAGTCCCAGGAACGCGCCTCGCACGACATCCGGCGATGCCCCGGGTGCTGTCGCGCGGCGGAACCACCCTTCGGCGTCGGCCGGGTGACCCTGCTCGAGCGCGATCTGGCCTTCCACGAGCGCGCAGAGCCCCAGACCCTCGCGCGCCTGCTCGACCACCGTGGCCGCCCGCTGTCGCCTGACCACGCCCTCAAACACGCGCACCGCCGTGCTACAGTCGCGGACCCGGACCAGCGTCAGCCCGTAGACGAACAGTAGCGAGTCGGCTCGCGCGGCGTCGACCGCCGAGGCCGCTGCAACCGGCAACAGGGCGCGCGCCTCGGCCGTATCGCCCCGGTCGACCGCATCGAGGGCTGCGAGCACGACGTACCGCCCGAGCGGCCGGCGGGGCGCGACCTCGCGCAGCCCCGTGAGGGCGCTCGCCAGCGCGGTGCGGTCGTTGGCGGTGAGCGCGGCCCGCGCGACCCGTTCCAACCCGTCAGCGGCTTCGTCGGCCCGTGAGCGGTCTCGCTTGGCGAGCGAGCCGTAGGCTTCGGCCGCCACCCCATAGTCCTCGGCATGCATCGCCGCGGCGGCCACCTTGGCGAGCAGGGCCGCGCTGCCCGCGTCCGATTTGCGTCCCAGCTGGTATTCCGCCAGCGCGTCGACATAGGAGGCCGCCGCATACGCACGATCGCCGAGCTCCTCGTGATTCGAGGCAGAACGGGTGCAGGCCAGCACGAAGACGAGCGACACCACCGCGAGCCGTTTCACCTTTTCTTTTTCTTTCGGTCGGGTTTCGCGTCGCCCCCGCCACCGCCCCCATCCGCGCCCCCGCCTCCGTCGGCGCCAACAGGGGTCACGTCCGAACGGGAAAGGAGTGCGAGGTAGGCCTCTACCCTCGGATCTTCCGGCCGTCGCGCTCGCAGCTCCTCCCACACGGTGCGCGCCGCCAACCCATCCCCAGCGAGGTAGCACGACAGCCCCAGCATCGCGGCGGCATCGAGGAAGGACGGGCGCTCGCGCACGATGATCTGGAAATGCTCGTGCGCGTCCAACGCGCGACCGGCCTCGAGGAGCACCCGGCCCAGCTTATAGCGCAGATCGTGAAAGCCGGGGCCCAGCTCCAGCGCCGCCTCGTACTGTGCGACCGCTTCGTTCAGTCCACCCGCTTCGTAATACGCTTGCGCGAGCGCCGCATGTTGATTGGCGAGCTTCGCCGCAACGTGGCCGTGGAATCCACCCCGCCGCTCCGAGGTCACCTGGCGGGCGCGCCGCAGCACCGCGTTCGCCTCTTCCTCGCGACCCAGCTCGTTCAGCACGAGCGCGCGATGGATCAAGGCCTCGATGTAGTTCGGATTGAGCGCGAGGGCGCGATCGAGCTGTTCCAGCGCCTTGTCGGACTGTCCCGCGAGGGAGTACGACAGACCCAGCAGATGATGCGCGTCCGCAAACGCGCGGCCGGTCGCGATGACCTCCTCGAGGAGATGAATCGCACCGTAGTAGTCCTGCAGCTGAAACCGTTCGTTAGCCTGCTCGACTAGGCGCTCGGGACTGACGTCCATGAACCTCCTCGTACCAGTCTACGAACCTGCGGATGCCGTCCGCGATGCCGACGCGCGGCTTGAAGCCCAGCACGCGGCCGGCGTGGGCCAGATCGGCATCGGTCAACCGCACGTCGCCCGGCTGATCGGGCTGGCGCTCGATGCGCGCTTCCCGACCGAGCGCCGTAGCGATGAGCGCGATCAGGCGGTCGAGGCGCACGCGGTCGCCGCCGCCCAGGTTGACCGTCTCGACCGTGCCGGGAGCCGCAGCAGCGGTCCATTCGAGCGCGGCGAGGATACCATCCACGCAGTCGGTAATATAGGTATAGTCGCGCTCGCTCGACCCATCCCCATGCATCCGCACCGGGCGTCCCCGGGTGATCAAGTCCGTGAACTTGTGGATCGCCAGATCGGGACGCTGCCGCGGGCCGTAGACCGTGAAGAACCGCAGGCAGATGATCTTGAGCGGGTAGAGGTGCGCAAAGGCGTGCGCGAGGAGCTCCCCCGCCCGTTTGCTGGCCGCGTACGGCGAGATCGGCGACACGGCGGGCGAATTCTCGGCGAATGGCGCGGGGGTCGCGTTCCCGTACACGGACGACGACGAGCCGAACACGATTCGCGACAATCCCACTCGGCGTGCCGCATCGATCAGACGCGCGGTCGCTGTGACGTTCGCTTCCATGTAGGAGCCGGGATCTTCGAGAGACGGCCGGACGCCGGGCTTTGCCGCGAGATGGATGATGGCCTCGATGCCGTCCAACGGCATCGGATCGCGAGCGACATCGGCTTCGACGAAGCGAAATCCGGGAAGCTTGCGAAGGCCCGCGAGATTGCGCTCTTTGACGTCGCGGGCATAGAACGGATCGAAGTTATCGACACCGGTCAACTCGTGGCCGCGCCCGATGAGCGCCTCGCTCACATGCGATCCGATGAAACCCGCCGCGCCGGTGACCAGAATCCCCTGCTTCACGCCTGCCCTACTCCCTCGTGCTTCACGACCTCACGGAAGTACTCGATGGTGCGGCGGAGCCCTTCGTCGAGCGAGACCTCCGGCTCCCATCCCAGCGTCTTGCGCGCGCGCGTGATGTCCGGCTGGCGCACCTGCGGATCGTCCACCGGCAGGGGCCGCTCGACGATCTTGCTCTTGCTCCCCGTCAGCGCGAGCACACGCTCCGCGAGCTGCCGCACGGTGAACTCGTGCGGGTTGCCGATGTTGGTGGGGTCCGCGCTGCCGCGGTCGAACAACCGCATGATCCCCTCGATCAGATCATCCACATAGCAGAACGAGCGGGTCTGGGACCCGTCGCCGTAGACGGTGAGAGACTCACCGCGCAGCGCCTGCACGATGAAGTTCGACACGACGCGCCCGTCGTTCGGGCGCATGCGCGGGCCGTAGGTGTTGAAGATGCGCACGATTCGCGTGTCGAGTCCGTGGTAGCGGTGGTACGCCATCGTTATCGCTTCGGCGAACCGTTTGGCCTCGTCGTACACGCCGCGAGGCCCCACCGGATTGACGTTGCCCCAGTACGACTCGGGCTGCGGGTGGACCTGGGGATCACCGTACACCTCGGACGTCGACGCGAGCAGGAACCGAGCGCCCTTCGCCTTGGCGAGACCGAGGCTGTTGTGCGTGCCGAGCGCACCGACCTTGAGGGTCGGGATGGGATGTTCGAGATAATCGATCGGGCTCGCGGGACTGGCAAAGTGCAGGATGCCGTCGAGCGGTCCCGGAACGTCGATGAACTTCGAGACGTCGTGACGCAGCGCCTTGAAGCGCGCGTTGTCCTCGAGGTGGGTGAGGTTTCCGGGCATGCCGGTCAGGAAGTTGTCCATGCCCACGACCGTGTGCCCGGCCGCGAGCAGCCGGTCGCAGAGGTGGGATCCCAGGAAGCCGGCGGCTCCTGTTACGAGGATGCGCATGTCACCCGGCGGCCGATGCTGTCGTACGTGAAGCCGAGCTTGGCGAGGCGGGCCGGGTCGTACAGATTGCGGCCGTCTACGATGAGCGGCCGCCGCATGAGCTGTTTCATCCGTGGAAAATCGGGGTTGCGGTATTCGAGCCACTCCGTCACGATGGCGAGCCCGTCGGCCCCCGTGATGGCATCGAACGCGTGGTCCGCGTACGACACCCGATCTCCTAAATGACGCCGCGCGGTCTCGCGCGCGGCGGGATCGTGCGCGCGGACCGTCGCGCCGGCCGCAAGCAACGCCTCGATCAGGACGAGGGCCGGGCTGGCCCGCACGTCGTCGGTCTCCGCCTTGAAGGCGAGCCCCCACACGGCGATAGCGCGGCCCTTCACTTGTCCGTTGAAATGCCGCTCCAGCTTCTCGAACAGGAGCCGCTTCTGGCGCCCATTCGCTGCCTCGACGGCCTTGAGGATGTCGAGCGGGACTTTGCGCTCCTCCGCGGTGCGGATCAGCGCCTGGACGTCTTTCGGAAAGCACGAACCGCCGTACCCCGGGCCGGGAAACAGGAACGCCTGGCCGATGCGCCGGTCCGAACCGATGCCGCGCCGCACCTGCGTCACGTCCGCCCCTACCGTCTCGCACAGCTGCGCGATCTGATTCATGAACGAGATGCGCGTCGCGAGTATGGCGTTGGCCGCGTACTTCGTCATCTCGGCCGACGGGATGTCCATGAAGATCAGCGGATTCCCGGTGCGCACGAACGGCGCGTACAACTCCTCGAGCACCGCAGCGGCACCGGTGGAGTCGACCCCGACCACCACGCGATCGGGCTTCATGAAGTCCTCAACCGCGGCGCCTTCCTTGAGGAATTCGGGATTCGAGCAGACGTGAAACCGCGTCGTCGTCTTGCCGGCGATCTGCGCCCGCACCTTCTCGGCCGTGCCGACCGGGACCGTGCTCTTGGTGACGACGACCTTGGGCGCGTTCATGTGCTCGCCGATCGTCGTGGCGACGGCGAGCACATGCTGCAGATCGGCCGACCCGTCTTCGTCGGGTGGCGTCCCCACCGCGATGAATACGACCTCGGCGCGCTCGACGGCGTTACCGACGTCGGTCGTGAAGATCAGCCTACCCTCGCGCTGATTACGGACGACGATCGGCTCGAGCCCGGGCTCGTAGATCGGAAGGTTGTTCGCTTTGAGGTTCTTGATCTTGCCCGCGTCGACGTCGGCGCAGATGACGTCATTCCCCGTCTCGGCGAGACAGGCACCCACGACCAGACCTACATATCCGGTGCCGACGACGGCGACCTTCACGCGCGGGGACCCGCCCTGGGCAACACATGCCGGGTGTCCACCACCGCGCGCGCGTTCCGCGAGATCAGCTTGTAATCAATGACCGCGTGATCGGTGACGATGATGACGCAATCGGCCTGTTTGAGCGTTTCCGCCGTGAGCGGCACCGAGCTGAGCCCGATGTTGTCTTCCTTCAGAACCGGCACGTGCGGGTCGTGGTAGGACACCTCGGCGCCGCGCAGATGGAGCAGCCGGATCACGTCCAACGCCGGGCTCTCGCGGATATCGTCGATGTTTTTCTTGTACGCGACACCCACCAGCAAGACTCGGCTGCCCCGGACCGCTTTCCCTTGGTCGTTGAGTGTGTCCACGATCTTCCCGACCCAGAACTCCGGCATCTCGGCATTCAGCTCGCCGGCCAGCTCGATGAACCGGGTTTTGTAGTTGAGCGTCCGCATCTTCCACGCGAGGTAGTGCGGATCGAGCGGGATGCAGTGCCCGCCCACCCCCGGACCGGGCGTGAATTTCATGAAGCCGAACGGCTTGGTGGACGCGGCCTCGATGACTTCCCACACATCCACGCCGAGCTTGTCGCACACGATCGCCATTTCGTTCGCGAGCCCGATGTTGACGCTGCGGAACGTGTTCTCGAGGATCTTCACCAGCTCCGCCGCCTCGGGCGACGAGACCGGCACGAGCGTATCGATGGCCCCCTGGTACAGGGCCATGGCGACCTTCAGGCAGGCGGGCGTGATGCCGCCGATCACCTTGGGCGTGTTGCGGGTGTTGAAGCGCTCGTTGCCCGGATCGACGCGCTCCGGGGAGAACGCCAGGAAGAAGTCCTCGCCGACCTTGAGACCCGTGGACTCGAGCGCCGGCAGCATCAGCTCGCGCGTGGTGCCGGGATAGGTCGTCGACTCCAACACCACGAGCTGACCCTTGCGGAGTGCGCGCTTCACCGACTCGGTGGCCGCCAGCACGTAGCTCACGTCGGGATCTTTGGTCTTGGACAGCGGCGTGGGCACGCTGATGGAGATGACGTCGGGCTCTTTCAGGCGGGTCAGGTCGGCGGTGGCGGAGAACTTCTTCGCCTGGACGGCGTCCGCGACGGTCGCGGCCGGGACATCCTGAATGTGTGAGCGGCCCGCGTTCAGGGAATCGACGACGCGCGAATTGACGTCCACGCCGAGCACGCGGTAACCGGCGCGTACCAGCTCCATCGCGAGCGGGAGTCCGACATAGCCGAGGCCGACGACGCCGAACACGGCCGTGCGGTCTTTGGCTTTCGCGAGCAGGGTATCGACGATCGTGGGTGCAGCGACAGCAGTCATGGGGTCTCCGGAGCGCCGCCGCGCGCGAGCGAGCGGGAGGCGGCCTCTAGTACGCGGACGACGCGGACGCCGTCCTCGGCGCTCACGCGCGGCGTTTCACGGCCTTGCGCGGCGCGAACGAAATGCGCCAGCTCGGCCGCCAGCGGTTCGACGGCCGGGATGCGGGGGATGAAAATATCACCTTCTCGAATCGCCAAGCTCTCGCCGAACGACCCGTATTCGGGCGGGCGGTCCACGCCCTTATCGTAGATCCGCAGCTTTTCGCGCGGCTCCATATCGTCAAATACCACCATTTTCTTGGCGCCTACCACCGTGAGCTTCCGTTCTTTGTGGGGATCGAGCCACGACATCTGGACGTGCGCCAGGACCCCGCTCGCAAACTCCATCGTCAAGAATACGACGTCTTCGATCGCGGGCTGCAGATAGCTCTTGCCATGCGCAGCGACTCGTACAGGTTGCTCATCGAGCAAGTAGAGTGCCACCGACACATCATGCGGTCCAAAGCTCCACAGCGCGTTTTCGTCCTTCCGGACCTGGCCGAGATTCACCCGCAGCCCGTAGAGATAGAATACCTTGCCCAGCTCGCCTTTCTGCACCATCTCGCGCAAACGCTCGACGGCCGGATGGTAGACCAGAAGGTGGCCAGCCAGTACCGGTACGCCGCGCTCGGCCGCCGCCCGGGCGACCGCCTCTGCATCCGCAACGCTCAGCGCGAACGGCTTCTCGACCAGAACGGGCTTCCCGGCCTCGACCACCTGTCGAGCTACCGACGCGTGCGTAGCCGCCGGGGACGCCACAATGACGGCATCCACCACCCCCAGCAGGGCGGCGACATCTGCCGTGACCAGCGCCCCAGGATACTGGCGTGCGAGCCGTTCGCGCACCTTCGCGTCGGTATCGCACACAGCTGACAACTCCGCGTCCGCAAGCCCGGCGACCGTCCGGACGTGGTTGCGTCCCCACGCCCCGGCGCCGACTACGCCGATCTTGAGCCGCTTCACCGATAGAATCCGCGGATCGCATCGATCACCCGGTCAAGCTGCGTGCGGGTGAGCTCCGGGTAGATCGGGAGCGAGATCGCCTCCCGCGACGCCTGCTCCGCCTGCGGCAGGCTGCCGTCCTTGTATCCGAGGTGCTCAAAACAGGGCTGGCGGTGCAGCGGGATCGGATAGTACACCGCGTGTCCGATCCCTTCCTTCTTTAGATGCGCCTGCAACGCGTCGCGCCGCTCGGCACGCAGCGTGTATTGATGAAAGATGTGCTCGTTCGCTGGATCCACGACGGGCGGCTTGACCTGCGGCACGGTCGTCAGCGCCTTCGTGTAGTACGCGGCGTGCTCGCGGCGCTTGGCCGACCACCGCGCGAGGTGCGGCAGCTTGGCGAGCAGGACCGCAGCCTGAAGGGTGTCGAGCCGCGAGTTGGTGCCGACCTCGTCGTGATGGTACTGCTTGGCACCGCCGTGCAGCCGCAACTTCTTGAGCCGATCGGCTGCCGCATCGTCCGACGTGACCATCATCCCGCCGTCTCCCCAGGCGCCGAGATTCTTGCTGGGGAAGAACGAATAGCCCGTCACCCACCCCAGCTCTCCTGCCACGCGCCACTCACCGTCCATTTTGCGGCGCGCGCCGATCGCCTGGGCGGCGTCTTCGATGATCTTGAGGCCCTTCGCTTGGGCGATCGACATCAGCTCGAGCATGTCCGCCATTTGCCCGTAGAGGTGCACGGGCATGATCGCGCGGGTGCGCGGCGTAATCGCACGCTTCACCGCGGCGGGATCGATGTTGAACGTATCGGGCTGAATGTCCACGAAGACGGGCGTGGCGCCCGCGTTATGAATCGTGCCGGCCGTCGCGAAGAAGGTGAACGGCGTCGTAATGACTTCGTCGCCCGGCTTCAGATTCAACGCCTTGAGCGGCAAGAGCAGCGCATCGGTGCCGCTCGCGCAGCCGATGCCGTGTTTGGCATGCGACAGCCCGGCGACGGCGGTTTCGAGCTCCGGCACCGCCGGGCCCATGATGAACAGCTGGGTCTCGACCACCTTCATCATGGCGGCGAGCACGTCGTCCTTGATCGTCGAGTACTGCGCGACGAGATCCAGCATCGGTACGTTCATGACGCGCGCACCTTCGCCGGCTTGATCTGGCGCAGCGCGCCTCCCGACTCCTGATAGCTGGCGCCGCAGGCGGCGCAGGTGGCCTGATCGCCGGTCGGCTGCAGCCGCTCGCCGCACTGGCACATCCAGCCCACGCGGCGCGCCGGCACGCCGACCATCAAGCCGTACGCGGGCACGTCGGAGGTGACGACGGCACCGGCACCGATGAACGCGTACTCGCCCAGCGTGACGCCGCAGACGATCGTCGCGTTGGCCCCGATCGAGCCGCCGCGTTTCACCAGCGTGCGCCGGTATTCGTTCTTGCGTGACACGTGCGCGCGCGGATTCATGACATTGGTGAACACGCAGGACGGCCCGCAGAACACGTCGTCTTCCAGCTCGACGCCTTCGTAAATCGACACGTTGTTCTGGATCTTGACGTTGTCGCCGATTTTCGTGCCGGGCATCACGACGACGTTCTGGCCGAGGTTACAGCGCTCGCCGATCACGGCGCCGGGCATCACGTGCGAAAAGTGCCAGATTTTCGTGCCGTCGCCGATCACCGCTCCATCATCGACATAGCTGGACTCGTGCGCGAAATAGCTCACGTGCCGATGATCTTGCACTCGAGCTCCAGAGTGATGCCGGTCTTCTTCGCGACCGTCTTGCGCACGTGCTCGATCACCTTGAGGACGTCGCTCGCGGTCGCGGTGCCCTTGTTGATGATGTAGTTGGCGTGCAGCGTGGATACCTGCGCGCCGCCGATCGTGAAGCCCTTCAGGCCACACTCATCGATCAACATCCCGGCGGTCTTGGTGCCGCTGGGATTGGTGAAGGTCGAGCCGCAGCACGGCTGATCGAACGGGGTGCCGGCTTTGCGCCAGCGGAGCAACTTGGACTGCAGCTCCTTCAGCTTCGCGGGCGATTCTTCGCCCAGTCCCAGCTTCGCTTCGAGGACGATGCCCTCGATATTGCTCGAGCGATACTTGAACGAGATCTGCTTACGCGCGAGCTGTTTGACCTTGCCCTTGGGATCCATCACCGTCACTTCGGTGACGATCTCGGCGAATTCCGCGCCGTGGCAGCCGGCGTTCATGTAGATGCCGCCACCCACGGTGCCGGGGATTCCGATGAAGCGCTCGACGCCGACGAACCCCGCTTCGGCAGTGCGCCGCGCGAGGATCGGCGTCGGCATGCCGCCGCCGACGATCGCCGTCGCGCCCTTCATTTCAAAGCGGTCCAGCCCCTTCCCCATCCGGATCACGACCCCGGGGAAGCCGCCGTCCTTGACCAACACGTTCGAGCCCAGCCCCAGCACGAGCCAGGGGAGCCCGCGGTCGTGGGCCAGCTCCAGGGCGCGGGCCACGTCCTCGGTGTCGGCGGGCATCGCGAGGTAGCGCGCCGGGCCGCCGATCCGCCAGGTGTTATAGCGCGACAGTGGCTCGTTCTCGAGCAGCTTGCCGCGGAACTTGATTTTTGGCGCGGGCGGGGGTGGAGGCGCGGCCTTCGCGACCTTCGCCCCTTTGGCCGGCTTGGCTACGCGTTTGCTGCCGCTATCTGCCCGCCGGTCCGCGCTCTTTCGCCGTTCGCTTTTTCGTGCCATTCCTGTAGGCTCCTAACGCTCCCGGTGCGGCTGCGGAGCGCAATGATCGCATCACACGCGGCACTCGCCGCGGACATGGTCGTCGTGTACGGCACCCGATGCACCAGCGCGGCGCGCCGGATGGCGTAGTCGTCCACCTGCGTGAACTTCCCCAGCGGCGTGTTGATCAACAACTGCACTTCACCGGACACGATCAGATCGATCGCGTTCGGGCGTCCTTCGTGCACCTTCAGCACCCGCTCCGCCGGCACACCGCGGCCCCGGAGATAGCGCTCCGTCCCCTCCGTCGCCAGGATGCGGAACCCCAGCTCGTGGAAGCGGCGGGCGATCGGCAACACCGTCGGCTTGTCGTGGTCGTTCACCGTGACGAAGATCGTGCCCTCGAGGGGCAGGCTGCCCTCCGCCGCGATCTGCGCCTTCGCGAACGCCATGCCAAAACTGTCCGCCAGACCCATCGCTTCGCCGGTCGAGCGCATTTCCGGCCCCAACACTGTATCCACACCGGGCAGTTTCGTGAAGGGGAAGACGGCCTCTTTCACGGCTACCCCGGCGACGGGAAGCTCATCGGGAAGGCCCAAATCGTCCAGTGTCCGCCCCACGATGACCGCCGCTGCAAGCTTTGCGAGGGGGACCCCGGTGGCCTTGCTCACGAACGGCACGGTCCGCGACGCCCGCGGGTTGACCTCCAGCACGTAGACAACGCCGTTCTTGATGGCGTACTGCACGTTGATCAGCCCCACCACGCCGAGTGCCTTGGCGAACGCCTGGGTGTGGCGCCGCATTTCGTCCACCTGACGATCGCCGATCAAATAGGGCGGCAACACGCAGGCGGAGTCGCCCGAATGCACCCCCGCGTCCTCGATGTGCTGCATCACGCCGCCGATCACACAGCGCGTCCCATCGGCGATCGCATCTACGTCCGCCTCGAACGCGTCCTCCAGGAAGCGGTCGATCAGCACCGGGTGTTCCGGTGCGACGCGCGCCGCTTTGACGAAGTAATCACGGAGCGAGCCGTCGTCGTACACGATCTCCATCGCGCGGCCGCCGAGCACGTAGGACGGCCGCACCAGAACCGGGTAGCCGATCCGCTGCGCGACCCCGACGGCCTCGTCGACCGAGCGGGCGATCCCATTGGGCGGCTGCGTGATCCCCAGCTTGTCCGCCAGCTCCTCGAAGCGCTCGCGGTCCTCCGCGATGTCGATCGCGTCCGGCGATGTGCCCAGCACGGGCACGCCCGCTGCCTCGAGCGGCTTGGTGAGCTGCAACGGCGTCTGGCCGCCGAGCTGGACCACGACCCCCTTGGGCCGCTCCAAGCGCGTGATCTCGATGACGTCCTCGAACGTCAGCGGCTCGAAGTACAGCTTGTCCGAGATGTCGAAGTCGGTCGACACCGTCTCGGGATTCGAGTTGATCATGATCGTCTTGAACCCGAGCTCGCGGAACGCGAGCCCGGTGCGCACGCAGCAGTAGTCGAATTCGACCCCCTGCCCGATGCGGTTCGGACCGCTGCCGAGAATCACGATGCCCTGCTCGCCGAACGGCGCGGACTCGTTCTCCTCGTCGTAGGATGAATAGAGATACGGCGTGGACGACGGAAACTCGCCGGCGCAGGTGTCCACGGTCTTGTAGGCCGGGTGGATGCCGAGACTCCAGCGCTGTTCGCGAATCGCCGACTCGGTGGTGCTGCGCAGCGCGGCGAGCTGGCGGTCGGAGAATCCCAGGCGCTTCATCCGCTTGAGCTCCTTCGCCCCGACGACCGGGAGCCCGCTGAACCAGCGCTCCGCCGCGACGAGCTCCTCGAGCTGATAGAGGAACCAGGGGTCGATGCCGGAAGCCAGCGCGATCTCGTCCACCGTAAGGCCGGCGAGGAGCGCGCGCTTGATCTGGAAGATCCGCTCGGGCGTCGCCGTGCGGAGCGCGACACGCAAGTCCTCGGGCGTCGTGCTCGTCAGCCGGTCGTCCGCCGGGGTCGCGCCCAGGACCCATCCAGGCCGGCCGATTTCGAGCGCGCGCAGTCCCTTCTGGAACGCCTCCTTGAACGTGCGCCCGATCGCCATCGCTTCGCCCACCGACTTCATCTGCGTCGTCAACCGGAAGTCGGCGGTGGGAAACTTCTCGAAGGCGAAGCGCGGCACCTTCACGACCACATAGTCGAGCACCGGCTCGAAGGAGGCAGGAGTCGTCTTGGTGATGTCGTTGGGCAGCTCGTCGAGGGTGTACCCGACGGCGAGCTTCGTCCCGATGCGCGCGATCGGGAAGCCGGTCGCCTTGGAGGCGAGGGCCGAGCTGCGCGACACGCGCGGGTTCATCTCGATCACGAGCATTTCGCCGTCGGCCGGGTTGACCGCGAACTGGATGTTGCAGCCGCCGGCCTCGACGCCGATCTCGCGGATGATGGCGATCGCTGCGTCGCGCATCCGCTGGTACTCGCGGTCGGTGAGCGTCATCGCCGGCGCGACGGTGATCGAATCGCCGGTGTGCACCCCCATCGGATCGAGGTTTTCGATCGAGCAGACGATCACGACGTTGTCGCGCCGGTCGCGCATCACTTCGAGCTCGAACTCTTTCCAGCCGAGCACGCTGCGCTCGATCAGGGTGGAGTGTACCGGCGAGAGCTCGAGCGCGCGCTCCACCATCTCTTCGAACTCGGCCCGATTGTACCCGACCCCGCCGCCCGTGCCGCCGAGCGTGTACGATGGCCGGATGATCGCCGGATAGCCGACGTCTCCCACCGCCTCCAGCGCCGTGGCCACGGTGGTGACCGTATGCCCTTTGGGCGTCGCGAGGCCGATGCGCCGCATCGCGGCGCTGAACTCCGCGCGATCCTCCGCCATCGTGATGGCACGGGCGTTCGCCCCGATGAGCTCGACATGGTGCTTCTTCAGCGTTCCGTCATTGGCGAGCGCCATGGCGACGTTGAGAGCGGTCTGGCCGCCCATCGTGGGCAACAACGCGTCCGGCTTCTCGCGCTCGATGACTTTCCGCACCCAGTCCGGGGTGACCGGCTCGATGTAGGTGCGGTCGGCAAGCTCGGGATCGGTCATGATGGTGGCGGGATTCGAGTTCACGAGAATGACGGTGTAGCCCTCTTCTTTCAGGGCCTTCACAGCCTGCGTCCCGGAATAGTCGAATTCCGCCGCCTGGCCGATGACGATCGGCCCCGAGCCGAGCAGCAGGATGCGCTTGAGGTCAGTTCTTTTGGGCATCGACAACGTCTTTCAGCAAATCGTCGAGTGAGCGGCGCGGCGTCCATCCCGTCGCCGACCGCAGTTTCGTCGCGTCGCCCACCAGGTACGGGCGCGCCTCGCGGCGAATCTGGCTCCCATCGATTTCGCGCTTCGGATTCACGCCGAGCAGCTGCTCCAGGCGCGTGTGGATCTCGTCCAGCGTGACCTCCCGGCCGGAGGCGATATTGTACACCTCGCCGGGCGTGCCTCGCTTCAGAAGGAGCGCATAGGCGTCCGCCACGTCGTCCACATGCAAGTAGTCACGTACCGCCGTCAAGTCACCCACCGGGACCGCCACCCCGCCGGTCTGTTTGACATGGCGCAACAGCCTGGTCCGCGCCGGGATCCAGAAATTCTCGTCCTGCCCGCCGCCCGAATGCGG
>WNFU01002186.1_pt1 | contig 29394 bp, 26 predicted proteins | sample 5400121 | NCBI WGS metagenome assembly WNFU01 (sample SAMN13153360, study PRJNA577476) | soil metagenome | isolation source: 100 cm soil or saprolite under grassland replicate 1 | place: USA:California | collected 2016-06-15 | reverse complement strand
AGGCCCGGACCTGCCCATCTCGTGGCTGTCGGGATGACCTGTTGGTCGAAACGGGGACATGTGTGTCACCTCGTTCCGATGCTAGGCGGGGGCTCGGGCTACGCCATCAGCCGAAGGTCAGTTGAATCGCTAGGCCCTTCGCCCTACGAGCCAGCGCAAATGGCCTGTTCAGGGGCGGCGTGGTCAACATCGACCTACGAGAATGGCACAATGAACGAGCTACCCAGGGCCAGAGACCAACCCGCTCCATCGAGTTTCCATAATGTACGTTATGGGCGTTCAGGGGATTCAGGGAGAACGGAGCGGAGGCGCGCCCAGGCGCATCCGGGCCCCCCACACGGTCACCAGCCACAGGGCCTCGACGACGATCCGCCGGGAGATCTTGGACCTGCCGTGCTGGCGTTCGCGGAACGTGATGGGAACCTCGCCGAGCGCGTAGCCGGCCTCCGAGGCCCGCAGGACGAGCTCGATCTGGAACCCGTAGCCCTCGGAACGGATGGGATCGGCGGCCAGATGGGACAGGAGGTCCCGCCGAAACACCCGGAAGCCGCTGGTGGTGTCGTGCAAGGGGAGTCCCAGCCACCGCCGGGCGTAGGCATTCCCGGCCCGTGAGAGCGCGAGGCGGGAGCGGCTCCAGTTGGCCACGGAGCCGCCGGGGACGTATCGGCTTCCCACCACGAGATGGAACCGGAGGGCCGCGGACAGCAACCTCGGGAGCTCAGCCGGATCGTGGGACAGGTCGGCATCCATCTCCACGACCAGGTCGTATTCCTCGTTCAGGGCCCTGTCGAACCCCTCTCGGTACGCCCCGGCCAGCCCCGCCTTGGCCGGGCGCTCAACCAGGCGCACGCGGGGCTCCCCCGCCGCGATGGCTCGAACCACGTCGGCCGTGCCGTCGGGGGACGAATCGTCCACGACGAGCACGTCCACGGCGTCCGGCAGGGCCAGCAGCCCCCTGATCACCGCCTCGATCGTGACTCGCTCGTCGAACGTGGGGAGGATCACCAGGGCCCTCGGTCGCTCCGGGAGCTGCTCGATCGGACGGGCCGGTCGCCTCTTGCGTCGCCGCCCGAGCAGCAGACCGGCCGACAGCACGAGCGATGCCCAGGGCACCCAGTCGCCGAACCGCGTGTACAGGGTGCGCCGGGTCGACACCTGGATCCGGTGGCGGAGGATCGCCGGCTCGAACAGCCCGGTCTCGGCCACCACGCGGCCGTCTGGGTCGATGAACGCGCTGATCCCCGACACGGCCGCGTGCACCACCCACCGGCCGTTCTCCACCGCCCGCAGCTGGCTCATCAGCAGGTGCTGCCGAGACGCGGCGGTGAACCCGTAGGACGCGTTGTTGGTCTGAACGACCAGGAACCCGGCACCTTGGGCGATGAGGGTGCGGTCGATCGACGGGAAGCTGTTCTCGAAACAGATCACGTCCCCGAACGTGATGCCGTCGAATCTCAGTGGGTGGACCCGCTCCCCCGGCGTCTCATCGTATGGGATCTGTTGCAGCGCAGAGATCCACGAGAGTTTGTCACGGAACGGCACGTACTCGCCGAACGGGACCAGATGCACCTTGCGGTACTCCCCGATGAGGCGCCCGTCCCCGCCGAACAGCAGACCCTCGTTGTGGAAGGCCCCATCGGGCCCCTCCACCACCGCCCCGGCCAGCGTCGGGACGCCCACGTCCCGGATCGCCCCGGTCACCTGGGTACGGACGTTCGTTGCGCTGGCCCCCGGGTCGAGGGCGCTCTCGCCCCACACCGCGAGGTCCGGCGGATGGGCGACGAGCCGGCGGTGCAAGGCCACGTTCATCTCCGCCACTCGCTGGTCCTCCTGTACAGGCGGGAGACCCCGGGCCCGACGCACGTCCACTTGGACCGCCGACACGTCGAGGGTTTGCCCGTCGGCCCGAGGGATGGGGATCAGCCCGGGGGAAAGGCTCAGGACGAGTGCGATCCCCGCCAGGACCGCGGCCGCGGTCGGTCTGCTCCGGGCTCGTTCCACAGCGAGCATCAGCAGCCCGGCCACCAGGACCACCACGAAGGAGACCCCCCACACCCCCGTCACCGAGGCCAGGCGAATCAGGAACGGGTTGCCGGTCTGCGTGGACCCCAGCTGCCCCCATCCGAACCCGCCCACCGGCCACATCCCCCGGAGCCACTCCTGGACCGTCCACAGGGCGGCGAGCCCGGCGACGGATCGGATGGGCCGGTCCCACCGCCACACGGCCGGCGCCAGGAGCCCGAAGGCCGCCATGTACGCAGCGCAGGCGAGGGTCAGCGCCCCCCAGGCCAACTCTCCGAACTGCCAGATCCAGTACAGGACCGCCCCGAAATACGCGACCCCGAAAGCCAGCCCGAGCACGGCGCTCCGCCACGGACGAACCTCTCGGACGAGCCACAGGAACGGGATGGGCGCGAGGAACGCGAGCACTCCCAGGTTCGCGGGCGGAAGCGCCAGGGACAGCAGGAGCCCGGAGAGGGCGCAGATCGCAAGGGCGATGGATGGCCGGACGGCCGAGGGGCTCAGGCGCAGTCGCGGCAGAGCATCTTGGCCTTGTCCTTGAGCTGGCTTCGGTGCTTCACCAGGTAGCACTTCTTGCATATGAACTCGGTGGGCTGAGGCGGGACCACCTTGACCGCGAGCGGCTCGAGGCGCTCCTCTCGAGACAGGCTGAGGAGGCCGTCATCCTCCTCTTCCTCGCCCTCCCTGGCCTCCTTCTTGACCAGGAGGTCCTCGATCGACTCGACGTCTTCTCCGTCGGCTGCGGCCGCCGGAGCGGGGACCTCTTCGGACGGTGCTTCGGAGTCCTCGGCTTCCTCCTCGACCTCTTCGTCCTCGAGGCTCTCTTCGATGTCTTCCATGTTCCCTCTTTCCGGCCGGGGGATTCTACTGCCGGAAAACAGTCCGGCAACCCCTTCCGCCGCCTAAACGCGAGCGGCCCGCTGCTTGTTCCCACAGGGGGAAACCAGGCAACCGAGAACGAAAGAGAGGAAGGAAGACGAAGAGGACCCAAGAGACCTTTGGGGCCACGGCGCCGGGGCGCCGAGTTCTCTACTCAGCCTCTTGGGTCCTCGCCGCGTCACCGGCAAGCGGCGACGCGGCCGTACTGTAGGTCCGTCGGCGGACAGGTGTCAAACGTGCAGGCCGACCGGCCACCATCACGCCGCGTACACGTCGCGGCCCAGCGAGACGGTGAGCACCGGGCGAAGTCCCTCCAACGAGGAGATCACCATCGGATCCACCTCGTAGGCCGCGAAGTCGGCGTGCATGCCCGGTGCCAGGCTCCCCTTCTTGTCCTCCTGGTGGGCCAGACGGGCGCCTCCGATCGTGTACGCGCGGAGCGCCTCCTCCCGATGCAGGCGCTGGGCCGGGTCGTGATGGCCCTCGAAGGCGCCGATGCCCGCCAGGGGGTCGATGATGGTGATCGGCGAGTCCGAGCCGGCCCCAACCTCCAGCCCTCGGTCCAGGAGGGTGCGAAAGGGATTCATCCGCTCGGCCCTCCCCCATCCCAACCCCTGCTCGTACAGCCCGCCGGGCTGCCCCCACTCGGCGTCGAACGAAGGTTGCACCGAGATGGCCAGTCCGAGCGCCGCGGTTCGCTCGACGAGCCCGCCGTCGGCCATCTCGAAGTGCTCGATCCGGTGACGGCGGGCCCGGAAGTGGCGCCGCTCCCGGCTGTCCAGGGCCTGGTAGACGCGCTCCCAGGTCCGGGCGACCTGCTCGATGGCCGCGTCGCCGATGGCGTGGACCCCCACCTGAAGCCCGGCCAGGTGCGCGCCGTGGAAGAACTCGGCCAGCTCGTCGTCGACGAAGTAGCCGGCGCCGGTCCCCCCGTGGTCGGCGAACGGCTCGGAGAGCCACGCCGTCCGGGCCCCGATCGACCCGTCAACGGGGAGGTCGCCTCCGATCCGGCGCAGGCCGAGGTCCAGAACCCGGCCGACGTCGGTGGTCGCCACGTACGGCACCACGTCGAGCGGCAGGCGAGCCCGGTGCCGCAAGAGGATCTCCAGGTCGCGCATGCCGCGCTCCTTGGGCATCGACATCTCGTGGATGCACGTCACGCCGTGCGCAACCGCGAGGCTGGCCGCATCGAGCTGGAGCTCCTCGACATCGTGGTCGGCGAGGTGCTGCTGGAACCAATGCCGGAGGACGGTGTTGGCGACTTTGGTCACCTTCCCGGTGGGGCGATGTGCGGCGTCCCGCTCGACGCCCTCGCTCGCATCGAGGGCCCCGGACAGATCCAAGCCCGTCATGTTGGCGAGGGTCAGGTGTCCGTCCACCCGAACCACGGCGAGCGGCAACTCGGTCACGCTGCCGAGCTCGTCGATGGTGGGAAGCTCCGGCCGGTCCCACTTCGACTCGTCGTATCCGTGAACCAGGACGGGGCCGTCCTTATCCTTGACTACCTTGCGGAGGGTCTCGATCAGCTCCTGCGTTGACCGGGCCGACGCGACTTCGGGGGCCTGATGGTGAACGCCGGTGCCGGTCAGGTGGACGTGGGCGTCAACGAAGCCGGGGATGATCGTGGTCCCCGGAAGCTCGACAACCCGGTCGGCCTGCGGGGGCTCACCCGATCCGACCCGTTGAACGTGGCGTCCGTCGATCAGGATCCACTCCCCTCTCGGAGGGTGCGACAGGGTGTGGACCATGGACGCCCGGTAGAGCGTGCGCATCGGAGCGCCGATGATAGCGCGGGGTCGCCGGCGAGACCGTTCCACGGCCGACCGCCGCGGCGATCTCGTGGGGCCGGTCGAGGATCCGGGTCTTCTCCGGCGCCAGCGACAGCCCCTGTCCCTCGAGCCATCGTGCGAGGGACTCAAGCGCCCCCAGGGCCTGGGGCCGGCCGGGAGCGAAGATCCAGACGTCGTCCACCCACCGAAGGTGCCGCACTCCTTCCGCCCGAAGAGCCTCATCGGCCCCGGTCAGCACGGCGTTGGCCAGGACCGCGGACGGGTTCGGCCCGATGGGAAGCCCCGGAACGCCTGAGGCATCGAGCGCCTCGAGCATGGTGGTCACGCCCAGGACATCGTTCCTCGCGCATCCCAACCGCCGAAGGGTTCGCCCGACCAGGTCTGGGCCGATCGACGGGTAGCACCGGCGGACGTCGGCGGTGAGGAACGCGCCGGCGGCGAGGGCCAGACGTTGTCCCGACCGCAGGAAGGCGCCCCACGCCGGCCGCCATGGCCGGAGCGGCAGGCCGATCGATGGTGCGCCGAGAGCCGCGCGATTGGCCACCACCTCGGCGCCGAGGGAGGCTTCGATCGCCGGGGCGACCGAGGCGACGAGCGCCGCGTACCGCACGTGGGTGGGGTGGTCCAGGAGCGAGAGCCACCGAACGCCACCCCCCCGCTTCGGCGATCGGACGAGGCGCGTGCACGGAGCGAGCGTTCGGTTCGGCGACACCTCTCCCCTTCCCCTTTCCTGGGCCCGGGAGAGGTTCGGCCATGTCGATGCGCCACGGTTTGTACACGGCGGGGACCCAGGTCGCAATGGGCCGGCCGGGGATATTCCCCTCACCCGGGTGGCCGGTTCGTATGATGCGGACGTGGTCGACGATCGGGATCTCGAGATCATCGCGGCACTCCAGGAGGACGCCAGGGCGACCTATGCGGACGTCGGGCGGCGCGTGGGGTTGTCGCCATCCTCGGTCCACGAACGGGTGCGCAAGCTGGAGGAGGCGGGGGTCATCCAGAGCTATCGCGCGGTGATCGATCCCGAGGCCCTGGGCCTATTCGTCACCGCGCTCGTCGCGGTGACTCCCCTCGACCCCACACAGCCGGACGACCTCCCCGAGCGGGTGGAGGACTTCCCCGAGGTGGAGGATTGCTTCAGCGTAGCGGGCGAGTCCAACTACGTCTTGAAGGTGAGGGTTCGGACCACGGGCCACCTCGAGGAGCTCATCCGCCGCCTCCGGGAGAAGGGTCAGGTCCAGACCCGGACCACGGTCGTGCTCTCGACTCCCTTCGAGCATCGGCCGCTGAGTCCGTAGGACCGGGGCAGCCCGTCCCTCCAGATCCGCTGTTCCAGGCGTATCCTGTGCGCACATTCCCGGGCCGAGCCCGGCCTCACCCTCGGGGGGTCGAACCCATGGAGCAGTACCGGCGCTACGGACGATGGGCCAAGCGAGCCGCCATCTTCTTGACGGCCTATGTCCTCTTCGGATTGATCTTCCTCGGCGTCAGTCCGAGCCAAGCGCTGCTCCACCCCGGCGCCAGCCTGGCCGGCTATCGGAGCGCGCTCGTCATCTTGGCCTTCATCGGGATGCAGGGCATCCTCTACTTCGTTCTCATCTTCTGGTTCATGGGTCGCGGCACTTACTACACGATCTATCCGAACGAGTACGAGCAAACGTTCGACGATGTCCGTGGGCAGCCGGCCGCGGTCCTTGCCACGAAGGAAGTGCTGCGTCTTTTCCGCGGGTTCAAGGAGTTCAAGAAGTGGGGCGGCTACCCGCCACACGGCATCCTGTTCGAGGGCCCGCCGGGCACCGGCAAGACCTTGATGGCCAAGGCCATCGCCGGCTCCGCAGGGGTGCCGATCCTCATCGCCGATGGAAGCCGCTTCTTCGCCATGTTCCTCGGCGTCGGGAACATGAAGATCCGCAGTCTATTCAAGCGGGCTCGAGCCATGTCCGACAAGTACGGCGGGTGCGTGATCTTCATCGACGAGATCGACGCCCTCGGGAGCCGCGGGAGCCGCGGGGGCAGCTCGGACGATGGCATGTCGTCGCCCGGGATCCTCGCCGATACCCGACGGATCATCATGGGCAACATGGGCGGCGGTGGCATGGGGATGATCAACGAGCTGCTGGTCCAGCTGGACGGATTCGTCGCTCCCCGCGGTCTGTGGCGCCACGTGCGCCGCGTGTTTGGGTTGGGAAAGCCCAAGGTGCCCTTCTACAACATCCTGGTCATCGCGGCTACGAACCGAGCGATTGACCTCGACCCCGCCCTCGTTCGGCCTGGCCGGTTCGATCGCAAGATCCACGTCGGATTACCGGACGGCGAGGGGCGGCAGGACATCGCTCAGTACTACCTGGCGAAGGTCCGCCACGAGCCCGTCGATGTGGCGAAGCTCGCCCGGATGACCATGCATTACTCGCCGGCGCGCATCAAGAACGTCATCAATGAGGCCCTGATCTTCGCTCTTCAGGACGACCGCGACGCCTTGCGGTGGGACGACCTGTGGCAAGCGAAGCTGACCGAGGAGATCGGGCTGAAACAACCCGTGAAGTACACCCCGCGCGAGAAGGAGATGGTGGCCCTGCACGAGTCCGCGCACGCGGTGGCCTCCTACACGCTGGAGCGGGATGAACAGCAGATCCAGGTCATCACCATCCAGAAGCGTGAGAGCGCGCTGGGCCTCGTGCATGGGCAAGACCTGGAGGAGTCGTACCTCGACACGCAAAAGCAGATGCTTGCAAGTATCCAGGTGTTCCTTGCCGGACTGGTCGGGGAAGAGATCTGGTTCGGCCAAACAACGTCGGGCCCAACCTCGGACCTCACCGTTGCCACGTTCAAGGCGGCGCTCTACGTCGGCGTCTATGGCATGGGTAAGAGCCTCGCCTCGGTGCTCCCCGCGGTGAATCCGTTCTCGGAGAGCGGGACCATCGTGCAAGCAGTGATGCGCGATGCGGAACGCCAAAAGGAGATGGACGCGGTCCTCGAGGAGTGCCGAGCTCGCGTGCGAACGCTGCTGCAAGTGAAACGCCATGCCGTCGAAGGGGTACGTGACGCATTGCTCGAGCGCGAAGAGCTGATCGGCGACGAGATCGAGGCCCTCATGGCCGAGCTCGGCGAGCGCGAGCCCATCGAGATCCCCGTCGGGGTCCTGACCGGGAACGGGCAGCAGGGCGGCAAGCCAGTGGGCATCGGATCGGGCGCCGGTGAGGGCGACGGGCACGGCACAGGGCTCTCGGGTGATGGACCCACCGGCCAGGCGCCGCCCCGACCCGACGTGCCGTAGCGGAACCTCCCGGCCTGGTGCCACCGTTATGCTGGGCACCGGTGCGCCTGTACAACACGCTGACCCGCCGCGTCGAGGAGGTCGTCCCCGTCGACGACCGCAAGATCGGCATGTACTCGTGCGGCCCCACCGTCTATCGGTACGTCCACATCGGAAACCTTCGGACCTTCCTGCTGTCGGACCTGCTCCGCCGCGCCTTGGAGTTCGAGGGCTACGAGGTCAACCAGGTCATGAACGTCACCGACGTGGGACATATGACCGACGATGCCTCAGATGCCGGTCGCGACAAGATGGACCTGGCCGTCGCCGACGAGGGCCTGTCCCCCACGGAGATCGCCCACAAGTACACCCAGGCCTTCCGCGACGATACCGAGGCCATCGGCATCAAGGGGGTCCACGTCTACCCCACGGCGACCGAGCACATCCCCGAGATGATCGAGCTCACCGAGCGTCTGATTCGGAACGGCCATGCCTACGAGGTCGACGGGACGGTCTACTACGACGTCCGCTCGTTCCCCGAGTACGGGAAGCTTTCCGGCAACACGCTCGACAAACTGCGGGCGGGCCATCGCCAGGATCTGGAGGTGGACCCGAACAAGCGCCACCCGGAGGACTTCGCCCTGTGGAAGAAGGCCGGGCCCAACCGGCTGATGAAGTGGGACAGCCCGTGGGGCGAGGGCTTCCCTGGATGGCACATCGAGTGCTCGGCCATGTCCATGATGTACCTGGGCGAGCGGTTCGACATCCACACCGGTGGCGTCGATCTGATCTTCCCCCACCACGAAGACGAGATCGCCCAGTCGGAGGGCGCCGTGGGCCACGAGGTCATCTCGACGTGGGTCCATGGAGGGTTCCTCCGGCTGAAGGAACAGAAGATGGCCAAGTCCTCGGGCAACATCATCCGGATCGGGGACCTCGCGGCGCTGGGGATCGACCCCCTGTCCTTCCGGTACCTCACGTTCGAAACCCGGTACCGAAGGGAGATGGACTTCTCCGAGGACGCGCTCCGGGCGGCCGACACTGCGGTCAAGCGCCTTCGACAGCGGATGGCCGAGTGGGGTGGTGCCGCCGAAGGCCTGGGCTCGGTGGCCAAGGCGTTCGACGAGCGGTTCCGCGACGCGGTTGCCGACGACCTGGATATGCCCCGGGCCCTGGTGATCCTGAACGAGCTGGCGTCGTCACGGGCCGTCCACGACTCGGAGAAGTACTCGCTGGTCTCGTCGTGGGACCAGGTCCTGGGCCTCGACGCCGAGCGGGACGCCCGCGCGGGGTGGCAGCCGACCGACGAGGTCGCGGCGCTCGTCGGCGAGCGGGACGCCGCCAGGGCGAGCAAGGACTTCGCCACCGCCGATCGGGTTCGCGACCGGCTTCAGGAGCTTGGTCTGGAGGTCATGGACACCCCGGAGGGAACGAGGGTCCGCCCCCGGATCTAGCTCCCCCGGCTACCGCACGGTCAGCGGCTCCCGCGGCGCCTCGTTCAATCGCCTGCCACCGTTGTCGCTGACCGCCACGATGTCTTCGATCCGCACGCCGAACCGGTCGGGGAGATAGATCCCCGGCTCGATCGAGAAGGTCATGCCGGCCTCGAGCGTCGTCCGGTTGCCGGCGACGATATATGGGGGCTCGTGGATCTCCAGGCCGATCCCGTGGCCCGTGCGGTGGATGAACCACTCGCCGAAGCCCGCGTCGTCGATCACGTCGCGGGCGGCCCGGTCGACCTCCTCCGCCGGGACGCCCGGGCGCACCGACTCGAACGCCGCCTGCTGGGCTTGCCGCACGACGTCGTAAACACGATCGAACTCCTTCGGTGGCTCGCCGACGATCACGGTCCGCGTGATGTCCGAGCAATAGACGCCCAGGAGCCCTCCGAAATCCAAGACCACCGCGTCGCCCACGGCGACCACCCGCTCCCCCGCCTCGTGGTGAGGCGACGCGCCGTTCGGACCGGAGCCGACGATAGCGAACTCGGCGGTCCGGTGGCCGTGCCGTCGAAGCAGCTCCGCCAGGTCCACAGCGATGTCGGCCTCGCGGCGGCCCGCGAACGGCACGAGGACGATGTCTGCGAAGGCGGCGTCGGCGGCCGACGCCGCCTTCGCCAGCGCGGCGAGCTCCTCCTCGTCCTTCACGGCACGAAGCGGCGGCATGGCCCGGCCGGCGGCGACGAACGTGCGTTCCCTCGCCGCCTCCTGGAGCCCAAGGACGTGCGAGGCCCATGTCTGGTCCGTCACGCCCAGCGGTCCGGGCGGGAGGAGCCCCGCCGCAACGGCGTACGGGTCCTCGTCGTCGGCCCACCCGAGAACCTCGATCCGGTCTGCGGCCGGCGACGCGAGTGCCGCCGGCCGCTCCAGGAGCGGCACGAGAAGGACCGGGCCACGCCCCGGCGCGATCACGAGCAGTGTGAGCCGCTCGAGAGGCGGCGGCGCGTGGCCCGTCAGATAGAGCAGGTCCGGCCCCGGCGTGACCAACAGCCCCCCCAGGCCGGCTTCCCCGGCCACCCGCGACGCCCGGTCCAGTCGCTCGGTGTGGCGACCCGAGGTCATGCCGGCGGTCACAGCTTCATCAGCACGGCCTGCGGGACGACCTCGAACGTCGCCGGAGTGAACCCCAGCACCTCCCCGTCGGCCTCGATGGGAAGGGGCCGGTCCGCGTCCACCTCCAGGGCCTCCTTCACACGGAACTCCGCGACCCGAGGGTGCGGGAGATGCTCGCCCCGGTACACCTTCGGCAGCAGCGTGAACGAGTCCGACTTCGGTCCCTTGAAGATCAACACGTCGAGGACCCCGTCGCCGGGGTATGAGCGAGGCGAGATCTTCATTCCCCCTCCGTAGTACTGGCAGTTGCCCACGATCACCATGAGGCCGGGCCCCTCGTAATCCTTGCGGTCGGCTCGGACCTTCAGGTTGGCCAGCTTGAACCGGGGAAGCGTCAGCCAGAACCCGAAGAAGTACTTCGCCTGGCCGAGTGAGACGGGAAGCCGGTCCGCCCGGGCCGCCACCGCCGCCCCCAGCCCGGCCTCCGCCACATTGGGGAAGTACCGAACCTGCCGCTCCCCGTTCGAGCCCGCGTACGTGATCTTGCCCACGTCGAGGGGGTAGGTATTCTCCCCCAGCAGGTGTTGGCAGGACCGGGTGACATCGCCCGGGAGGCCGAACGTCCGCACGAAGTCGCACCCCGAGCCCGCGGCGACCACGCCGAGCACCGGTTCCGGCACGAGGGTGGTCCCGTCCTGGCCGAACATCCCATTCACCACCTCGTGCACGGTTCCGTCGCCTCCCACCGCGACGATGAACCGGCCGCCTTCGGACAGCGCCTCACGGGCGAAACGCGTCGCATCACCAGGCCCTTCGGTGCGGAGGAGCCGATACGCGAGCCCCCGGGCCTGGAGCGTGCGCTCGAGCTCGGGGATCTCCTGGCCCACGCGCCGCCGGCCGGCGTGCGGGTTGACGATGACCGTGAGCTCTCCGAAGGGGCTCCCCATGGCGGGTGCATCCTACCCATGAGGCTCACGGGTCCGTCTGGATCGGCGCCTGCCTTCGCGCCCTCAAACGCCGGTGTACGAGACGACGCCGCGATTCACCGATTCGATGGCCTGGTGGGCGAGCTCTGCTGTCTGGCCGGAGGCCACCTCCTCGATCTGGCGGAGGAGGTCCAGCAGCTGCTTGCAGTTGCGCACGAAGTCGCCGGGGGCCATGCCGGTCTCAGCCAGCACGTCCTGGAGGGGCTTGCCCTCCGCCCACTGGAAGACTGGGGTGGCGAAGCCCGCCTCGAGCTCCCGACACAGCTCGACGTGGTGCGAGTCCTCCGACCGCCGGATCCGACGCCACAGGCGATCCCACCGCTGGTACCGCTGGGTCGTCTCGGCGGTCGGCATGTCCGCGTGCCGGGGCACGCGTTCCCGGGACTCGTACACCACCGTGGAGACCAGGGAGGCCGTCTCCGTCGGCGACAGGCCGGTGACCAGCCCGTCGCCGAGCGCTTCGGCCACCAGGATGTCGCCTTCACCGTAGATGCGAGAAAGGACGTCGCCCTTGGGGAGGATGGCGAACTCCCTCACGTAGCCCAGCTCCTCCAGGACCCCAAGCACCCGTTCGAACTGGCGCGCGAGTGTCTCGGTCCGGGTCTTGACGCGCCGTTCGATCCCCCGCAGCCGCTGCTCGACCTGGCTGGCCCGAACGGCCCACCGCTCGTGGGTCGGCCGCTCGGGGCAGGCATGGCAGGGGTGCCGGGACGCCAACTCCTCCAGCCGGGCCGCCTCCCGCTGGGCTCGTGCGTCCACCCTGTCTCTGGCCTGCTTCGGCGGCCGAACGTCCAGGGCCACGAGGCGCGCGGCCAGGTCGCGGCGGTACCGGGCGCTCCGGGCGCTCCCCGAACGCGGCAGCGGGATCTTCGTCAGGACGATCGGGGGCTCCTCGAAGTCGCGGACGGACAGCCGGAAGAACTTCCGGTCCTGGGCCAGGACGGTCGGCCGGCCCTCCCGCGAGGACAGCACGACTGCCAGACCGCGGCGCCTGGCCCGAGGGACGAAGATCACCTCGCCCGGCCGGAGCGCCGCCAGGGCGTGGCGAACGGCATCGGTGCGGACCCGCTCTCGGCCCTTGCGGGCCTCCTCCCTGATCTGCTCGGCCTTCTCCCGGAGCCGCCAGTACTCGGCGAAGTCACCAAGATGACAATGCATCTGCTCGCGATAGCGGGCCAGGTCAGCGGAGTCCCGCTCGATCTCGCGCTCCAGGGCGACCACCCCCCGGTCCGCCAGGAACTGGGCGAAGGAGGAGTTCAGCAGATGATGGGCCTGGTCCCTCGTGTAGTTGCGGACCAGGTTCACGGCCATGTTGTACGAGGGCCGGAACGACGACGAGAGCTCGTAGGTCCGCGTGCTCGCGAGCGAAGCCACCCGCTCGAAGGGCACCTGCCGCTGGAAAACCACCACGGCATGTCCGATCTCGTCGATCCCCCTCCGGCCCGCCCGTCCTGTGAGCTGCGTGTACTCCCCCGGCGTGAGGAGCTCGTGTCGTTCCCCGGAGAACTTCCACAGGTCCTCGATGACCACGGTCTTGGCCGGCATGTTGATCCCGAGCGACAGGGTCTCCGTGGCGAACACCACCTTCACCTCTCCCGCCTTGAACAACTCCTCTACGGTCTCCTTGAACACCGGCAGCATCCCTGCGTGGTGGGCCGCGATCCCGGCCGACAGGGCCTCGCGGAACTCGTAGAACCCCAGCGTCTCCAGGTCCTCCTCGGCCATCCAGGCCACGCGCATGTCGGCGAACTCCCGGATCCGATCGGCCTCCTCTCGGGTGGTCAGGCGGATCCCTGCGTCCATCAGCCACTCCACGCTCCGGTCACAGCCCGCCCGGCTGAAGACGAAGTAGATAGCCGGCAACATCTCGTTCTGGGCCAGGACCTCCACGACCTCCTCCCGGCGGGGCACGTACACGCGCCGGTAGCCCTCGCGGGGTCGGGGGATGCGTTGGTGCTGCGCCACGCCCGAGGACCGCCGGTAGTACGTGCGGTACCGGACCTCCTGCTGGTCCAGGGAGACGATGTACGGATTGGGGATCAGCTCACCGTCCTGTTGCACGTGCATGGGGTGCAGCTCGTGGCCGATCAGGTAGTGGTGCTCGAGCGGAACCGGTCGGCGTTCCTCGATGACCACCCTGGTCGGGCCTCGGAGGGTCCCGATCCACTCGCCGAACTCCTCGGCATTGGAGATCGTCGCCGACAGGCACACGACGGGGACCGACAGCGGAAGGTGGATCAGGACCTCTTCCCAGACGGCGCCGCGGTACGGGTCCTGGAGATAGTGGACCTCGTCCAGGACCACGGAAGACAGGCCGAGGAGCGTCGGGCTCTTCTCGTACAGCATGTTGCGGAGCACCTCGGTGGTCATCACGACCACCGGAGCCTCGGAGTTGATCGAGTTGTCCCCGGTGAGTAGCCCAACACTGGCGGCGCCGTACCGGGCCACTAGGTCACCGAACTTCTGGTTCGACAGGGCCTTGAGCGGCGTCGTGTAGAAGGCTTTGCTCCCCAGGTCCAGGGCCCGCTCCACCGCGAACTCGGCGACCACGGTCTTCCCCGAGCCGGTGGGGGCCGCAACCAGCACCGATTCGCCGGAGTCCAGTGCGTCGATGGCTTCGACCTGGAAATCGTCTAGGTCGAACGGGTAGCGGGCGGCGAACCGTTTGGGATCGATCACACCGCCAAGTCTACGGGTGGGGTTGCCTTACCCTCGAAGGCCCGCCCGCTCCACGTGCTCCTCGAGCGCGCCGGAGAACGTGTCGGGTTGCTCCAGGTTCGACAGGTGGCCGGCGTCCTCGATCACGAGCAGGGTGGCTCCCGGGATGGCGTCGGCCATGGGCGCGGACATCGCTGAGGGGATCAGCGTGTCGTCCGTCGAGGTGATCACCAGGGCGGGGACATCGATCCCCGGAAGATCGGGGCGAGAGTCCGGTCGCTCGGCCATGCCGAGGGACGCGGCGGCGATGCCGTCCGCCGGCTGATCGGCGATCAGCCGGCGAACGTACGCCCACAGCTCCTCGGGGGCTCCTTGCGACAAGAGCGGGGGTGGCGTCTCAACCAGGAAGCCATTCCCCTCCCGCCGCAGCCGCTCCGCGAGGGCCCGGCGCCTGGTCGCCCCCTCTTCGCCGTCCGGCTCCGCTCGCGTGTTGGCCAGGACGAGGCCGGCGAACCGGTGTCGCGCCCGCCGCCACAGCTCGAACGCGACATAGCCGCCCATCGACAGCCCGCAGACCACCGCCCGGTCCACGCCGGCGCGGTCGAGCTCGGCCAGGACCCGGTCGGCGGCCCAGCCCATCGTCATCACCTCGCCGGAGGGCTCGGTGCCCCCGAAACCGGGAAGGTGCGGTGCGATCACCGGCAGGACGCCGGAGAAGGCCGAGAGCTGGGCCTCCCACATCCTCGCGTCGAGCGGGAACGCGTGGAGCAGGAGCAGACCGTCGGTCACGAGCCGGCGGGAACCGACGGCAGTGACGGCTGGTAGATATCGGCCTCTATCTGGACCTGGATGAAGTCGCTGTAGCCGCTGTTCATGAGCTCGGCCGCGACGTCCAGGATCCCCCTCGCACTGTCCAGTAGCTCGGTGCGCTCGTCCCCCGTGGCGGCCGCGGCCCGCTCCACCAGGAGCCCCGCGTGTTCATACAGCTTGAGCCCGTCCTGTATCTTCTCCCTGGCGTTGAAGAAGTAGTTCACGAACGCGGCGTCGAAGCCCTTGTTCGCCGCGATCGAGGGGACGTCGATCTTTTCCATAGCCTGCCACGCGCTTTTGGCCGCCGTCCGGGCGGCCTTCGCGTCGGTCCGAACCGTCCCGGGCTTGACCGTGCCCTTCTGCAGGCCATCGACGTCGGCGGTGAGGGTGGGGAAGGCGGTGAACCCGGCTGGGGGCGCCGGCTGCCCGACCGAGGCGATCGCTCCCTCGACCCCTCCGCGGAACCTGATGGCGGCGGTGCGCTCCCGTTCCGCCAGGGCCTGCTCGCGGGCCTGGGTCCGTTCCCGTGCCAGCCCATACCAGATGCCCCCCACCGAGGCGGCCACCACGACCACCAGCACGCCGATACGGAATCCCCGCCGAGCGAGGAGGGGCTTCTGCACCGGCGTGTACGAGGGCCGGGGCCCGGGGGTCACCACCCTCCGGCTCCGCGGCTTGCTCTTTCCCTTGATGGCCATGGGCTTCCTATCGGTTCATCACGCGGGCCACGATGATAGCGCCCTCGTAGAACAGGACCATGGGAACCATCATCGCGGTCATCGTGTAGGGGTCCGAGCTCGGCGTGATCACGGCGGCGAAGATCGCGATGAACAGGATGGCCCCACGGCGCCACTGACGAAGCTGCTGGCTGGAGATCACCCCGACGATCGAGAGAAAGATCAGGACCACGGGGAACTCGAAGGAGATCCCGAAGGACAACGCGAGCAGCATCACGAAACCGAGGAACCGGTCACCGGTGAGCAACGGGACGAACCCCGAGCCGGCGAACCCCAGCAGGAAGCCGAGTCCCTTCGGCAAGGTGAAGTAGGCGATGACGGCGCCCAGAGCGAACAGGACCACGGACGAGGCCACGAAGGGCACGGCCAGCCGGCGCTCCCGACGGGTGAGGCCGGGCACGACGAATGCCCACAGCTGCCACAGGACGATGGGCAGCGCGATGAACAGCCCCAGGAACACGACCACCTTGAGCTTGATGATCACCGGCTCGAGGACCCCGGTGAACACGAACTTGCAGCCGGTTGGGGGTCGGTTCCCCGCGGGCAGGGTCTCGATCGTGTCGCAGTAGGGGTTCTGGAGCAGTTGAAGGACCGGCCCATACAGGAACCACCCGATGACCGAGCCCAGGCCGATGGCCCCCAGGGCGAGGAACAGCCGGCGCCGCAGCTCCTCGAGGTGCTCCACGAGGGTCATCGTCCCCTCGGGGTCACGGGGGGGACGTCGAAGTCGTTCGGGGATCAGCTTCATCGACGATCGAGGAGGATCGGCCTACCCCGCCGTGGACCGGCCGCCGTCGTCCTCGTGGTCCAGGTCCACGCGCAGGCTGCGCTGGATCTCGTCCTTGGCTTTGCGGAGCTCGGCAAGCCCCTTGCCGACGTGGCGGGCGACCTCCGTCCCTTCGGTCCAATCGGTGGCCTCGGCGGCGTCCGAGGCCTCGGTGCCGTCGGTCACCGTCGAACCTTTGGGCCGCGGCGCTGCGTCGGCGCGGGGCACGGGCCGAGCCGTGGGGGCCGGCTCGTTGAGCGCGGACTGGATGGTCTTCTGGACCTCGTCCTGTGCTTTTCGGAACTCGCGGATGCCTCGACCGATGGACCGCCCCACCTCCGGCAGCCGGCGAGGGCCCACGACGAGCAGGGCGATGACCAGGATGACCATGAGCTCGAGAGGGCCGATGTTGAGCATCTCGTCGGATGGGCAGGCGCCCGAGCCGATTCTACTGCGCGAGGTGCGAGAAGGGCCGCGCGCCTACCGGGGCTTCGCCGTAGGAAGGCGGGCGGCCCTCGACGACGCCCGTTCCCCCTCCGCCGCGATGTCCTCGGCGATGGGCTGCACCTCCTCCTGGAACCTACGGAGGGTCCGGCCGAGCAGGAACACGTGGCGAACCAGCCCCACCAGCACGACGCCGATGGCCAGGGTGCTCACCACGCCGACGATGATCCAGACGGTGGCCGGGGTGGTCACGCGGACGATGCTAGCCGAGCCGTGGGCTCAGCGCTGACCGGCCAGGAACTCTCGGATGTGCCGGTCGTCTTGAAGGGTGAAGTGGAAGTCGATGAGGTCGTCGATGGTGAACGCCGGACCTTCGGGGAGCCGGCCTCGGGGGTCGACTTGCTCCTCGGACTCCTCCTCGAACATCGGCATGGTGCGCTCCTCGACCTCGCTTCGGCCCGAGACGTCGACGCCGGCCGAGACCAGGAGGGCCACGATCTTGCGGTCGGCCCGCTTCTCCACGCCGTCGAGGCAGGTGGGACAGGTGAACCGGTACGTGCCCTCCCGCCCGCCGTGGAGGACCGAGAGGAGGATGGCCTCGGGGCCCATGTCGACTTCGCCGCAGCGGGGGCAGGTGGTTCGGATGGTGGTCATGTCAGGACCAGTATCGGCCGAGCCATCGAAACGGTTTAGCATCTGAAGGCCGGAAGGGACTACTCTATTCGTACAATTCTTTCGTCCGGCCGGCCAGCTCTCGGACTCGGCCTTTCAGCTCGGGTGGGCTCAACACCTCAGCCTCGCCCCCAAGACGAAGCACCAGCCGGGCCACCCATTCCAAGCGGCTCGCGGGGAGCTGCACCTCGAGATCGCCCTTTTGCGTCTCGGTCTCGGCGTCAACCTCGTAGTACTCGGCAACCCACCGGGCCGCCGGGTGCAGCAGCAGCCGAACCGGCACGTCCCGTTCCGTGGGGGTGTACAGGGCCCGCCCGGCGCCGGCCAGGCCTCGGGGCTCGAAGGGCTCTCCGGTCGGCTCCACGGAGCGGATCCGGTCCGCGCGGAACAGCCGCTCCTCTCCCGAGCGATGGTCGAAGGCGGCCACGTACCAGTTCCCGATGGCAAAGAACACCTCTTCGGGGTCGACCTCCCGAGCCGTGGTCTCGGCGGAGGAGGCCGCGTAGTACTCGATCCGCACCCGCTCGTTGCCGGCGACCGCTCTCCGAAGGGCGTCCAGGGTCTCGGCCGGCTTCCCACCCTCGGCGGCCTCCACCCGCTCCGTCAGCTCACCGAGGGTCTCCGGGCCGAGGCGCTCCTCGAGCTTTCGCAACGCCGAGGTGAGGGCCGTGGCTTCGCGGAGGCCGGGTGTCACGGCCAGGGCGGTTCCCCGGAGGTACACCGCGAGCGCCTCGGCCCGGGTCAGGCGGAGCGGGCGGGAGAAGTAGTCAGCCATGTCGATCCACACCCGTTCGTCCTCGATGGCCACGCCGATCAGGTCGCCCGGTCCGTAGGGGGGCAGTCCCGAGACGAACAGCAGGTTCAGGTCCGAGGTCAGCTCGTCCTCGCGAACGCCGAACAGTCGCGTGATCTCCGCCAGCTCCGTGCCCGGATGCTTGACCAGATACGGCACGAGCACGAGCAGCCGCCGCAACCGGTCGGACGCACGTGACGTCGCCGGGGAGCGCGGTCGACCGGTCATCGAAGCGCGGCTTCCAGCCGGTGGACGATCTCGGCCCGCAAGGCCTCGGGCGCCACGGCCACGGCGTCCGGGCCGAACGATAGGATCCACGACGCAAGGGCATCGCCCGGGGCCGCCGGGAGGCTGACCTGCACCCAGCCGTCCCTCCAGGTTTCCTCGATCACCGCACCCTGGACCCCGCGGGTCGCCCACCAGGCGACATCCGGCGAGAACGCCACTGTTGCCCGCTCCTCGGCCTCCCCTGGGCCGAACGGGCCGCCGCTGACGTGCTCCGCGGCCCGAAACCCCTCCGGCGGCTGGCCGGCTTTCCCGTCGAGCCGGAGCTCACCGCCCGCCCTCGACAGGCGGAACGCCCGGATCTCCTCTCGCTCCCGGTCCAGGCCCACGAGGTACCAGTGCCCGGACCGGAACACCAATCCCCACGGATCGACGTGGCGTTCGGATTCGACCCCCCGCGAGGTCCGGTAGGCGAACCGAACACTCCGTCGCTCCGCGATGGCCTCGGCCGCGGCGGTCAGTCGAGCGTCGACGACTCCCGCCTCGGCGGCGAGGGGGGCCGAGGACGCGCCGGCCACCAGCCCGCCGTCGGTCCCGTACAGCAGCTTGCGCACGGCCTGCTCGGCCGCATCGTCGGGCCCGCCGGCATGCGCCGCCACGAACAGGGCCGATATCTCCTCCGGGGTGAAGTCGATCTCCGGCAGGTAGTACCGGTGCTTCAGGATGGCGTAGCCCTGCTCGACCTCCCACGCGTCGGTCGCGATGACCTCGATGGGGACCCCGACGTCTCGAAGCACGTCCTTGTCGCGTTCGAACATCCGCTTCGCCGACTGAACGTCGTCCTGGCCGTAGCCTTCGGGCATCTTCGCCCGGATCTGCTCGAAGGTGAGGGGACGGCGCGACTCCAGCAGGAGCGCGACGAGGTTCACCAGACGCTCGAGCGGGTGCATCGGTGCGGCATGATACTCGGGCCATGGGTGGCGAACGGGCCGGCATCAGGCTGCGTCGCGGCACGGTCGTGTCGCTCGGCGCGTCACGCCCCGGGGCGATCGAGCTGGAGGTGGAGGTCGAGGGTGAGCGGGCCCCGGCACTGACCTACCCCGACCTCACGGGACCGGTCCGTGTGGGCAACGTCGTGCTGCTCAACACCACGGCGGTGGCGTTGGGCCTGGGCACCGGAGGGTTTCATCTGGTGATCGCGGTGGAGGGCGACCGGGCCACCGAGCTCGCCCACGGTGGCCGGGTGATGAAGGTTCGGTACACACCGCAGCAGGTGGCCGTGCGATCGGTGGAGGAGACCCATCGCGACATGTTGGAGGCCTCCAGGGGTCTCCAGGGAACGCCTGTGGTGGCCGCGCCCCTGCACTCGATGATCGGACCCATCGCCGCGGGGGCAAAGGCATCCGGAGTTGCACGCGTCGCCTACGTCATGACGGACGGGGCGGCGCTTCCAGGGTCGTTCTCCGGGCTCGTGCCGAGGTTGCGCGACGCCGGGCTGCTCGACGGCTTCATCACCTGCGGGCAGGCGTTCGGGGGCGAGCTGGAAGCCGTGACGATGTGGACCGGGCTCCTGGCCGCCGAGGAGTTGCTGGAGGCGGACGTAGTGGTCGTGGCCGACGGCCCCGGCAACCTGGGGACGGACACGACGTGGGGTGTGAGCGCCCTCGGGAGTGGATACGCGCTGAACGCCGCCGAGGCCCTCGGCGGCATGCCGGTGGCGGCGCTCCGGGTGTCCTTCGTGGAGCAACGCGAACGGCACCGGGTGGTGTCGCACCATTCGCTGACGATCCTGGAGAAGGTCTGCACGGCCCGGGCGAACGTCGCGGTACCGGTCCTCGACGATGCTCGCGAGCGTGACGCGGTTTGGGAGACGCTCAGGGCCCGGAAGCTCGAGGAGCGCCATCAGCTGGTCGAGGTCGACGGCCGCCCGGCCCTCGCCAAGCTCGACGAGCTGGGCTTCGACATGGAGTCGATGGGCCGGACCCGCAGGGACGACCCGGCGTTCTTCCTGGCGGCCGGCGCGGCGGGCGTGCTCGCGGGTCGGATGGCAGCTGGGTCAAGCCGGTACCGAGGGGCAAATGGATGACCATTCGTATCGGAGCCAAGCGTATGACGGTCTACCTGAGATCGATTCGAGTGATCGTGTCTTCGTAGTTCGCGACCCAGATCGTCCCCAAATCCGCATCGAGTGCCACGTGCACTGTGGAGTCCTGTGCCACTGAGTCGATGGCGATCGAATGATCGACCTGGAGACTCTGCGCGTCCAGGCGGGAGATGGCTGGCCCATCGCCAACGAACCACACGCCCCCCTCCTCGAAAGCGAACGGGTGGAACCGCTCCAGGGCGATCGGGTCACCCACGATCTCGTTCGTTCGCGGCTCGATGCGGAGGGCCACCGGTCGATCACCCGCCCCAGTGCCCACGGCCGGATTCACCGTCGAAAGCCACCCTTGGACCCACACGAGGCCGTCCCCGGCCACCACCTCCAAACCAGCGAGACCTGGGATCCTCGTGACGACCTGGTTCGTCGCCGGGTCGATATGGATGAGCGAGGGCTCCTCCCGGATGGTAGACGTTGAGTCCACGACCCAGACCCCGCCCTCACCGACCGCCACGTCGCGGATGCGGCCTTCGACGGGGATCCGGGCGACGATCTCGTTGGTCACTGGGTCGATGCGCATCACCTCACCGGACCTGCTGTCGATGTCCCGCGTCACCCACACCCCGCTCGCGTCGACCGCCACATCGAACGCCAGGCGACCCACGGGGACAGTTGCGACCACCTGGTTACTGCCGGGATCGATCCGAACGAGCACGTCCTCCCCCTCGATGTAGTCGATCGTCCAGACGGCGTCAGCGCCAACGGCCAGATGGCCTGCGGAGCTCACCGGGATGGTGGCCACGATCTCGTTCGTCGCGGGATCGATCCGCAACAGCGAATGGGTTTCGGGCTGGCCTTCGCTGAAGTCGTTCACCGTGACCCAGACCCCTCCCGCGCCTACCGCCACATCGCGCGGGAAGGATCCGACGGGGATCGTGGCCGTGACGCGCGGGTTCACCGACGCCGAAGCCGAGTCCGTGGGCCTCGGCGTCACCACGGTTGCACGAACCGGCTGCCAAGAGAGGTCCCAGCCCATCGCGAGCCGGCCGAAGGTGATGCGTCGCTCGTCCGTGCCATCCGGGCGGATCGCGTACACGTCGTACGTCCCCGTATTGTCCACGCCGTTGATGACCTTGCTCGCCGTGAACGCGAGCAGGCTCCCATCCGGCGCCCACACTGCGGGGCCGTCGTCGCGACCGCTCGGTGTGAGCTTCAGGAGCCCGGTGCCATCGCCGTCCACGACCCACACGTCCCACTGCTCACCGTCGTGGGCAACAAAGGACAGCCGCGTGCCATCCGGGGACCATGCGGGCCGCGTTGCCGATGCCTCGGGCAGATCGGTCAGCTGTCGCTCACCCGACCCGTCGGCGTTCACCACGTAGATCTCCTCGTCGCCGCCCTGGTCGCTCGTGAACGCGAGCCGACTGCCGCCGGGGGACCAGGCCACGCCGGTGTCGTACCCCGGTGAAGTGACGAGCGGAGCGGCCTCTCCTCCCCCGACCCCCACCACGTAGATGTCGGCGGTCCCAGGATCCCGATCGTGGACCGGCCAGCGCTCGAACGCGATCTGTGTTCCATCGGGCGACCACTGAGGGCCAGCCTCGGTGAAGGGGCTGTCCACGACCGCCCGGAGCCCCGTGCCATCCGCGTTCACCACGAAGAGGTCGTCGTTCCCTTCCCGGAACGACGTGAAGGCGAGCATCGATCCGTCGGGGGACCAGGCGAGCTCGCCCACGCCCATCGTCCCGGTGATGTTGGTCGGGTTGGACCCGTCCGCGCGTGCTACGAACAACTGGTAATCGCCGTTGGTCCACACCCGGAACGCGAGCATGGATCCGTCCGGGGACCAGTGGACATCCAGCGCATCGTGCCCGCCCAGATGGGTCAGCTGCCGCAGTCCGCTCCCGTCGGGCGAGACCACGTGGATCTGACCGCCCCCCGAGAACGCGAGCAGGCCGTTCTCGACGGTCGAGGCCGGGCGAGGGGTCCGTTCGGCCACCTGGAACGCGCGAACCGCGAATGCGATGGCGGCCGCGGCGATGGCAAGGGCAAGCGCAGCGACGAGCGCGCGGCGGACAGTACGCGGTTCTTCAGGTAGGCGGCGGGGCTCCCGTCCCCTGATCTCCGGCCAAAGGTCCGGCGCTCCGAGCTCGTCGAGGACCCGAAGGTTTCCGGCCTTCCTAACCATCGCGATCCTCCAGGACGCGGCGGAGCCGGCGCCGAGCCTGGCTGACGTGCACTCGGACCGTTGCCTGGCCGATCCCCATGATCCGGGCGACCTCAGCGGTAGAGAGATCCGCGTAGTCGTGCAGGACCACCGCCTCACGCTGGTTCGGCGAGAGCAGCCTGAGGGCACGGAGCAGGTCGATCAGTGGCTCGGGCGCCTCGTAGCCGGCGTCGTCGGCCGGCGGGACGGCCCGCGCTCGGGCCTTCAGCTCTCCCGCGGCGATCCGGAAGGCGCTCCGCCAGAGCCACGGAAGCGGCGCATGGACCGCCTCACCTCGCGCAAGCACCTGCGCGAAGGCCTCGGCCACCGCATCGTTGGTGATCTCCCTGTCGCCGCAGTACGCCATCACCGCGCGCCACAGCCGGGCACCCACATCCCGGTAGAGGCGCTCCACCTCCTGCTCTCGTTCGGGGGTCGTCTCCACGCCCCTGGGCGCATGCCACCCCACACGGATAGAGGAGGCGATCGGCGGAGAACCGCGTAGGGTCAACTTACTTCTGGACCTCACGATGAGCTGACCAGTTGGGAAGAGGACCGGTTCCGTGCCCTTTCGACGCTGACCAAGGGGGACCCCCAGGTTGCCCCAGCGTCACCACTCCTCCTCCGCCCAAGATGACGCGCCGCGCGGGACGTAAGCTTCGCGCAGGGAGATTCTTGCCCGAGTGTGACGCGCTTCACTGCCATCCGAACACGTGTTCGGTATCGTGCGGCAATGAGCACACTGCGATCGGCCCTGGACGAGCTTGGCGCTGAGGATCTGCGCCGGGCGGCCGAGATCGACCGGCGGGGATCGTTCCGGCGTGATGGGTACCTGTCGATCTCGTCATGGATTGCGCACCGGTTCTGCATGGCCTTCTCGGCGGCGACGCAGCTGGTCTGCGTGGAACGAGCGTTCGAGCACATGCCCTGGACATGTGAGGCGCTGGCAGGGGGTGAGATCTCTCGCTCGGCCGCGGCGGTCATGGTGGCGGCACGCGAGGTCGACCCGGCTGATTTCTCTCGTGTGGAGGAAGCGCTCGTGGACATGGCGGGGACGCTTCCGATACGCGATCTCAAGCGCGCGGTGGCCCACTGGCGGATGCCATCGATCAGCGCCGGGCGGAGGAGGATGCCGATCATGCGTTCCAGCTTCGGCGTCTCCACGTCTCCCCCACCCTCCAGGGCATGGTGCGGGTGGACGGCGACCTCGACCCCGAGACCGGCCAGGTCCTGATCACCGCGCTCCGAAGCGTGCTCGATGCCGAAGAGCGTCAGCCTGGGACCGACCGCCGGACCTTTGCCCAACGAAGGGCCGATGCCTTGGGTGAGATCTGCCGGGGGTGGCTGGATTCGACGGACCGGCCGCTCGTATCGGGTGAGCCCCCCACGTCACCATCACCGTGGACTTGGAGGCGCTCGAGGGACGTTCCGGCTTCCGGTGCGAGCTGGGCGATGCAGGCACCATCACCCTCGAGACCGCCAGGCGGTGGGCCTGCGATGCCTCCATCGCCCGGGTCATCACCATTGGAAGATCCGAGCCGCTCGAAGTGGGCCGCCGCACTCCCGTGGTGCCTGCTTCCATGCGCCGGGCGGTGGTAGTCCGGGATGGCGGCTGCCGGTTCCCGGGGTGCGACCGTCCGGACGGGTGGTGCGATGCCCACCACGTTCGACACTGGGCCGACGGAGGACCAACCTCGCTCTCCACCCTTGTCCTTCTGTGCCGACCGCATCATCGGTTGATCCATCAGCGATTCGGGATGGAGATGCTCCAAGGCAGACCGGTGTTCCTTCGGCCGGATGGCTCACGTCTGGAAGATCGAGCGCCGCCGGTCACATGTGGGCGATGAGCTGCTCCACACGGTCGTCGACCGAACGGAACGGGTCCTTGCACAGCACGGTGCGCTGGGCCTGGTCGTTCAGCTTCAGGTGGACCCAATCCACGGTGTAGTCGCGGCGCTTCTGTTTCGCGTGCTTGATGAAGTCGCCGCGGAGCTTGGCCCGGGTGCTCTGGGGTGGCTCGCGCATGGCCCGGGAGATGTCCTTCTCGGTGACCATCCGCTCGGCCTTCCCGGACCGCTCCATCAGGTAGTACAGCCCACGGCTCCGGTTGACGTCGTGGTACGCCAGGTCGAGCAGCGCCACCTTCGGCGATGACAACGGGAGCTGATGCTTCGCTCTGTATCGCTCGATCATCAGCATCTTGGCCACCCAGTCCACCTTCCGGGCCAGGATCTCCGGCTCTCGGGAGGCCAGCGCGTCCAGGGCGTCCCTCCACTCCAGCAGCAGTTGCTTGGTCTGGGGGTCGCCCCCGCGGCGCTCGACGAACTTCGCCGTTCGCTCGTAGTACTCGTCCTGGATCTCGATGGCGGTGAGCTCCCGGCCGTTGGCCAACCGGACCCGCTTCTTGCCGGCGATGTCGTGGGAGATCTCCCGGATGGCCCGGATGGGATTCTCCAGCGTGAGGTCGCGCATCACCGTGTTGGCCTCGACCATCCGCAACACCAGGTCGGTGATGCCCACCTTCAGGAACGTGGTCCACTCGTTCATGTTCGAGTCCCCCACGATCACGTGGAGGCGACGGAACCGCTCGGCGTCCGCATGGGGCTCGTCGCGGGTGTTGATGATGGGGCGCGACCTGGTCGTGGCAGAGGACACGCCCTCCCAGATGTGCTCGGCCCGCTGTGCGATGCAGAACTGTGCCCCCCGCGGCCCGTGGAGTACCTTCCCGGCCCCGCAGTAGATCTGCCGTGTGACGAAGAACGGGATCAGGATGTCGGCCATCCTGGCGAACTCGCCCTGCCGGGCAACCAGGTAGTTCTCGTGGCAGCCGTAGGAGTTCCCAGCCGAGTCGGTGTTGTTCTTGAACAGGTAGACCTGGCCGGAGATCCCCTCCTCGTGAAGACGCACCTCGGCCGCGGCGAGCAGCGCCTCGAGGATCCGCTCCCCCGCTTTGTCGTGCGCCACCAGGTCGGCGATGGCGTCACACTCGGGCGTGGCGTACTCGGGGTGGGAGCCGACGTCGAGGTACAACCGGGCGCCGTTCTCCAGGAACACGTTCGAGGACCGACCCCAATGCACCACCCGACGGAACAGGTATCGGGCCACCTCGTCGGGCGAGAGGCGCCGCTGGCCCCGGAACGTGCAGGTCACGCCGTACTCGTTCTCCAGTCCGAAGATGCGCCGGTCCACGAGGATGAGTGTAGGACCGGTGGGATCGAACGCGGGGATGCGCCTAGCCGGAGAGGATCCGGGCGACCTCGTCGTCCAAGAGGCGGCGGAACTTCCTGCGCTGGGGCCGTGAGGGCTCCAGGACGCCGGCCTCGATCGACGCGGGCTCGATCTCGCGGCCTTCCGCGCTCGAAAGCGCCCTCACTGCTTCCCGGACCGCGGTGCCCAAGTCCCACTGCTCTTGGTACGTCCCCTTGAGTGCCTCGGTCAGCGTCTCGGCGTGCCCGCCGATCCCGACGAACCCGTGCTCGTCGGTGACGGTCCCATCAAACAGGATGTGGTAGATCTCGTTCCGTCCGCTGTCCCCCGCCACCTCGGCCACCAGGATCTCGACTTCGTACGGCTTCATCTGCTGGGTGAAGATGGTGGACAAGGCCTGCGAATACCCGTTGGCGATATCCCGAGCCCGGACGTCCTCTCGCCCGTACGAATACCCCCGGAGATCGGCGAGGCGCACGCCGGCGATCCGAAGGTCCTCGAACTCGCTGTACTTGCCCACCCCGGCGAAGGCGATCCGATCGTAGATCTCCGAGATCTTGTGCAGGGTGGAGCTGGGGTTCTCCGCGATGAACAGAGCCCCTGGCATGAACGCCATCAGGACCTGGCCCCCACCACCGCTTCGTGGGCCGAGCGCACCTCGTCGTCGGGCACGGTGGCGACGCCTTCCGCAGCCACCACCAGCATCGTGGGGAAGATCCCCCTCGTGGGATCGGGTCCGCCAGTCGCCGCATCCTCTTCGGCCGCGTCGACCAGCGCCTCGACGGCGACCTTGATGGCCTCCTCCCGGGACAGTCCCGGCCGCCACCGTTTCTTCAGCGAGCCCTTGGCCGGACGCTCGCCGGACCCGGTAGCCCGATAGTCGTCCTCCTCCCACCTGCCACCGGTGGCGTCGTAGTAGAAGATCCGGCCCTCGTTCCTCCGCTGATCGAACCCGCCGAACAGTGGGACGACGACCAGGCCCTGGAGGGCAAGGGGGAAGTTGCCTCGGATCATCTGGGCCAGGCGATTCGCCTTGCCTTCGAGCGACAGGCGGTCGCCGGTGATCTTCTCGTAGTGCTCCAGCTCGAGCTGGAAGAGCTTGACGATCTCGATGGCCTGCCCCGCCGCCCCAGCGATGGCGATGGCCGAGTAGTCATCGGCGGCGAAGACCTTCTCCATCTTGTCGTCGGCGATGGCGAAGCCCTCGGTCGCCCGGGTGTCGCCGGCGAACACCACCCCGCCCTCGTACTTCAGGCCGAGAACCGTGGTGCCGTGGGGGTGGGCCATGTCCGCCCCGCCGTGCGGTGCGGAGAGGCCCTTCACGGCCTCCGGACGGTTTCTCGAGACGAGGTCGAAGAAGCTGGGGTTCGCGCCGATGGGGCCTCCCGCGCCGAGCGGGAAGCCGGCGGGGTCGTCCGTCATTCCCCGCCCTTCTGGACGTAGCTCTTGATGAACTCCTCGGCGTTCTCCTCGAGGACCGAGTCGATCTCGTCGAGGATCTCGTCCATCTCCTCCTTGAGCTCCTCGGCCTTGGAGGCGGACTGCACCTGGCCGGCGTCGCCCTCGCCGCCTCCCTCGTCCCCGCCCTTTCGCTGGGTCCTCTTCTGCTCCTGCTCCTGCGGCACGGCTGGCATTCCCCCTCGGGTCCGGTTGGGGCCGGCCACGCCATTCTACCGGCGGGTCCCGGCGTGGAAGGAAGGGCGGGCGGCGATCTGAGGCCAGGCTAGGACTGGAGCAGGTCGACCAGGCTCGCCGCATCGGGGGCCCGGTCGAGCAGGCCGGCCACGTGCTCGCGTGTGCCGCGCAGGGGCTCGCGCATGGGGATGCGCTGGAGGGCCTCCTTGCCCGTGTCGAAGATCATCGAGTCCCACGAGGCCGCGGCGATCGCGTCGGGGTACCGGGCGATGCACCGGCCTCGGAAGTACGCGCGGGTGTCCTCCGGGGGCTCCATGACGGCCCGCTCGATCTCCCGGTCGCTCACCAGGCGGTCCATCTTGCCCGTTGCGGCCATCCGGTGGTACAGGCCCTTGTCTGTCCGGACGTCGTGGTACTGCAGGTCGATCAGCCGCAGCTTGGGGTCGGACCAGGCCAGGCCGTCTCGCTCCCGGTAGCTCTCCAGGAGCCGGTACTTCGCCACCCAGTCCAGCTCGCGCTGGAGCGAGAGGGGGTCGCTCTCCAAGGCCGACAGGACGTTCTCCCATCGCTGGAGGACCTCGCGATTGTCCGGCGTGTCGTCCTCCTGCTCGACGTACTTGCGGGCCCGCTCCAAGTACTCCCACTGGATCTCCACGGCCTTCAGCCGCCGGCCATCGGCCAGGTGCAGCCGGGCGGTGCACGAGAGGTCGCGGGAAACCTCGTGGAGCGAGGCCACGGGATTGGCCATCGTCAGGTCGGGCAGGTACTCGTCCTCGATCATCTTCAGAACGATCGAAGTCGTCCCGAGCTTCAGGTAGGTGGCCACCTCGCTCATGTTGGCGTCGCCGACGATCACGTGGAGCCGCCGGTACTTTTCGGGATCGGCGTGAGGCTCGTCGCGGGTGTTGATGATCGGCCGCTTGAGCGTCGTCTCCAGGCCCACCTCGGCCTCGAAGAAGTCCGCCCGCTGGCTGAGCTGGTAGCGATGGCGGTCCCGGTCGTCCCACGGTGCCTCCGCCCCCAGCTTGCCGGCCCCCGTGTAGATCTGCCGGGAGACCAGGAACGGGGTCAGGTCCCGGACGATGATGCCGAACGGCGTGCCCCGATCGACCAGGAAGTTCTCGTGGGTGCCGTACGAATTCCCCTTGCCGTCGCTGTTGTTCTTGTAGATCGCGATTCGCTGGCCCGGCGGAAGGACCTGGTGGAGCTCGGTCAGGGATCGCTCGAGCACGCGCTCCCCCGCCTTGTCGTGGACGACCAGCTGACGCGGGCTGGCGCACTCCGGCGTGGAGTACTCGGGGTGCGCGTGGTCCACGTAGTACCGGGCGCCGTTCGGCAGGATCACGTTGGCCAGGCCGAGGTCCTCTTCTGCGGGCTCTCGGATCTGGACCGGCTCGAAGCCTCGGGCGTCGCGGAGCGGCGACTCCTGCTCATAGTCCCACCGGATGCGGCGCAATGCGCCCGCATACGTGCTGATGAGGAGCGATGACGACAGGACGGGGTTGAAATCGGGGGCACCGACCGCGGAGATGCCGTACTCCGTCTCCGTGCCGATGACCTTGGGGATGGCCATCCGGTGAGCTTACAGGTATTGGCCCGCGGCCACGCGCTCGACCTGCCGGCCCTCTGCGCCACCGTCGCCGAGCAGGGTTCGGACG
>WNFU01003896.1_pt1 | contig 29408 bp, 24 predicted proteins | sample 5400121 | NCBI WGS metagenome assembly WNFU01 (sample SAMN13153360, study PRJNA577476) | soil metagenome | isolation source: 100 cm soil or saprolite under grassland replicate 1 | place: USA:California | collected 2016-06-15 | reverse complement strand
CGGTTCACCCAGGCGGGGTCGGAGGTCTCGGCGCTGCTCGGGCGCATGCCGAGCGCGGTGGGCTACCAGCCGACGCTCGCGACCGAGATGGGCGAGCTGCAGGAGCGCATCACCTCCACCAAGAAGGGCTCCATCACCTCGGTGCAGGCCATCTACGTCCCGGCCGACGACCTGACCGATCCGGCGCCCGCGACCGCGTTCTCGCACCTCGACGCGACCGTCGTGCTCGACCGGGCGATCGTCGAGCTGGGCATCTATCCCGCGGTGAATCCGCTGTCGTCGTCGTCGCGGATCCTCGACGCCCAGTATCTGGGCGAGCGCCACTACACGGTGGCCGTCGAGGTGCAGCGCATTCTGCAACGCTACCGGGACCTCCAGGACATCATCGCGATCCTCGGGATGGACGAGCTGTCCGAGGACGACAAGCTGATCGTCGCGCGCGCGCGGCGCGTGCAACGGTTCCTTTCGCAACCGTTCTTCGTCGCCTCCCAGTTCACCGGCCTCGAGGGCAAGTACGTGAAGCTCGAGGACACGGTCGGCTCCTTCGAGCGGGTGGTCGCCGGCGAATTCGACCAGCTGCCGGAGCAGGCGTTCTACATGGTGGGCGGCGTCGACGAAGTCGTGGCGCAGGCCAAGCGCCTGGCGGCGACCTGATGCGCGTGACGCTGATCAGTCCCGACCGGTCTGTATACGACGGGGACGCGACGGCCGTCGTCGTTCCGGCCTACGATGGGCTGGTCGGCGTGCTCCCCGCCCACGCCCCGTTCGTGGCGCTATTGGGAACGGGGGAGATGACCGTGAACCACGGGGGGGGCGTCCATCGTTATCAGGTGGCAGGTGGGTTTGTGCAAGTCGCCGGCGACGTCGTGCGTGTCGTGGCGGAGCAAGCGGACGAAACCATCAAGGAGGGAATATGAAGAGGACGGTGCTGGCGGTGATGGCGGCGATGGTGGTGGGCGCCGGTGCCGCGGCGGCGCAGGCCGCGGCGGCGGCTACCGGAGGTGTGCGCGTCGGCGTCGGCGCGGGGCTGCTCTTGCCACTGAGCGACTACAAGACCGCTGACAAGGCGGGGTGGATCGCGGGGGCCGACGTGACCTACTGGCTGCCCAGCCAGCCGATCGGCCTCCGCGTCGAGGGCGCCTACAGTCAGACGAGCGAGAAGACGGGCGTCGTGGCGCACAAGACGAAGATCTTCGGCGGAGCGGCCGACGTCGTGTACGCATTCGGGACGAGCACAGATCAGATTCGGCCCTATCTGCTCGCGGGAGTAGGAGTCTATAACGTGAAAGTTGACTCCACGAGCCTCGGCACCAAGGCCGGGTTCGGCGGGGGCGCTGGCGTGGCGTTCCGGGTGGGCACGGGCGCAACGCGCATCTTCGCTGAAGGGAAGTTCACGAGTGTAAAAGTGAGCGGCGCCACTTTCAGCTTCATCCCAATCCGGGTGGGTGTGCGGTTCGGATCGAAGTAACTACGCCTCACCCCGGACCCGTGTGACCCCGGTCACACGGGACGCCGCCTGGCTCCGTGACCGGAGCCGGGCGGCGTGTTCTTATATTGGGTCGTCCCGCGGCGGAACGCCGTTTCCGCGCGCGGGTACCCTGGAAGCACCGACCACAACCGGCAACCTGGAGACGGCAATGCGACGCATGATCGCAGTCGTACTGGCCCTGGCCGCGGCCGGCGCCGCCGGCGCGGCGGCGCAGGCCACGGGCACCACGACCTTCAACGCCCCGTACCGCGCGTTCACGCGCGCCGAGTTCGGCGCGCTGCTCAGCTTCCCGAAGGGGGGCGGCACAGCGTTCGAGGGCGCGTACCGGATGGCGAGTGGCAAATTCGACATCGGGTTCAAGGGCGGCATCTTCACGCCCGGGGGCGGGGCCAGCAGTGTGGCGCTGCTCGGCGTGGAAGCGCGCGAGCGCGTCATCGACAAGACCGCGGACTTCCCGCTCGACGGCGCGCTGGTGTTCGGCATCGGCGCGAACCTGGTGAGCGGCGGCTCGGTGCTGATCATTCCGGTAGGCCTGTCGCTGGGCGGCCGGGTGCAGCCGCAGGGCTCGCAGGTGAGCTTCGTCCCCTACGTCCAGCCGACGGCGTTTTTCCTGGCGGACGGCGGCACCGACGTGCAGTTCGCCCTCGGCCTGGGCGTGGATCTGCACCTGAGCCGGGTCTTCGATGCCCGCTTGAGCGCCGGGCTTGGGGATGTCGAGGGTGTGTCGATCGGCGCCGTGTGGGTGCATTGAGACGACACACCATTGACTTCGCCGCGGCGCTTTCCTACCGTAGGCCCGCAGTATCGCGGGGCCGGGCAGTCCGGCCCCGCCCCCCACACGTGCGGAGGAAACACATGAAGCGTGCAGCGATCGCGCTGAGCCTGGCCGTCGTGGCGGCCGTCCCAGCCGTGGCGCAGAACTTCGGCAGTCCGCTGTGGAACAATCCGAAAGGCGGAACCGGAGTGACGATCAGCGGAGATTACGCCAAGCCCAATAGCGACCTGGGCAAGGGGAGCGCGTGGGGCGCCCGCGGCTCTCTCGGCCTCGCCAACCTGACCGTCGGCGTGGGCTTCACCACCTGGAAGCCGGACGGCGCTGCCGATAGCTACACGTCGGTCGCCGGCAACGCGGCGTTCCGGGTGATCGGCGGCAGCCTGATTCCCCTGTCCGTGAACCTCCAGCTCGGTGCCGCTCGGCAGGGCGCCGCCAACACTGATTCGGCCATGACCCGGATCACCGCTGGAGTCGGCGTGTCGGCCAATGTGCCCACCCCCGGGCTGAGCATCGAGCCGTACCTGTCCATCAGCAACCGCTGGTACAAGTTCTCGGGGATCAGCGGAACCAACTCGAACGTCGGGTGGGTGATCGGGGCGAATCTCGGCTTCGGCATGTTCGGCGTTCACGTCGCCTACGATTCGGAGAAGTTCGACAGCGGCGCGACGGGCGGCATCATCGGCATCGGCGCTCACGTCGCGTTGAAGGCGCCGATCGGGATGTAAGCGGGTTCACATCAGCGCCCGGTACCGCTACCTTTGGGGCGCGCCGTCGTCCGGCGCGCCCCATTGTTTCCCCGGGAGACTCTTGACGTCCTATTCGCGTCGCGCCTGGCCGCTCGCGCTCGCCGCCTTGACCGGTGCCTGCGCGCTGACCTTCGACAGCACCAAGCTGGGCGTGCCGGTGTCGCTCGCCGGCGCCGCGCCGACGCCCTCGACCGCCGGCGCCCCGTTTCGGGTCACCAAGCACCCCGTCTTTGTGTTCTGGGGGCTGATGACCGCCGCCCCGCCGAATCTCGAGGACGTGCTCGCGGGGCAGCTGGGCGCCGGGGCGCGCCTCACCGACGTGCGCATCCGGGTGCGCGCCCGCTGGAGTGACCTGCTGATCACCGGACTCACGGCGGGGATGTTCTCGCCCCGCTCCGTCACGATCGAGGGCGTCGTCGTGCCCGCTCCGGCTACGCCGACCGGTTCGCCGTAAGCAGCTCTTCGACCAGCGCGCTGGTCCGCTCCGCCGCCCCCCGCCCCTCCGTCACGACCCGCCGTCCCGCAGCCCCCGCCTTGCGCCGGGTGGCGGGGTCGTGGTGCCACACCAGCCACTGCGAGTGCAGCGGATGCCGTCCGTCCGCCGGCAACGCGACCGCCCCGCCGCTCGCGACGAGCAGCCCCGCGTCCCGGCTGTTCTCCCAGCGCGGCCCGACGATCACCGGGATGCCGAACACCGCCGGCTCCAGCACCGAGTGCAGGCCGGCGCGGTGGTACCCGCCTCCCACGAACGCGACGTCGCCGAATGCGTAGAGGTCGGCCAGCACGCCGACGCGGTCGACGACGATCACCGGGGCGGCCGGCGCGTGCTCGAGCTGGGAGAGCCGCACCGGACGCGGCAGCTTGACCTGCAGCGCGCGCTGCGCGATGCCCGCCAGGTGGTCGGGGTTTGGCTCGTGGGGCGCGAGGACGAGCCGCGCCTGCGGAACCTGGACCAGCAAGTCCGCGAACGCCGGCAGCAGCACCGCTTCGTCGGACGGCCACGTGGAGCCGGCGACGATCGTGAAGGTGTCCTTCCCGGCGGTGGCGGCGAGGCGCGCGAACGGCTCGCGCGCGCGGTCGAGCCGCTCCGCCCGCTCCGCGACGCTGTCGTAGCGCGTGTCGCCCGTGACCTCGATCACCTCGGCCCGCGCCCCGAGCAGCTGCAGCCGCCGGGCGTCCTCCTCGCTGATGGTGCCGATGCGGTCGAGGGCGCGATAGGCGGTCTGCCCCCACTGCCGCGTTGGCCAACGCAGCCGCGAGGAGTGCGGCGCCACCGTCGCCGAGATAAGACCGAGCCGCACGCCCTGCCGCGCCGCCGCCAGCGTCAGCTCGGGCCACACGTCGAGCTTGCTGAAGACCAGCGCCGCCGGGCGCAGCGCCTCGAGCGCCGCGCGCACCTCCCGGGGCCGGTCGAGCGGCAGGTAGTCGATCACGTCCGCCGGCAGCGTGCGCGCCAGCCGCTCGGCCGACGGCGAGAAGAACGTGTAGGCGAGCTGCCAGTCGGGGTGCGCGGCCCGCAGCGACTCGAGGACCGGCTTGGCCTGCAGTCCTTCGCCCACCGAGGGGGCGTGGACCCATACCAGCGGGCGATGCGGGTCGCGGCTCGCCTGCGCCCACGTCGTGAGCCGCTGGGTGAGGCCGCGCCGGCCGTCGAGGCCGCGCGCCAGCTTGCGGTCGAACCGCGCGGCGAGGGACGCCGCCCGCTCCGCGAGGCTCAGGCTCAGCCGGTAGATCAGCGATGGCCGCAGGGCAGCCATCAGCGCGGGGTGCGGGTCTTGGCGAGGTAAACAGAATCGAGGATGCGACGGAAGTCCTCCGCTCCGGCAGCCCCCTCGAGGAAGCCGTGTTCGATGAGGAACGTCGGGGTCGCCCGCGCGCCGATGCGTGCCGCCTGGTCGGCGTCGCGCTGGATCGCGGGGCGTGTTGCCCGGGCGGCGAGGCAGGCGGCGAGGGCCGCATGGTCCAGCCCCAAGGTGTCCGCCACGGCGAGCAGATACGGGCCGGGGTCGGCCTGGCCGGCCCAAGCCGGCTGCCGTTGATAGAGGGCGTCGTGCATCTCCCAGAAGCGCCGCTGACGCGCGGCGCACATGGCCACCTCGGCGGCCTGGACCGCGTTGGGGTGCAGCGACGTGAGCGGGAAGTTCACGAACACCCAGCGGACTTTCCCCGTGCGCACGTATTCCTCTTTAATAGTGGGGAACGTGGTGAGCGTGAACTCGCGGCAGGCGGGGCATTGGAAGTCGCCCAGCTCGAAGACGGTGACGGGGGCGTCCGGGCGGCCGAGGCTGCGCGCGGTGGAAGCATCGGGGTCCTGCCCGGTCCGGAATGGGCCGGGCAACAGGGCGAGGGCGGCGGCCCACAACGGGGCGCGAGGAACGCGGCGGACGCTCACTTGCGGGGCTGGAAAAGTCGGCTCACATTGGAAACGTAATACCATACGCGACGCGCCGGCGGCCCGCCACTCCGGGACGTGACGGCGCGGTTGTTGTTTGGCGGCGCATTTTTCCAGAAGGAGGTAGCATGCCTCGTGCTTCGTCGGTGAGCCCTCCAGTCGTTCCCCTGCTTTCCCGGAGTCGCACCACGACAATGAACAACGTGAGGATCCCAACCATGCGAGCAAGCACTGCCAGACACCTGTTCGGCGCGGCCGCGGTCGCCCTGGTGTGCGCGCTGGCGCCGGCGGCGGTGCACGCGCAGACGGTGTCGGGGCGGGTCACCGATGCGGCCGGCAAGGCCGTCTCCGGCGCCCAGGTGACGGTGGCGGGCAGCGACGTCCGGGCGACGAGCGACGCCGAGGGACGCTATCGGCTGACGCTGCGCGCCGCCGGGACGCTCGCGGTGCGCGTCACGGCCATCGGGTACACGCCGCAGAGCAAGGCGGTGACGGTGGCGGCCGGGGAGAGCGCCACGGTTGACTTCACGCTCACGGCCAACCCCATCGGCCTCGAGGCGATTGTCGTCAACGGGTACGGGCAGGGACAGAAGGCCCGGGAGATCCCCAACGACGTGACGCAGGTCGCCGCCGGGGACGTCGACAAAGCCCCGGTGACGAACTTCGCGGACCTGCTCAACGCGAGGGCCGCGGGCGTCACGGTGCTGCCCTCGAGCGGCACGACGGGGGGCGGCGCGCGGGTGCGCATCCGCGGCTCCAACAGCGTGTCGCTGTCCAACGAGCCGGTGTTCTTCATCGACGGCATCCGCGTCAGCAGCTCGCCCAGCGCCAACACCATCGGCGTCGGCGGACAGGTGCCGTCGCGCATCAACGACATCCAGCCCGAGGACCTCGAAGCGATCGAAGCGGTGAAAGGGCCCTCGGCGGGCACACTCTACGGCACCGCCGCGGCCAACGGGATCGTGCAGGTCCGCACCAAGCAGGGCCGGCCCGGCCCTACGCTGTGGACGGCCTACGTCGAGGGGGGCATGCTCTACGACCACACGACGTGGCCGGATACCTACTACGGATTCGACACCACGGTCGCAAACCTGCCCACGAACCCCCTTCGCGCGCTGCGGTTCTTCTGCACGCTGCCGCGGGTCGCGACCTTGCAGTGCAAGCAGAACGGCGGGGTGTTCACGTTGAATCCGCTGCGCGACGACAGCCCGTTCCGGACGGGCAGCCGCCAACAGTACGGGGTGTCCCTGTCGGGCGGTAGTGAGCAAACCACCTTCTATGTTGCCGGCCACTTCCAAAACGAAGTGGGTGTATTCCTGAACAACTACATGAATCAGATCAGTCTGGTCGGCAACGTCCATAACAAGGTGCGCAAGGGTCTCGACGTTGGGATCAACACCCGCTATACGAACAGCGATCTCCACCTGCCCGACAACGACAACAACGCGCTCGGGTACCTAGGGAGCGGCCTGTTGGGGAGCGCCTTCGGCCGCAACGGCTGGGGTTTCCTCCAGCCGAACGACGTCCGCAAGATCAACACCGACCAGACGGTCAACCGCTTCACCGGGAGCATGAACGCCGATGCGACGCCGTTCCCGTGGCTCACCGCGCGGGCGGTGATCGGTCTCGACTTCACCAACCGGTACGACCAGCGCACCCTGGCGCCCAACCAGGTGCCATTGAACACGACGAGCCTCGAAGGCAGTCGCTCCGCGAACCCGGTCCAGGTGTTCGACGTCACCTCCAACTTCAGCGCTTCGGCGCGGCACACGCTGACGTCGACCATCACCTCGAGCACCACCGTCGGGCTGCAGTGGTTCCGCGAGAAGTCGATCTTCGTGTTCGCGTCGGGACGGCGGCTCGCCGCCGGCACCGGGTCGCTCGCCGGCGTGGCGATTCCTTCGGTCAACGAGGATCAGCAGGACGCCAAGACGCTCGGCACGTTCGTCGAGGAACAGATCGGGTTCGCGGACCGCCTGTTCGTGACCGCCGCGCTGCGCCGGGACAAGAACTCCGCCTTCGGTACGAACTTCGGGTTCATCAACTATCCCAAGGTCGGCGCCTCGTGGGTCATCTCGGAGGAGCCGTTCTTCCCCCAGATGGGGTGGCTGAACAGTCTGCGGCTGCGGGTCGTGTACGGGCAGTCCGGCCTGCAGCCCGGCACGACGGACGCGCAGCAGTTCTACAACCCGGTCGTCGCCTTGGTGGGGGGGAATGACGTGCCGGCGTTCTCGATCGGCAATATCGGTAACGTCAACCTCAAGCCGGAGCGGACGACGGAAACCGAGGCGGGTTTTGACGCCGACTTTTCGGACGATCGGCTGCATCTCGGCGTCACGTTCTACAGCAAGAGCTCCCGGGACGCGCTCATCAGCGTGCCGCTGCCGCCATCCGTGGGAGGACCAGCGTCGCAGTTCTACAATCTAGGGAAGGTGAGCAACAAGGGGGTCGAGATCAGCCTGGGCGGACAGGTGGCGCGCGGGCCGGCGGCGTTGGACTTCACGCTCTCGGCGTTCGGCAACCGCAACCGCCTGGTCGACCTCGGGAAGGACCTCCTGGGCAACGACATCCCCAACGTGATCATCGGTGACCAGCGGCACGTGGAGGGCTATCCACTGGGCGGCTACTGGGGGCAGAAGTTCACCTATAACGACGCCAACGGGGACGGGATCATCACGGACACCGAGGTGGCCCTCGCGGTCGACAGCCTGAGCCCTGGCTGCACGACTCCGGGGCAGCCTTGTCCCGTGTACAGCTATCTCGGGACGCCATTCCCCACCCAGGGGGCCTCGCTGAACACCGGCTTCTCGTGGAAGGATCGTTGGCGTCTCTCGGCCACCTTGGACTACCGGGCCGGGATGAGTATGTACAATCTGACGGAAGCCTTCCGCTGCGGGCAGAATGAGTGTCGGGCGCTGGTGGATCCCAAGACGCCGCTCGCCGATCAGGCGAACGCGGTGGTATCGGTGTTCAAGGGAGATCCCATCGGGTACATCGAGGACGCGGACTTCCTCAAATTGCGGGAGGTTTCGCTGACCTATTTCGCCCCCGCTTCCCTGGCGGCGCAGTTCGGGGCCAGGACGCTGAGCTTCACCGTCGCGGGGCGGAACCTGGCCACGTGGTCGCATTACCCCGGGTTCGACCCGGAGATCAATGGGCAGGGACAGGCGAACTTCGGCACCCGGGACTTTCTGACGCAGCCGCCGATCCACTACTGGATCGCGCGCATCAACGTGTCCTTCTGAGCCGAGGGCCAACGACCATGACCATGCTCGGATTTGTAAAGACCGACGGGCGCGGCGGCCGGCTCTCGGGCTGGCTGACCCTCGCCCTCGCCGGGACGGCCTTGTCCGTCTCGGCGTGCACGCTGGATGTGACCGACCCCGACATCATCACCCCGGACAACCTGCAGGGGGCCTCGACCCTGCCGACCGTTCGCGCTGCGGCGATCGGAGACTTCGCCCTTTCCTACGGCGGCTCGGGGGCCGATGGCTCCTCGGGTACCGAGGGGATCATCATGATGAGCGGGTTGCTGGCCGACGAATGGATCAATTCGGAGACGTTCCCCACCCGCATCGAGATCGACCGGCGGGCGACGCTCGCGACGAACGGCACGCTGACCGGTTGGTTCCGGACGATTAGCCGCGCGCGGCGCTCCATGGAATTCGCCGCGGGCCGGTTCCGGGCGCTGTCGGACACGACGGCCAACACGGGACTCTCCGAGATGCTGAGCCTGTCGGGGTACACCTATCTTTGGTTCGCCGAAAACTGGTGTTCGGGCGTGCCGTTCAGTACTGCCAATCCGGACGGCTCGCTGGTTTTCGGGCAGCCGCTGACCCGGGCCCAGATAACCGACACCGCCATCGCGCGCTTTACGGCGGCACTGACGGCGGGGAATGCCGCAGTCAATGTGAGCTCGGGCACCCGTGCCATCGTGCAGAACCTCGCCCGCATCGGCCTCGCCCGGGCGCTCGTGTATCGTGGGGGCACCGGGGACTTCGCTACTGCGGCTACCACCATCGCTTCGGTGCCCACCACCTACAGCTACCAAATCGGCTACTCCGAAACGACGACGCGTGAAAACAACGGAGTGTTCGTCGCCAACGGCAATGCCAAACGGTATTCCGTCGCTGACGGCGAAGGCATCAATGGCTTGCGGTACCGCAGCACCGGTGACATCCGGGACACCACCGTGCGGCTGAACGTCGGCACCCCCTCCGCCCCGAACGTCGGCTTCGACATGGTCACGGCGCAGTTCGATCAGCTGCGATTCCCGGACCGGAAGACGTCGATCCCGCTGGCGACGGGCGCCGAGGCGCGGCTGATCGAGGCGGAGAACGCGCTGCAGCTCGGCGATACCGCGAACGGGGGCGTGTTCTACCAGCGGCTGGACAGCCTCCGCGCGCATCCGCCGGCGTATTTCTTCCTGAACCCGGCGATTCCCCCCCCGCCTCCCCCTCCAGCGCCGACGGCGATGTCGATGTTGACTACGGCGGACGCCACGACCTTCGGGGGTGCGGTGAACCTCCTGTTCCGTGAGCGCGCGCTGTGGATGTGGCTGTCCGCGCACCGGCTCGCCGACCTGCGCCGCCTGTCGCGGGCGCCGTACGTGGAGGTCAGGACGGGCCGGAGCGGGTCCAGATCACGATCGCGCCGCACATCGTGTCCGACTTGAGGAACTGCTGGGGTGTTTCGCTGAGGCTGGCATATACCTCGATCCCGATGATTCCCACCGTCGGCAACTGGGCGGTCGTCGAGTTCGTGGCTGGGAACCCGTCCACGAAGTAGTCCGGAAGACAATTCCGCGGGCTGCGCGTCATGCGCATCGTGCACCCCGCCGAGTTGCAGACTGCCCGAAGGCCGGGCACGTGCCGCAGCACCTGGCCGATGGTCGAGGCCTTGACGCGCTCGATTTCCTCCGCGGTGATGAAGTAACCACGGCCGCCGGCCCGCCGCTGCTCGAACTCGAGCCGTCGCTGCTCGGCCAAGCTCGCGCGACCCTCGACCGTGACCGGGTCAAGCTCGAGCGCGAGCGGCGTCATGGGGAAGGTGCGGTGTTGCTCTTCCGCGTCACTGACCTTGACGACCCAGTTCGTCACGGTGTAGCCCACGGCCCGGGCCTGGAGCATGTAGCTCCCGGGGTACAGCCCGGTGTACGTGAATCGGCCGGCGGAGTCGCTCCCCGCCTCCAGGGACCAGCCCAGAATCACCAGGCGCGCCCCGACGATGGCGGTGCCCGACTGCCGGTCGATGAGGTGGCCAACGAGGATGGCGCTGACCGGCTGCTGGGCCAGGAGGGGAGGCGGGGAGGCAGCGGGCCCGATGGTCACCAGCAGCCGGCTGCCGACGGCTGGGAAAACGTCCCGCCGGTGGACGGGGAGTTTCGAAGGCGGCATCGCTACCCCAGAACTGTCCCTTCCATAGTACAAGTCCGCAACTAGGCCGGGAAGAGGGAAAGGGCAAGAGGGGATGGGGGATGGGGGAGAGGTGGTATTGGCGTCTGGGAACCGGCAACGGGGCGGGGAGCGGGGGGAGGCAGGGGTATTGACGAGATATGAAACGGGGCGTATAAAAATCATATCAGCAACTCTGTGAGCGCGAATGGCCGTCATTCCGTTCGCTGGTCGTCCTGTAAAAACTCATGCTGTCCTCCCGCGGCCCACGGCCGCGTGTGGCGGTGTGCCCGTCTGCAGCGCAGTGTCGCAGTCGCCCATCGCTTACCACAGGAGTCCACTATGACCCACGTTCGTCGTGGCTGGTGGCTGACCGCGCCTGTTTCGGCGGCGGCTCTTCTACTCGGAGGGGGGGGCGTCCGCGCCGCAGCGGCGCAGGACGCGATCGTCCGGGGCCGGGTCACGTCCGACCGGGGCGAGCCGATCGCGGCGGCCAGCGTGATCATCGAGGAGCTGCGCGCGGGCGTCAATACCGGCGCGGACGGTCGCTATACGCTGTTCGTCCCGGCGGCCCGCGTGCGCGGGCAGGACGTCGTCGTGCGCGTCCGGGCGGTCGGCTTCAAACCGAGCGGCAAGGCGATCAAACTCCTTGCGGGCGAGCAAGTGGTCGACGTCGCGCTGCTGTACGATGTGAACCTGCTCGAGGCCGTCGTCGTGACCGGCGTGCAGGAGGCGACGGAGGCGGCGAAGACGACGTTCAATGTGTCTCATGTCGACGCGTCGCAGATGCCGGTCCCAGGGGCGAACCCGCTCACGCAGATTCAGGGGAAGGTGGCCGGCGCGGAAATCGTATCCAACAGCGGCAGACCCGGTGCCGCGCCGGCCGTGGTGCTACGCGGGGTGACGTCGCTGAACGGCCAGGGCCGGGGCCAGGACCCGCTGTACATCGTGGACGGCATGATCGTCAACGGGGGGCTGCCGGACATCAACCCCGAGGACATCGACAACGTCGAGGTCGTGAAGGGCGCCGCGGCCGCCTCGCTGTACGGCTCGCGGGCCGCCAACGGCGTGATCAACATCACGACCCGGTCCGGTCGGCGGGCTCTGGAAGGCGTGACGTTCCACTTCCGCAACGAAGTCGGGACCAACGACATCGAGCGCGATTTCGGGCTGGCGCAGTATCACGCGCTCGTCCAGGACGAGCACAACCAGCAGTTCTGCGCGGCGGTGACCGGCCAGCCCCTGTGCGCGCAAACGTTCAACTACTACTACTGGCAATTCCGGATCAACAACGATCCGGGCTTCTTCGCCCTGAGTCCGCCGAATTTTCCCATCGATCCGGGCGCGACGATCACGCAGAGCAACACCTTCGCCACCGGGAACGTGCTGAAGGAGCGGTTCCAGATCAGTGCGTGGCCCGGTCCGACGTACGACGCCGTGCGCCAGACGATCACCGACCAGTTGTACTCGGACAACAGCCTCGACATGACGGGCCGCGTCGGGAGTACGCAGTTCTACGCGAGCGGCTCCAACTTGACGCAGCAAGGCGCGATCCGCTTCCTGCAGGGCTTCCAGCGGAACACGTTCCGGTTGAACGTGGACCAGCTGATCGGGCAAACCTGGAACGTCGCCTTCCGCTCGCAGTACACCCGCAGCACGCAAGACGGGCTGAACCAGGAGGGCGGCGGGAACGCGTTCTTCGTGCTCACCCGCGTCCCCGGCATCGTCAACGTGCTGCAGCGCGACACCCTGGGGCGCCTGTACATCCGGCCCAACCTCCAGGGCGGGGGCTCACAGAACGCGAACCCGCTGTACCAGCTCGAGAACATTCAGCGCAACGATGCCACCAACCGGTTCCTCGGCGGGCTCACGGTGCAGTTCACTCCGCCGGAAGTCTCGTGGTTGAGCATGGACGGAAGCTTCAGCTATGACATCCGACGCCAGGCGACGCTGCAGTTCCTGGACAAAGGGTACCGCACCACGACGTCCACCCCAGGGACGAACAACGGGCAGCTGACGCGGAGTACGGCCGGCTTGGAGTCGATGAACGGATCCATGAACGCCACCCTGCGCCACAGTTTCCGCCCCGACCTCCTGGGGCGCGTGCGGCTCAGCTATCTGTACGAGCAGCGGACGACGGAGGCCCAGAGCGCCTCTGGGAATACTTTGGCGGTCAAGGGCGTCACCTCGCTGGTCAACACGTCCCAGTCGAGCCGCAACACCACGTCATCGCTCGAGGACGTCCGGCAAATCGGTCTGCTGGCGGGAGTGACCGTGGACTACAAGGATCGCTACGTCTTCGAGTCCCTGATCCGGCGGGACGGCAGCTCGCTGTTCGGGGCCGCCAACCGCTGGGGGACGTTCGGCCGTGTCTCCGGCAGCTGGCGGATGGCCCGGGAGCCGTGGTGGTTCATCCCGCAGATCGACGAGTTCAAGCTCCGGGCGAGCTATGGGACCGCGGGCCGCACCCCGTCGTTCGCCGCGCAGTATGAGACCTTCCAGATCACTGCCGGGAGCGTGTTGCAGCCCGGCACGCTGGGGAACAAGAAGCTCCTGCCTGAGTTGAGCAAGGAGTTGGAGCTGGGCGTCGACATCGAGATGTTGAACCGGTACGGGTTGCAGCTCACGTTCGCCCGCGCGAATATCGACCGCCAGATTCTCCCGGCCCCGGTGCCGGCGGCCGCCGCCTTTGCCAGCCAATGGCAGAACGCCGGCGCCCTGCGCAATACCACTTGGGAGGCCTCGCTCAATGTGCCGTTGATTCAGCGCCGCGACCTGTCCTGGTCGATGCGCTTCATCTACGACCGCACCCGGTCGTACATCTCCCGGCTCGACATTCCGCTGTTCTATTTTGGCACCGGCCTCCAGGGCACCGGGACGATGTTCCTGGCCCGCACCGGCGAGCGGGTCGGCACGTTCTACGGGCATTACTTCCTGCGGCGGTGTTCCGATCTGCCGGCCCCGTTCAGCGCCGACTGTGGATTCGCAGGAGCGTCCTATCAGCGGAACGACGAGGGCTTTATCGTCTGGGTGGGCGCCGGCAACTCGCCCGGAGATGGGATCACCAGGAATCTGTGGGAAACCCAGCTCTACAATCCTACGGGGAGCACCGCCCTCAGCCCCTGGGGAGTGTCGCTGAACTGGGGCATGCCGATCCTGCTCCGCGGCAACGACAAGGCGCCCGCGCTGGTCGCGCTGGGCAATTCGTCCCCGGGCTTCCACTTCGCGGTGTCCCAGGACTTCACGTGGCGGCGCTTCAGCGCCTACGCCTCGGTGGACGCCTCGATCGGCCAGAGCGTCTGGAATCAAGGCTTCCACTGGGCCCACCTCGACTTCCTGTCCAAGGACGTGGACCAGGTCGGCAAGTCGGTGGAGACGGCCAAACCCATCGGGTATTACTGGCGCACCTCGCCGGCGGACGGCTTCTCGGGGACGGGAGGGTTCTACGACCAGTTGCTGCCGAACAACGAGACGGTCGAGGATGCCAGTTTCGCCAAGCTCCGCGAGCTGATCGTGTCGTATCGCGTCGGGCCGATCAATGGCGTGGGGGATTGGGACGTCAGCTTCATCGGCCGCAACCTGTTCACGATCACCGGGTATCGGGGCTTCGATCCCGAGGTGGGGATCGCCGGCGGGGATGCCGGCTCCGCGGCAGTCAACGCGGTGGACGCGTTCACGTTCCCGAACCTGCGGACGTTCTCGTTCGCGGTGTCCACGAAGTTCTAACCCCAGGCCTGGAGAGATGACCATGCGCAACGCATTCGCGGTACTGTGCGGCGTGCTCCTCACCGGCCTCGGGGCGTGCAAGGGGCCGCTAGACGTCCAGAACCAGAATCAGTCCGATGTCGATCGCACGTTGGCCACGCCCGCCGACCTGGAAACCTTCATCGGGACCACGTACCTCATCGCCCACCAGGCGACGTTGGGTGGTTCGAACGACGGCCTGCAGACGCAGATGCAGACGATGGGGTTCGAGAACGTCTCGGGGCTCGCGAACTTCGCCATGGGGCCGCGCGGGGCCATCCCGCGGCCGCCGATCACGAACACGCCGAATGCCACGGGGGACGCGGGCAATCAGTTCGATTTCTATCGCGGGAACCGGGCGGCGCGCATGGCGACGATGGGCCTCGCCGCCCTCAAGATCCCCCGGCTCGGCACGACGGCTCTCGGCTCGGTGGGGCGTGACCGGCGCGCCCGTGCGTTCGCTCACTTCAGCCTGGGCGTGGCGCTGGGCAACCTCGCCCTGGCGTACGACTCCGCGTCCGTCCTGACCGATCTCGATGACTTCAAAGCTGCGATCCCGTTTTCCGGCTATCGGGTGGTGATGACGGAGGCGCTGAAGCACCTGGACTCGGCGATCGCCATCGTCAAAGGGGATTCCGCGGCCAACGCCAACTTTCCGCTCCCGACCGGCACAGCCCCCTGGCTTAGTCTGCCGAGCGGCGTCATACCCGACACAAACTTCTTCTTCCGGCTGGTCCGTTCCTACCGCGCGCGGTTCCGCGCGGACGTCGCGCGGACCCCGGCGGAACGGGCGGATACCAGTGCCGGCGGCATCGTGAACTGGGCTCAGGTGATCGCCGACGCCAACCTCGGGATCACCGCAGACTTCAGCATCAACATGACCGCTACATTCGGGAATTCCGGTTGGGATGTGGTGTGGCCGGCCCAGGCTTTCGCCACCGGGTCGGCGAGCTGGCACCAGATGTCCCAGTTCATTCTGGGCATGGCCGACACGTCCGGTGCATACAGTAGCTGGCTGGGAACGACCCGGCTCAGCCGGGTGCCCTTCCCCGTGGTGACACGGGACAACCGGTTCCCCGGCTCCGCGACCGCATGCAACATCGTGGCGCCGGTCCCCGACGCATGCCGGACGGCCCTGACGACTGTGGGCGCTGCCGGCAATTTCACCGGACGCCCGTACTGGCGGAACCGCCCGTCGGGGGAGGACCAGCCCGTCGATCCGTTCGGCATGTCGATGTACGATTACCGGCGTTCCCGCGGTTTCTTCGATGCTAACCGGTCCGGAAGCTATCCCGTGATGACCGCTACCGAGATTCGCCTCCTGGCGGCGGAAGGGTACTACCGGACAGGCAACTACACGGAAATGATCAACCGCATCAACGTGTCGCGCGGGGCGGCCAACCTGCAGGCGATCCCGAATACCATCACGGACACGCTCACGCCGGTGCCCGGAGGCGTGGTGGGCTGCATCCCCAAGGTGCCCGACAGCGCCCAGAACTTCCGGGCGGCGCATTGCGGCAACGTCTGGGATGCGTTGAAGTACGAGTACCGACTGGAAACAGCGTACGCCGGCTACGGCATGTGGTTCTTCGCCGGGCGTGGCTGGGGAGATATCCCCGAAGGGACGGCTCTGAACTGGCCGGTCCCGTGGGAGGAGCTGTTCGTCCGCAGCATGCCGATCTACGGGACGGGCGGCCTGGGCGGATTCGAAAGCGCCGGGCGCGGCAGCTATGGCCTGTTTGACGGCGGGGTGTATGGATGGTAGCGACGCGGTCCCGTTGGAAGCGTAGCGCAGCCGTGGGCGGGCTCACGCTCCTCGCGGGAACGGCGTGTTATACCTATCAGCCGCTGACCGCGGCCGACCCCGCCCCCGGTACCCCGCTGGCCCTGGTGCTGAGCGATCAGGGTCGCGTGGCCGTCGCCGACAGCGTCGGTCCGGGCGTTCGGCGCGTGGACGGGACCCTCGTGCGATCCACGAACGATCGGTGGGTCGTCGCGGTCTCGGAGTTGTTGGACATCGACGGGCGCCGGACGAAGTGGTCCGGCGAGACGGTGGGGTTCCAGCGGGCCTACGTCGCGGTTCCCCAGGAGCGGCGGTTCTCGAAGAAACGGACGATCCTGATGGTGACGACCGTGGCGGCCGGTCTGGCGACGATCATCGCCACTCGCCACTTGTTCGGACTGAGCCTTCCCTTGATCGATACGGGCGGGGATGGCGGCGGCCAAGGGCAATGAACCGATTTCACCTCTTTCCTCTCGAGCGTACGATGACACCTCTCCGGTCGAGTGTGGTGTGCGCGCTGGCGCTGGCGGCGTGCGGCTGTCACCCTGACGCCGTGACCAACATTCCGGTGACCCCGACGGCGGGGATCCACTTCGTGAACGCCGTGCCGGACACGATGCAGCAGGACATGCGCATCGTCGACATCGTGTCCATCTCCGGCCTGTTCGATGCCGACTACCGGACCTACACCATGTACTACAAGGGGATCGAGGCGGGATCTCGGGAGATCAAGGTGTTCCTGAGCAGTATCGACCCCGCGATTACGTCCCAGTTCATCGCCGACACGACCTTCACCTTCACCCAGGACCTCAACTACACGTTCATCCATGCCGGGTTCGCGCGGACCGGTCAGACGCCGGCCCGGGCGATCTGGATCATTCAGGACAACCCGCCGACGCCTCCGGCCGGGCAGGTCGCGTTTCGAGTCATCAACGCGGGGGCGGGCATGGGTCTCGTCGACGTGAATCTCCTCCGGAAGGGGACCGACACGTTGCCCGACGTGCCGCTCCTCGGGGGCGTCGCGTATGGAGCGAATGCCACGTATCTGGCGCCGATCAAAGCGGATTCGATCCAGGCGAACCTGACGACGCGCGTGGTCACGTTCTATGACACCCTCCGCGTCGTCGTCACGGCCGCGGGCACCAAGACACCGGTGCTACTCACGGTCCGCGCACCGCTTGGCGTCCCGGGGTTTCCCGAAGGCCCGGCGGGTGGGGCCACGAACCCCATCCCCGGGGCGGCGATCCCCGGCACCGTGCTGACGGTGGTGATCGTTCCCCGCCCCGTCGCCGGGAGCATGGCGCAGAAGACGGCGGCCGACACGTTCCCCACAGCCCTGATCCTCGTGGACAAGCGGCCGCCGAACACCGCGCCCTGACCTGCCTGCGACGGCCTTCGCCTTTCCGCCACGGACGGCGCTACGGCCGCCAGCGCGGCAGGAAGTCGAGTGCGAAGCGGCTCTTCGTTACTTGCACCGGCCGAGAGCCGTCGAGCAACAGGACCCACACATCGCCGTCGCTCTCGAACGCGATCCTGGTGCCGTCGGGTGACCAGGCCGGAGCCCCGTCCGCCACAGCGGCATCGGTCAGCTGGGTGATGCCGCTGCCGTCGGCGTTCATGACGAAGATCGCGAAGTCCCCCGATCGATTCGATTGGAACGCGATGCGGGTGCTGTCCGGCGACCACACGGGCAGGACGTCCACCGCGGCGTCGTTCGTGAGGGGCGCGGGGTTCGCGCCGGTGGAATCCATCACCCAGACGTCGGTGTTGCCGCTGCGAGTGGAGACGAAGGCGATCTTGCCCCCGTCGGGAGACCACGCCGGCTGCTCGTCGGCGGCGGCATTGGTGGTGAGCCGCCGCACGTTCGTGCCGTCGGCGTTCATTACGTAGATCTCGTTGTTCCCGTCGCGGTCCGTGACGAAGGCGATCTTGGTGCCGTCGGGCGACCAGGCCGGTTGCGCCTCGTTCGCCGTGTCCGCGCTGATCTGCGTTTCGCCGGTTCCGTCGGCGTTGATGACGTAGAGATCCAACTGCAGGCGGGCGGGAACGGTGTCGTGCGCGGGGGCGATGTTGCGGTCCGTCTGGAACGCGAGCTTTGAGCCGTCGGGCGACCAGGTCGGCCAGAAATCATTGCCGAGGGAAGTCGTGAGCTGCGCGACCGCGGTGCCGTCCAGGTTGATCAGACAGATGTCGTACTGACCGTAGAGCGCGTCGCTGACGAACGCGAGCTGCTGCGGCGTCGGGCCAACGTGGGCATCCTCTCCACAGGGACCCGTGGGCTCATGGATGCCGGTCCCGCACGCGGCGCCGGCGAGCGCCGCGAGGACGGCGAGGCGGCGGCCCACGGCCTACGACTCCCGGCCGGTCTTGGTGTACACGAGGATCACGCCGCCCTCGGCGTTGGTGCCGTAGTACGTCGTGCCCTCGATCCCCGTCAGAATGCGGATGTGATCGATCTGGTGTGCGGGAATCAGCTCGAGGTTGCGGAAGTCCGGCGTGCGGACGTCGTCGATGAACAGCAGCGGCGCGTCGTTCAACAGGAGGCTCGAGCGGCCGCGCCGCCACATGCGCGTCGGGTGCCCCCGGCTCTCGGTGTAGCTGAACTGCGGGGCGGCCCGCTTGATGACCTCCCAGGCGTTGCCGGCGCCGGACCGCTCGATGGCCACCTGGTCGATGGCGATCTCCCCGGGCCGCGTCTCGACGCCCAGCCGCTGATGGTGGACCGACGGGCCGCAGCCCGTGAGGAACAGCACGGCACCGACGAAAACGCGCATGGGCCCTCCGGGCCGGGTCTGTCTTGAACCTCGTGCGCCGCCTGAAACCCGTCAAGCCGCCCGCGCGTCGGGCGTGCCGGCGTGTACCTTCATCCCGGCATGCACCTGCTGCTCGTCCTCGCGCAGATCGCGATCCCGGCCCCCCGGGGCTACGTCAACGATTTCGCGGGGGTGCTCGATCCCGCCGCCGTACGCCGCATGGAGGCGCTGATCACCGAGGTGCGCGACAAGACCCGCGGCGAGATCGCCGTGGTCACCCTCCCGGACCTCGGGGACCGGGCGCCGGCGGACGTGGCGGTGCAGATCGGGCGGCAGTGGGGCGTCGGGGCGAAGGGGGAAGCGGGCGACCCGGCGAAGAACCTCGGGGTCGTCGTGCTGCTCGTGCCGCGCAGGAACCATCGGCCCGGCACGGGTAAGGTTTTCATCGCGACGGGCCGCGGGGCCGAGGGGTTTCTCCCCGACGCCCGGGTCGGCCGGATCCGCGAAGCGATGAACCCGTACTTCGCGCGGGAGGATTATTCCGGCGGCCTCGAGGAGGGCGTCGCGCTCCTCGCGCAGGCCTTCGCCGACGAGTTCGGCGTCACGCTGGTGAGCGAGCACGCGCCCGCCCCTCCCGAGCGGCCGGGGCTCGACGCGGGCCAGCTGGCGAAGCTGGTGTTCATTCTGGCCATCGCGCTCGTGATCATCGCGACCCGGGCGACGCGCGCGCGGCAGCGCCGGGAAGGCTGGCGGTGGTTGTGGATGGGTGGGGGATGGGGCGGCGGCGGCGGGGGCGGTGGAGGGGGCGGAGGTTTTGGCGGAGGGTTCGGCGGCTTCGGAGGTGGAGGCGGCTTCAGTGGCGGCGGCGCCGGAGGGAGTTTCTGACGATGGCCAAAGCGATCTCGGCGGACGTTTTCGCGACGCGCCTGCAGGCCGCCCTCGGTGGCCGGCTCGTCTCGCTGCTGCTCTACGGCTCGGCGGCCCGCGGGACACACGTCCCGGGACGCTCCGACGTGAATACCTTGCTGATCTGCGACGCGGTGGACGAGCCGCTGTTCGCGGCGCTGGGGCCGGTCCTGCGGAACTGGCAGAACCCGCCCCCGCTGATCCTCACCGAGGCGGAGTGGCGCCAGTCGGCGGATGCGTTCCCGATCGAGTATGATGACATCCGCGCCGCGCACCACGTCCTCGCCGGCAAGGATCCGTGGGCGGGGATCACCGTGCATCGCGACGACGTGCGCCGCCAGCTGGAGCACGAGCTCAAAGGCAAACTGGTGCGGCTGCGGCAGGCGTACGCGGGGACGCGGGACGACGCCCGGGCGCTCACCCGCGTCATCGCCGGGAGCCTCGCGGGGTTCTTCACGATGCTGCGCGCCGCGCTGCGCCTGGCCGGTCGGCCGGTCGGAACGGCCCCCGCCGACCTCCTGGCGCAGGCCGCCGCGGCGATCGGGTTCGCCGCCGAGCCGCTCGCGGATCTTGCCGCCCACGCCGCGGGGACCGGGCGGCTGACGCTCACGGCGGCCGACCCGCGGGCGGTCGCATACTTGGCGGCCGTCGCGCGGACCGCGGAGTTCGTGGACCACCTGTAAGGGAAGGAGTGGAGCGCACGTGCGTACGGTGAACCAGACTTTGGCCGCGGTCCTGCTGCTGGGCCTCGCGGGGTGCGGCTACAACACGATTCAAACCTATGACGAGCAGGTGAACGCCGCCGCGTCGCAGATCAAGGTGCAGCTGCAGCGGCGCGCCGACCTGATCCCCAACCTCGTCGAGACGGTGAAGGGCTACGCCCGCCACGAGGAGAGCATCTTCACCGCGGTCGCCAACGCGCGGGCGCGGCTTACCGGCGCGGTGCAGAGCGGGAACCTGCGGGAGATGGCCGACGCCAACACGGCGCTCACCGCCCCCCTCGGCCGCCTGCTGGCGATCGCCGAGAATTATCCGCAGCTCAAAGCCAACGAGAACTTCCGGGCGTTGCAGGACCAGCTGGAAGGGACCGAGAACCGCATCGCCGTGGCGCGCCAGGACTACAACGAGGCGGTGAACCGCTACAACGCCTACATCCGGCGCTTCCCGCAGGTGCTCACGGCGAAGCTGATCGGCAAGAAGGCGCGGGAGTACTTCGAGGTGACGACGCCGGGAGCGGATACGGTGCCGCAGGTGAAGTTCACGAGATAGAGAGGCGTAGCAACATAGGGGCTCAGAGGCATAGTTCTATGCCCCTAAGCCCCTATGCCTCTATTGTGACGCTTCAGTCTACAATCGCGTCGGGAAGGACGTAGTGCATCGGGTCCACCGGCTTGCCGTTCACCCACACCTCGTAGTGCAGGTGCGGGCCGGTCGAGAGCCCGGTCGAGCCCACGAGCGCGATCTTCTGGCCGCGCTTCACCCGTGTGCCGCGGGCGACGAGAATCTTCGAGCAGTGGGCGAAGCGGGTCACGATGCCGTAGCCGTGGTCCAGCGTGATGATGTTGCCGTAGCCGTCCTCCCAGCGCACTTCCGTCACGATGCCGGCCGCCGGCGCCTCGATCTCCGCGCCCATCGGGGCCGACACGTCGATCCCTTCGTGCGGCCGCGCGAGGTGGAGGATCGGGTGCACGCGCTCGAGCGCGAACGCGCTGGAGAGCCAGCCCTTCGTCGGCATGATCGACGGCGTCGCGGCGAAGCGCGCCTGGTGGCTGGCGAGCGAATCGTACGCTTCGTTGAGCGAGCGGACCAGAATGTTGGCGCGGCGCGAGAGCGCGTCGACGTCTACGCGCGCGGCGAGCGCCTGCACGCCGTTGACGCCCGAGGCCGAGAGGCTATCGCGCTCCGACCAGGTCCCGGCCGGGCCGCCGATGCCCGCCTGCTGCACGCCGGCGTCCACCGGCGACAGCCCGGCGAGGAGGCGCAGCTCCTGTTCGCGCTGGCCAATCCTGGCGAGCGTGTCCTGGAGCCCGACCATGCGGTTGCGCATGCGCTGGATTTCGTCGGCGAGGAGGCGGTTCTCGCGCTCCAACGCACGGCCGCGCGTGATGCTGATCCCGCGCGACAGCGCCGCGCCGCCCAGCACGAGAATCAGCAGCGCGAAGATGCTGCCGAACCCGACCAGGAATTTGAGAACGGTCTGTGACACCTCCACCGCTCGCGACGCACCCGAGCCGTGGGGCACCAGCATGACCGTCCAGCGACGCTCCGCCTGTTTCTGCAAAATCCGTCTCCGCCGGGCCGTGGGTAGGGTGTTGGGAGTGCAAAAGTAGGCCCGGGCGCGCGCCGCTGTCAACAACCGGCGGCGTGACCTAAGTCACGCGCCCTCGGGCCGCCCCCCAACCGCCGCGGAAGCCTTGGGAAACAGGGGCGGGGGCTTGTGGACCCGGAGGCCCTCGACGGAGGGGGTCTCCGTGTCGCCGAGGCGCAGTGCCCCCAGGGGCCGCCCGGTCCCGAGCAGGTCCCACACCGCCGCGGCCTTCTCGGGGAGGAACGGCTGCGCGAGCACGGCGAGCCGGGCGACGGTGCGGACGAGGTTCGCGAGCGCGGTGTCGAGCTCGGCGGCGCGTCCCGCTTTGGCGAGCGCCCAGGGGGCGGTCTCCTCGACGTAGCGGTTGGCCCGCGTGGCGAGGTCCAGCATCGCCGCGGCGCCGCCGGCGAGATCGAGCGCGTCCATGGCCCGCGCGTAGCGCTCGAGCGCGGCGCGCGCGTCGCGCTCCAGCGGCGTGGCGAAGTTCGTGGGGTCGCGCGGCACGACGCCGCCCCGGTAGCGATCCACCATCGAGAGCGCGCGCGAGATGAGGTTGCCGAGCGTATCGGCCAGGTCCGCGGTGTAGCGCGCCTCGAAGCGCTCCCAGCTGAAGTCGCCGTCGTTCTCGAAGCCGATTTCGCGGAGCAGGAACCAGCGCAGCGCGTCGGCGCCGTAGCGGTCGATGGCCTCGCTCAGGTTCACCGAGGTCCCGGCCGTCTTCGACATCTTGGCGCCCGCCAGCTGCACGTACCCGTGCGCCCAGATGCGCCGCGGCAGCGCGAGATCGGCGGCGAGCAGCATCGCCGGCCAGATGACGCAGTGGAAGCGCGTGATCCCCTTGCCGATGACGTGCAGGTCCGCGGGCCACAGCCGCTCGTACCCTGGTTCGGGAAAGCCGGTGGCCGAGAGGTAGTTGATGAGGGCGTCGAACCAGACGTAGACCGTCTGCTGCCCGTCCTCGGGGAACGGGATGCCCCACGGCAGCCGCACGCGCGAGATCGAGATGTCCTGGAGGCCGCCCTCGAGGAGGCGCAGCACCTCGTTGCGGCGGATCGCCGGGTCGACGACCAGCTCCCCCTTCGTGATGAGCGCCAGCACGCGGTCGCGGTAGGCGCTGAGCCGGAAGAAGTGGTTGCGCTCTTTGGTCGGCACGAGGTCGAGCGTCGGATGCTCGATGCAGTGGCCGTTGACGATCTGGGCGCCCGACTTGAACTCCTCGCACCCCGTGCAGTACAGCCCCTCGTAGTCGGCGACGAAGAGATCGTCGGGCCGGCGCTCCTGGATGCGCTGGAGCAGGGCGGTGACGGCGCGGACGTGGCGCGGCTCGGTCGTGCGGATCCAGTCGTCGTGGCTGCAGTGCAACCGCCGCCAGAAATCCGCGAACAGCTCGGCCATGCGGTCGACCCACACCTGCGGGGTGACCCCCGCCCGCGCCGCCGCTTGGATCACCGACTGGCTGTGCTCGTCCATCCCCATCAGGAAATGCACCGCGTCGCCCCGCAGCCGCCGGTAGCGCGCGATGCAGTCGGCGCCGATTTTCTCGAGCGCGTGCCCCAGGTGCGGGTCGCCGTTCGAGTAGTCGATGGCCGTCGTGAGGTAGAACTTAGGCACGCGCGTCCGTCTCGTCCTTGAGCCCGGCGAGCGGCACCACCCGGGTGGCGCCTTCTTCGTTCCGCAGGGTCACGCGCTCACGGAAGATGTCCACCGCCAGCACCTTCTCCACGCCCACGGTCGTGCGCAGCACCTTGCCCTCTTTGGGAAAGCGCTTGCGGCTCTCGACGTAGAAGTCGTGCTCGTAGTGCAGGCAACACAGCAACCGCCCACAGGGTCCGGAGATCTGCGCTGGATTGAGCGAGAGGTGCTGCGCCTTGGCGACCGAGAGGTTCACGGGGCGCAGCTCGGGGAGCCAGCTGGCGCTGCAGTACTCGCGGCCGCAGCGTCCGACCCCCGAGAGGCGCCGCGCCTCATCGCGCGCCCCGATCTGGCGCAGCTCGATCCGCGTGCGGTAGAGGCCGGCCAGATCGCGCACCAGCGCCCGGAAGTCCACCCGCTGCTCGGCCGTGAAGTAGATCGTGAGTTTGTGCCGGTCCCACTGCCACTCGGCGTCCGACACCTTCATCGGGAGTCCGTGCGCCTGCACCCGCTCGCGGACCTTGCGGCGGACGTCCTCTTCCTGCTCGCGCAGCTGATCGGCGACGGCTACGTCACCCGGCGAGGCGCGACGGATGATGCGGCGGGTGGCCCGGGTCTCGGCGGCCTCCTGGAGGGTGCAGCCGTGGCAGCCGCGCCCGCACTTCTTGAGGGCCGCCTCGCCCACGGCGGACACGCGGCCGAGATCCTGGCCCCGCTCGACCTCGACGATCACGGGATCGTGAGGGGCGAGCGGCTCCGGGGGGGGGGCCTGCCACGTGCAATACTCCAGCCGGTTCCCTTTGAACCGGACCTCGATTACGGAAGTCAACTCACTTCTCGATGAACGCGCCCATCGAAAGGTACTTCTCCTCGCGCCGCTTGAGGAGCTTCTCGATGCGCACCCGGGAGAGCAGGCGCAGGTGGCGGCGCAGGGACTCGCCCAGGGCCTGGGCGGCGGTGTCGGGGTCGGAGTGCGCCCCGCCCGGGGGCTCGGGGATGATCTCGTCGATCACGCCAAGGTTCAGGAGGTCGGTGGCGGTGAGCTTCAGCGCCTCGGCGGCGCGCTCCTTCTGGCTGGCGTCCTTCCACAAGATCGCCGCGCACCCTTCAGGGGAGATCACCGAGTACACGGAGTTCTCGAACATCACGACGCGGTCCGCCACGCCGATGGCGAGCGCGCCGCCCGACCCGCCTTCGCCGATGACCGCCGTGATGATCGGGGTGCGCAGCGAGGCCATCGCGATGAGGTTGCGGGCGATCGCCTCGGCCTGGCCGCGCTCTTCGGCGCCGAGGCCCGGGTAGGCCCCGGGGGTGTCCACGAGCGTGATCACCGGCGCGTGGAACTTCTCGGCGAGCTGCATCAGCCGCAGCGCCTTGCGGTAGCCCTCGGGGTGCGCCATCCCGAAGTTGCGCCGCAGGTTTTCCTTCGTATCGCGGCCCTTCTGGTGCCCGATCACCATCACCGTCTGGCCGTCGAGCCGCGCCCAGCCCGCGACGAGGGCGGGATCGTCCCGGAACAACCGATCGCCGTGCAGCTCCACGAAGTCGGTGAACACCGTGCGCAGGTAGTCGAGGGTGTACGGGCGCTTGGGGTGCCGCGCCACCTGGACCCGCTGCATCGGCGTCAGGGTCTTGTAGACCTCCGCGCGGAGCGCGGCGAGCTGGCGCTCGAGGGCGGCCAGCTCGTCGCCGTGGTTGTCGCCGAGCTTCTTGAGCTCCTCGATCTGGCGCTCGATCTCGAGCAGGGGGCGCTCGAAATCCAGCGTGTAGGTCGGCATCTCAGCTCGCTTTCTCGGCGCGTTCCAGCGTCACGCGACCTTCACCCAGCACGCCGCGCAGCGCGGCCAACAGCTCCTCGCACGGATCCACGCGGACCGACCGGCTGCGCAGCCGCACGGTCCCGCCGTTGTGGCTGCCCCCGCCCCCCCCGCCTCCGTTGCCCCCGTCGTCGGCCCAACGCACCTGCACCGGCGCGGGCCCGGGGTGGGCGGCGCACAGGGCGACGACGGCGCGGGCCGCCTCCGGGTCGGGCGGGTCCGTGGCCGACCAGCGCAGCTCCACCGCGATCGCCCCGCTCTCGCGCAGGTCGTCGAGCGCGCGCACCGCCTCCACGATGAACGGCGCCTGCTCCTCGCCACGGTCGCGGGCACTGTAGCTGCCCGTGAGCAGCAACGCCTGGTCCGACCGGATCACGGCGTTGAGCCGCGCCCACGCCTCCGGGAACACCAGCGCCTCCGCGGTACCGTGAAAGTCCTCCAGCACGAGGCGGGCGTACTCCGATCCCGTCTTTTTCGAGATCTGGCGCTTCACCACGGTGACGACGGCGGCGATCGTGACCGTCTGATCGCTCCACCGCCCCAGCGTCGCCGTCGTGCGGGTCCCGAAAAGCTCCACTTCCGTGCGGTACTTGGCGAGGGGGTGCCCGGAAATGAAGAAGCCGAGTACCGCTTTCTCGCGCTGCAGCCGCTCGTGCTCCGGCCAGGGCGTCCCTTCGGGGATGGGGGAGGCGGGATGGGGGATGGGGGTGTCCTCGCCGAACAACCCCACCTGGCCGGCGTCGCGCTCGCTCTGCCGGGCCTGGGCTTCGGCGAACGCGGCGTCGAGCGCGGCGATGAGCTGCGCCCGGTGGCCGCCGAGCGAGTCGCACGCGCCGGCGTCGATCAGCGACTCGAACACGCGCTTGTTGCAGAGGCGCAGGTCCACGCGGTCGCACAGGTCCACGAGCGACCGGTACGGGCCCGCCGCCGCGCGCCCGGCCAGGATCGACGCGATCGCCCCCTCGCCCACGTTCTTGATCCCGCCCAGGCCGAAGCGGATGCGGGTGTCGGCCACCACGGTAAACTTGAATCCCGACTCGTTCACGTCGGGGGGCAGCACGTCGAGTCCCAGCTCGCGCGCCTCGTTGATGTACTCGACGACCTTGTCCGTGTTGCCGATTTCCGACGACAGCAGCGCCGCCATGAATTCGGCGGGGTAGTGCGTCTTGAACCACGCGGTCTGGTAGGACAGCACGGAGTAGGCGACGGCGTGTGACTTGTTGAAGCCGTAGCGCCCGAACGTCTCGATCTGCGCGGCGATGTCCTCGACGGTGCGGCGATCGTGGCCAAGCGCGACCGCGCGCTCCACGAACCGTTGCAGCTCCTCCTGAATCAGCTCCTTGATCTTCTTGCCGACGGCCTTGCGGAGCACGTCCGCTTCAGCGAGCGAGTAGCCCGCCAGCAGGTTGGCGATCCGCATCACCTGCTCCTGATAGGTGATGACGCCGTAGGTGGGCTTCAGCACCTCCTCGAGCGCGGGGTGCGGGTAGGTCACGCGGTCGCGGCCGAGCTTGCGGTTGATGAAGACGAGGTGCATCCCCGTGTCGAGCGGCCCGGGGCGCAGGAGGGCGTTGGCCGCCACCAGATCGTCGAACCGGTCGCAGCGCATGTTGCGCAGGCAGTCGGTGGCGAGCGGCGACTCGAACTGGAACACGCCCGCCGTCCGGCCCGAGCGGAGCAGCGCGTACACCTCGGGGTCCTCGAGATCGAGCCGGTCGATGTCCACGCGCATGCCGTGGCGCTGCTCGACCATCTGCGTCGCGTCGTGGAGCACGGTGAGCGTCTTCAGCCCCAGCAGGTCGATCTTCAGCATCCCGACCTTCTCGAGGGCCACCATATCGTACTGGGTGATGATCGCGTTCGGGTCCTTGGCGTCGAGACAGACGGGGATGTAGTCGGCGAGCGGGCCCGGGGCGATCACCACGCCGGCCGCGTGCACCGAAGCGTGCCGGGCCAGTCCCTCGATGCGGCTGCCCAGGTCGAGCACCTTGCGGACCCGCTCGTCCTGGTGCGCGGCGGCCTTGAGCTCGGGCACCTTCTCGCGCGCCTCGGCGAGGCTCCAGGCGACCGCGGGGCCCGAGGGGATGAGCTTCGTCAGCCGGTCGACTTCCCCCATTTCCACGCGCAGCGTGCGGGCCACGTCGCGGAACGCGGCGCGCGCCTTGAGCGTCCCGAAGGTGATGATCTGCCCCACCGACTCCCGGCCGTAGCGCTGCCGCGCGTACTCGATGATTTCGCCGCGCCGCTCGAAGCAGAAATCGAGATCGATGTCCGGCATCGAGATGCGCTCGGGATTCAGGAACCGCTCGAACAGCAGGTCGAAGCGCAGCGGGTCGATCTTGGTGATGCCGAGGGCATAGGCGACGAGGGAGCCGGCGGCGGAGCCGCGTCCCGGTCCCACGGGGATGCCGCGGTCCCGGGCCGCCTTCACCAGGTCGTACACAATAAGGAAGTAGCCGGCGTACCCGGTGCGGTTGATGACGTCCAGCTCGTAGTCGAGGCGCTGCGCGACCTCGGGGGGCAGGGGATCGCCGAACCGCTCGCGGGAGCCCTGGCGGGCCAGGTGGACGAGCAGCTCGCTGTCGCTCGCGAACTCCGGCGGCCGAGGATACTGAGGAAGGAAGTAGCGCTTTTCGAAGTCGAATTCGCAGCGCTCGGCGACGCGCGCGGTCTCCGCCAGGACCTCGGGGTGGTCCTTGAACAGCGCCCGCATCTCCTTCTCCGACTTGACGTAACTCTCCTGGCCGTAGAAGCGGAACCGCTTGGGGTCGTCCAGGTCCTTGCCGGTGCCGATGGCGAGCAGCACGTCGTGGGCTTCGGCGTCCTCGCGCAGCAGGTAGTGGGCATCGTTGGTCGCCACCACGGGGAGTCCCAGGTCCTGGGCGAGCCGGAACATGCCCTCCTGGACGACCTGCTCCTCGGCGATACCGTGGTCCTGCACCTCCAGCCAGAACGCCCCGGGGAAGGTCGTGGCGAACCAGCGGGCGCTCGCCGCTGCCGCTTCGTAGCTCCCCTGCCGCAGGTACAGCGCGATCTCGCCCGAGAGGCAGGCGGCGAGACAGGCGAGACCCTCGCGGTGGCGCTCCAGGACCTCGCGGTCGATGCGCGGGCGCCGGTAGAACCCTTCGAGGAACCCGATCGAGGACAGCTTGATCAGGTTCTGGTAGCCGGTGCGGTTGGTGGCGAGGAGGACGAGGTGCGAGTACACGCCCGGCGCGTCGACGGGCTTCTCCCGGGCGTGGCGGCTGCCGAACGCGAGGTAGGCCTCGAAGCCGAGGATCGGCCGGATCTTCCGGGCCTTGGCTTCCTCGTAGAAGGTCCAGGCACAGTGCAGGTTGCCGTGGTCCGTGATGGCGAGCGAGTCCATGCCCAACGACTGGACCCGGTCGACCAGGTCTGGGATCCGGTTGGCGCCGTCGAGGAGGGAGAACTCGCTGTGGGTATGGAGATGCGCGAACGCCATCGGAGCAAGATTACCGGCGCGCCCGCGCGTTGTCAAAACCGCTTCGGCCATCGAGATTTCCTGCCCCCCAATGCGCTGGGTCACGAGTTTCGCCGCACTCGGGCTGATGATGGCTCTGTTCCACCGGCTCACCGCGGCCGGTCCGGTCGAGGCGCGCGCGACGCTGGCGCTGGGCTTCCTCCTGCTCGCCGCGTACCTGGGCGGCGG